>ERZ773099.1458-NODE-1458-length-17512-cov-20.225812_pt1 | contig 17512 bp, 16 predicted proteins | sample MGYA00511120_ERZ773099 | MGnify/ENA primary metagenome ERZ773099 (study PRJEB29015, sample SAMEA2738012) | human oral metagenome | biome: human oral; feature: human-associated habitat; material: dental | place: China | collected 2104 ...
TGGAAGACCTCACCATTCCGTTCAACCAGATGGTTATGATCGACGACGACGATATACCGTTTTGAGCAACAAAAAAGACGAGTCACTGTAAATCGCAGTGACTCGTCTTTTTTTCATGGAGAAATTCCGCTATACTGTGTAATTGGCAAAAGAAAACAGAGAGGGGCTTTCTCCATGTGTGACGATTTTAACAAATTTTTATTAAAACTTCCTGATGTGTGCAAGAAATTTATAGCGGAGGACTGCATGGTCTTCCACCTGCCGCATAAACATCATGACTGCCCTGCGTGCGGATCGCGGCACACCTATGTGGATCGGTATCGCGAACAAACTTTAACAGGGATTCCGGACACAACGCTCACCTACATTTATAAAAACAGACGCTATCGCTGCCAAGAATGCGGGAAGACATTTTCCGAAGACAGAGACTTTATCGACTCATATCAGCGAATGCCCCGCAGTGTGATCAAGAGCATCGTCCATGCACACGGGGAACTCATCAGCGCTTCCCAAATTGCCCGCCGACATGACATTTCCACAAAAACGGTTATGCGGCATTTTGCCCGCACAGTGCAGCAAGAAGTCCCCGCTGTTTTGGGCAATGTTATTTCCATAGATGAGTTTTGCGGAAATGTGGGCGCAAAATATCAGGTCGTCATTAACGATTTGAGCAATCGGAGCTGCTGCAACGTCATTGATGACCGCTGCGCTGCATCCATCTACAACAAACTCCTCGAATATCCTGCATCCGAACGCGAGAGCGTAACGATGGTCAGCATTGATCTGTCACCGTTCTTTCACAAGCTCGCTCTGGAGTGTTTTCCAAACGCGGTCATCGCAGCCGACAAATTTCATGCCATCCGTCTCGCCAACAATGCGCTCGACAGCATACGAAAGGAAGTGCAGGCAAAGCTGCCCGCATGTGATAGAAAGTGGTTTCGTAATTCGCGTCACATCCTATTGGGACGCGAAGCGAAACTGAACCTTACTGAGCAGAACAAACTTGCGAGAATCTTTTCCTTCTCGGAGCGGCTGCGAATCGCCCATGCTTTGAAAGAAGAATACTGCCGCCTCTTTGACAGTGTTGATCGGGCGGTCTACAAAGAGAGGCTGCGACGATTTAAGGAACACGTACTTGCTGCCGGCATTGCCCCCTTCCGGCGCGTCTTGAAAACTCTGGAAGAATGGAAAGAAGAAATATGGAACGGCATTCGCACAGGTTACAACAACGGATTTACGGAAGGGTGCAACAACACGATTAAAGTCCTAAAACGAGTCTGCTACGGTTTTCGGAACTTCGTGAACTTCCGGCGGCGCGTACTCTACATTCTCAACAACGAGGAACGTAGAATGCGCCGTACAAAATAAAATTGACAGACACTCTAGTGTTCTATAAAATAAAACAAAAAATATCCGTAAAATTTCTCCGTAACTATTGACAAAGAGCCTTTTGATAAAATATCCTTACAAAATTCGCAGTTTGTGATAAAATAAAGAAATTGGATTGTAGGCAGAGTGCAGTGGAGAAACATCCAGACAGGAAGGTATCTATGCAGAAAAGCGAAAAGAAAGTGACAAAGAAGTCAAAAAGCGGCTCCGTTCTTGGAAAAGCAATTCTCGCCATTGGGCTGATCCTGTTTGTCATGATTATTGGCGTGGGGTGTGGATTCCTAACAGCAAGCCTGAATACCAGACCGAATCTGGCGGAGGATATCGTTCCTCCGGCATCATCTCAAATCTATGATATTCATGGAAACGAGATTGCCAATATTCATGCGGCTGAAAATCGCAGACCTGTCGGCATCAATGAAATTCCGAAAAATCTCCAAAATGCCTTTATTGCCGTTGAGGATAATCGATTCTACGAGCACATTGGAATTGATCCACGTGGAATCGTACGCGCTGTATGGGCAAATATTCGGGGACGTACGGTTACAGAGGGCGGCTCCACCATCACCCAGCAGCTTGCGAAGAACGCCTATCTGACGCAGGATCGGACGTTCAAGCGCAAAGTACAGGAAGTATTTCTTGCGCTCCAGCTCGAACGTCAGTATACAAAGCAAGAAATCCTTGAACTCTATATGAATCAGATTTATTTTGGGCAGGGAGCGTATGGTGTTCAGGCTGCGGCACGCACGTATTTTGGCAAGGATGTCAAAGATCTGACACTGAATGAATGTGCGATGCTCGCAGGTATTCCAAAGAGTCCAAACTATTACTCGCCGCTCAATAATATGGAAGCGGCAACACAGCGTAAAGCTGTCGTTCTGGATCAGATGGTCAAATATGGCTATATCAGTGAAAGCGAGGCAAAGGCCGCAAAGAAGGAAGAGTTATCCATCGCGAAGACAAACAATGATGGCGTAAAAGGTCCCTCCTACTTTGTTGATTATGTGCTACAGCTGCTTTCGGAGAAGTATGGGGATGATGCCATCTATAAAGATGGCCTCAAGATTTATACGACCATTGATATGGGGCTGCAGGCGGCTGCTGAAAGTGCGATGCAGAACCTTCCAACGTATTTTACTGACGCAAATGGCATTGTTCAGCCTCAGGGTGCCTTAGTTGCGATTGATCCACACACGGGCTATATCCGTGCTATGGTTGGCGGACGTGGGACAGATCAATTTAATCGGGCAACGCAGGCCGTACGTCAACCCGGTTCCGCATTCAAACCTTTCGTCTTTGCAGCTGCACTTGAGAACAAATATACAGCAGATTCCATCATTGACGACAAACCTTTAAAGATTGGCGGCTGGGAGCCACAGAATTATAGCCGCAATTTTTCCGGCAAGGTTCGCCTCCGTGATGTAGTGCAGTGGTCACTGAATGTGCCTACCGTGCGAATTGCACAGGACATCGGTATCGATAAGGCAATATACTACGCGCAGGAGATGGGGATATCAACCTTTGTTCTCGATGGAGAGACCAATGACCGCAATCTTGCAGTTGCACTCGGTGGCATGACTCGCGGTGTTACTCCTCTAGAGCTTACCAGCGCGTATGGTACATTTGCAAATCGCGGCATACATGTTGAGCCGGTGGCCATCATCCGTGTTGTTTCACGTACCGGGAAAGTCCTTGAAGAAGCGCAGAGGAAGGAAAAGAGTGTGATTTCAGCAGCAAATGCTGCTACGATGACGGCAATGATGCAAGAGGTTATCCGTCGCGGTACGGGAACACGAGCCAATATCGGAAGACCTGCCGCTGGAAAAACAGGGACGACCAGTGACTATCACGATGCGTGGTTCGTTGGATATACACCGGATTTAGTTGCAGGCGTCTGGATTGGAAACGACAGCCTCAGTGACCTACATGGCATGGCTGGAGGAACGACACCTGCCGTTATATGGCAGGCATTTATGGTGAAAGCTCTCGCGGGACTTCCCGTGCGAAACTTCGAGGAGGCACCCTCATTCGCTGCATCTTCAGGCGAGCCGATAGAAGACCCGGAGAAAGAAAAAAATGAAAAGAAAAAACCAGATGAGAAGGGGAAGGACTCTGTTAAGCCAGTAACAAATTCCAGTGCCGAAAAGAGTGAGGGTGCGCCCCATACTTCTCCTACACACTCCTCACCGTCATCTGTCGTAGAGCCGCCAGAGCCTGGAACGGGAGTAGAAAAAGGGCAGAACTAAGAAAGAGGTAGCATATTGAACGCCATTGATATACTGAAAGAACGCGGGTTTCTTGCGCAGTGCACAGATGAAGCAGGATTGCGCGAACTCCTTGGACAGGAGCAGGTCTCTTTTTATACCGGTTTTGACCCAACGGCAGACAGCCTTCATGCAGGGCATTTGATTGCGCTCATGGCAATGTCCCATCTGCAGAGAGCGGGACATCGTCCGATCTGTCTTGTCGGCGGCGGCACGGGTACCGTTGGAGACCCCTCAGGGCGTACGGATATGCGAAAGATGATGACCGATGAGACCATCCGTCATAATTGTGACTGCTTCCGTAGGCAGATTTCCCGCTTCATCGATTTCGCGGATGATCGGGCGATCATGGTGGATAATGGAGACTGGCTGCGCAAGCTGAACTATATCGATCTGCTCCGTGATATTGGCGCTCACTTTACCGTCAATCGCATGCTCGCTGCCGAGAGCTACAAGCAGCGCTGGGAAAAGGGCTTGACCTTCCTTGAGTTCAATTATATGATTATGCAGGCGTATGACTTCATGGAGCTCAATGGACGCTACGGTTGCAAGCTCGAGATGGGCGGCGATGACCAGTGGTCGAATATTATTGCGGGGGTAGAACTCTGCCGTCGCAAGAAGAACATCACGGTATTCGGTCTTACAAACAAGCTGCTTACAAAGAGTGATGGTACCAAAATGGGAAAGACAGCAGGCGGTGCGCTCTGGCTCGATGCCGAAAAAACGTCGCCCTATGACTTTTACCAGTATTGGCGCAATATCGATGATGCCGATGTCGAGACCTGTCTCTCACTGCTCACGTATCTCCCGATGGATGAGGTGCGTCGCCTTGCTTCTGCCGAGGGGCATGAGATCAACCGCTCCAAGGAGATTCTCGCATACGAGGTGACCAAGATCGTTCATGGAGAGCACGAGGCTGAGAAGGCACAGGAGACCGCGAAAGCCCTCTTCGGCGGCGGTACGTCGACGGAGATTCCACAGATCCATACCGCTGTGGGTGAAAAGCTTGTGGATGTGCTTGTGCGCGGTGATGTATTCTCCTCGAAGAGTGAAGCTCGCCGCATGATTCAGCAGGGAGGGCTCACGCTCAATGATGTGCGTGTCTCCGATGAGCATTATATTCTCAGCGAAGTGGATTTTACGGATGGTGCAGCACTGATAAAAAAAGGAAAAAAGAAGCACTATCGGCTTGTATATTGAGAAGGAGATCGGAACGATGTCAGGACATTCAAAATGGGCAAATATCAAACGCAAGAAGGGCGCAAATGACGCGATTCGCGGCAAGATTACAACGAAGATCGGGCGTGAGATCACGATTGCTGTTCGCATGGGCGGCGCTGATCCTACGGGGAATATGCGCCTGAAACTTGCCCTTTCCAAGGCAAAGGCAAACAATATCCCGAAGGACAATATCAATCGAGCCATTCAGAAGGGGCTTGGCGCCACTGAGGGCAGCAATTACGAAGAGCTGTTTTACGAGGGGTATGGGCCAGGCGGTACAGCCGTCATGCTCGATATTCTGACCGACAACCGCAATCGTACGGCGGCGGATGTCCGTCACCTCTTTTCAAAGTACGGCGGCAACCTTGGGCAGGATGGCTGTGTTGCATGGATGTTTAAGAAGAAGGCGGTTTTCATCGTAGAGCGCGAGGCGTTTGATGATGAGGATGCGCTCCTTGAGATCGTCCTGGAGGCCGGTGCAGAGGATATGCGTTCGGAGGACGATGTCTTTGAGATTGTTGCCGAACCGGAAGCCTTTGATGCGATTGAGGCAGTTCTTGGAGAAAAGGGAATCGAAACAGCATCTGCCGAGGTAACGATGGTTCCGGATACAACGGTTCATCTTGCTGATAAGGACGCTGAGAAGATGCAGACGCTGATCGACGCGCTCGAGGACAACGATGATGTCCAGAACGTCTACAGTAACTATGAGATGGATGAATAAGCGGAGGATTGCTTATCGGAGTGCAGACGTGATGTCTGCACTCTTTTAAGAATAAGAAGATGTTAGTACTCGGTATCGACCCTGGAACTGCTATATGCGGCTATGGTTTTGTGGAGCTGACGGGCTCACGTCTGCGCCCTCATGCCTACGGTGCGATTACAACACCATCGAAAATGGAGGTGGAAAAGCGCCTTTTGAAAATCCATACGGAGCTTACATTGCTCATCGAAAAATATTCTCCCGATGCCATGGGCGTGGAGCAGCTTTTCTTCAATCGAAATGTGACGACAGCGATTCCGGTTGGACAGGCACGCGGCATCGTACTCCTTGCTGCAGCGCAGAATAATATTCCGATCGTGGAGCGTACGCCACTGCAGGTAAAGCAGTCTGTGACCGGCTATGGGAAGGCGACAAAAGAACAGGTCATATACATGGTGACGAAGCTCCTGAACTTGCCCTCGCCGCCACATCCTGACGATACGGCAGATGCCCTTGCGGTCGCGATTAGTGCCGCGCATTGTGTGGACAGTATAGCATGGCGCAATCGGATATAGATGGGGAGCATAGAATCAATGATCGGATTTTTACGTGGAAAAGTTGCCTACACATTTCCAGACTATTGCTTTTTAGATGTCCATGATGTTGGCTATCGTGTGTTTGTCTCCCATCAGACGCGCAATTATATCGGTGTCGGCGAAGAAGTCATGCTCTATATTCATACACATGTGCGCGAGGATGCGATCCTCCTTTATGGGTTCTTTTCACAGGAGGAGTATGATCTCTTTCAACATTTGATCGGCATATCGGGAATCGGCCCAAAGGTTGCACAGGGGATTCTTTCGGCAATTACAGCAAACGAGTTTTATCGATTGATCCATCAAAAAGATGTCAAGGCAATTACGAAGCTCCCTGGGATTGGGAAAAAGACGGCAGAGCGGATTATCTTGGAACTGAAGGATAAACTAGCAACCACTTCTTTTGATGATGATTCCTATGCAGATCATACAGGTGATTGTTCTGATGGTATGGGAGATAAGATTGCTGAGGCGACAGAAGCGCTTCTCAATCTTGGCTTTGGACAGAGCGAAATCCAATCTGTGCTGAAAAAAAAGACCGAGTGGGCAAGTACGGAAGAAATTATTCGTTATGCGTTGGCAGCGCTGCAGCGATTCTAAGGAAAGGAGGGACGTGACATTGGATATGTATGAGGATGAGGAGCTTGTTTCCTTCGAGGAACAGACGACGGACGGCTGGCAGTATAGCCTTCGCCCACGGCGTTTGAACGAGTACATCGGACAGGATAAGGTAAAGTCGAATTTGTCCAAGTTCATACAAGCGGCGCTCTCGCGCAGTGAAGCGCTGGATCATGTCCTCCTCTATGGACCGCCTGGACTTGGAAAGACAACGCTTGCAGCGATCATTGCGAATGAGATGGGCGCCAATTTTCGTCAGACCTCGGCGCCTACCATCGAACGGCAGGGGGATCTTGCCTCGCTTCTCACGAATCTGCAGGAGCATGATGTTCTATTCATTGATGAGATTCATCGTCTTTCACATCATGTCGAGGAGATTCTCTATTCAGCGATGGAGGATCATGCCATTGACATTATCATTGGCAAGGGCCCCAGCGCACGCTCTCTGCGTCTCGATCTTGCCCCGTTTACCCTCGTTGGCGCAACGACCAAGACGGGAGCACTTTCAGCTCCTCTACGTGACCGTTTCGGCATCCAATCGCGTTTGGAATACTATACGCCAGAAGCATTGCTGCTCATCATCGAACGCACCGCCGAGATCCTCTCTGTGCAGATTGAGCGTGAGGGGGCGCTCGAGATTGCACGCCGCTCGCGGGGAACGCCGCGTGTTGCAAACCGCATCCTGAAGCGTGTCCGCGATATTGCACAGGTGGCAGGTGAGCGTACGATATCGAAGACCGTTACCATTGAGGCACTGGAAGCACTTGAGGTCGATGACAAGGGGCTCGAGAACAAGGATCGCTACATGCTGGAAGTCATGATTCAAAAGTTCTCCGGCGGGCCTGTCGGCCTAAAAACGTTGGCAGCAGCTCTCAGTGAGATGGTGGAGACCATCGAGGATGTCTACGAACCGTATCTGATTCAGTTGGGGTTTATTGCCCGTACAGCACGCGGTCGGATTGTAACACGCAGCGGATACGAACATATCGGGATTCCGTTCCCCAAAAATGAAATTAGACAAGGAGAGTTGCTCTGAGATGAGATTACTCATGCACATGTGTTGTGGCCCCTGCTCCTGCTATCCTCTGAAAAAATTACGTGGCGACGGCATTGAACCCACAGGATATTTCTTCAACCCGAATATCCATCCCTACAAAGAATGGGAGGAGCGTCTGCAGAACGCAAGGAAATTTGCGGAGCTTATGCAGATGGATTTCATTGCAGACGAAACGTATGCGATGCGCGAATTCTTAAAGAAAGCTCTTCCGGCGGAGGGAACAAAGAAGGGGCGCTGCCGTATGTGCTATACATGGCGGTTGGAAGAATCAGCGCGATATGCGGCAGAACACGGCTTTGACACCTTTACCTCGACGCTTTTTTACAGCATCTATCAACAGCATGACCTCATGCGTTCCGTTGCAGAACGTTTTGCCAAAGAATATGGAATCTCCTTTTACTACGAGGATTTTCGCGTCGGCTGGCAGGATGGGATCGATCTTAGCAAAGAACTTGGGCTCTACCGTCAGTCCTACTGCGGCTGTGTATTCAGTGAGGAGGAGCGCTACAGTCGTGCACTTCGTAAGCTTCAGCGCAAGGAAAACAAAGAAAAGAAACGACTGCGCCTGATGGCATAATTGGGAAAGAAGGCGTTGTGATGAATCGCTGTCATTGGCTCTGCAGCTTCTTTTTCTTTGTTGTACTTGCCTTTCTGCCTCAGCGGGGCGTTGCTTCATGGCAGCCGGAAATTACTGTGGGGCTCAGTCAGGGCGTATCCGAGGTTCGGCTTGCAGCAACCGATGGTATCCTCCACGTCTACGCAGATACTGACCAAGCACCGATTTTGGAGGTTCCATCAGGGATAGAACTTGACATTCGCATGCAGCAAGCGCATTTTCTTGTGAATGGGCAGGAAATCAAGGCGGATCGTTTGCTCATCCAGCCGAATGCTGTGGGATTTGTCAAGATCAATGATGCACCATATCGAGGATCTGTCACGCTGTTGAAAAAGAATGGGATTACCGTCATCAATAACGTATTGGTTGAGGACTATCTCTATGGCGTTATCCCGAAAGAAATGCCGCCGAACTGGTCAGCAGAGGCGCTGCAGGCGCAGAGTGTTGCGGCGCGTACCTTCGCTCTGAAGAATCGAAAGCGGCACAGTGCGGAGGGATTTGACCTCTGTAATACGTCACATTGTCAAGTCTATGAAGGCATGGCGGCAGAGACGCGCACAACAACAGATGCGGTCAATCATACGAGAGGAGAGGTGCTCTGTTACAACGGCAGCATCATTGACGCTCTGTTTCACACGGATTCCGGCGGTATGACGGAGTTCAGCGAACATGTGTGGGGGAGCTCTGTGCCCTATCTGTGCGCTGTGCCCGATCTGCAAACGCAGACACAACCATGGATACGCGCGGTTCCGATGAGTGAATTCATGCAAAAGGTGGAACAGAACGGAACCATGCTTGGAACACTCAAGGAAATACATCTCTCTCCATTGATCGTGGGAAAGGGGAGCGGTGATCGAAGTCCGTCCGGTCGCGTACGTTCGGCGGAGTTGATCGGAACGAAGGGACGTATCGTTCTCTCTGGCAATGATCTGCGCACATTCTTCTCTTTGCCAAGTACGCTGTTTGATATACGTGCTGGCATAACTGATGTCGTATTCAGTGGATATGGTTCCGGTCATGGGCTTGGACTCTCCCAGTGGGGGGCGAAAGCTCTTGCAGACAAGGGGAGCAGTTACAAGGACATTCTCTTTCATTACTATACAGGCGTTACACTCGAAAAGTTATACTAGGCAAGGTGTGCAGCTAGATGAATATTTCGGATTTTGACTACGATCTTCCAGAGGATCGCATTGCTCAGACACCGATTGAGCCGCGGGACACGGCTCGTCTTATGGTCTTGAACCCAAAAGATGGTGCGATTGAACATCGTCAATTTTATGAACTTGGAACATATCTAAAGAAGGGAGATGTTTTGATTTTCAATGATACGCGTGTCATTCCTGCACGCCTCATTGGAACGCGCAGTCATACGGGCGGGAGGGTCGAGGTCTTTCTCCTGCGTCAGATCGATAAAGACCAGTGGGAGGCGTTGGTAAAGCCGGGGAAAAAAGTACGCGTTGGATCCATCATTCATTTTGGTGACGAGCTTTCCTGTGAGATTCTTGCCCATACGGATTTTGGTGGACGTATTGTACGTTTTATCTATGACGGTGTGTTTGAAGAGATTTTGGATCGTTTGGGGACGATGCCGCTTCCGCCCTATATCCACGAGAAACTTGCGGATCGAGAGCGCTACCAGACCGTATACAGCCGTGTCAAGGGCTCGGCTGCCGCTCCGACGGCGGGACTTCACTTTACAGAATCACTCATGCAGGAACTGCGGGATAAGGGCGTCCAATTTGGCTTTGTTACCCTTCATGTCGGGCTTGGAACATTTCGACCTGTCCATGTGGACGTGATCGAAGATCATGTTATGCACAAAGAGTTCTACTCTGTACCAGCGGAAACAGCAAAGTTGATTCAAACAGCAAAACAAGAAGGGAGACGTATTGTCGCTGTCGGCACAACATCTATTCGCACGCTGGAAGCATCGGCTGCACAGACAGGAAGTGTTGAGGTGGGAACAGGATGGACGGATATATTTATCTATCCCGGATATCAATTCAATGTTGTCGACGCTGTCATCACGAACTTCCACCTGCCAAAATCCACGCTGATTATGTTGGTTAGTGCATTTGCCGGATGTACATTCACACTGAAGGCATATCGTACGGCAGTTGAAGAAAAATACCGCTTCTTTTCCTTTGGGGATGCAATGTTGATTCAGTCGAAAGCATAAAGAAACCACGCGGTATAATATCGCGTGGTTTCTGATTATGGGGGATCGCGGAACAGTTCGCGGTGTTCATTGATGGCTTCTGCCATCATTCGTTTGCCGTCAATGTCTGGATGTAGCCCATCCGTAGAGAGTAGTGGATTCAGGATGTGTTTCTGGGTGTCATAGAAATATGGCTCTATGTCCACATAAAACGCTTGTGTACGAATCCACGTGTTGACCACCTGCAGCTTCCAATACCACGAACGATCCGTTTCCGAATGGAATGCGAGCGTGATGCGTTCCGGGTTGAGCGGCAAGAGTGTAAGAAAAATAGGGCGCATATTATGGGCAAGACATTTTTTTTGTAATTCATCCAGATCATCAATGATGTCCTGTGCCGTTACACCAATCGCTCTCAGACTGTTTGAACCTGTCATGATAAGCACATTCGCCGGATGAAGTGGAACCACATCCTGTTCAAAACGTTCCAGAGTACTGTGTGCTGTATCTCCGCTGCGCCCAAGGTTGATGCAGTCAAATGTTAAGTATGTGGTATAACTGTATTCGAGAAATGCCGGAGAGCTTGATATAGCACCTCCTCCATGCGTGATACTGTCGCCGAGCGCCACGGCATAGACGTGACGATCATCCAAGGAATCGACGGTAAACGAAGCAAGATCTGACCATGTACCAACGGTGGTGTTCTCATTATCGATTCCCCGTACACGCCAGTAATATACGCCAGCGTATGGACGAGCATATTCGTCATAGATAGAGTTCGTATCATTGATCGTCTGGGCCCACGCACGTTGTGGATCAGCTAGCGTCCCATTGGGTTGTGCGGGAGGCTCTGTGAGGAGCTCAACCTCATAACGCGTTACACCATTGAGTGGAATCCACTGATATACAGGATAAAGTGGTTGACGAAAGTTCGTGACCTGATCGAATGTGTTTGGAATCGGATGATTCGGAATTTCTGCAGATTCATCCAAGTACAACGGTTGTGCCTCAGAAAATTCACCAAGAGGCTCATGCTTCAGTCCGAGAGCACGCACTCTCCAGTAAAGTTTTTTGTAAGAGCGATAGGCTCGAAGATCCGCCTGCCACCCGTTTGTGAAAACGCTGCGTGTACTTGTCAAATGATTTTGAAGAGAAAGTGCGGTACCTCCTTCCTGTGCCGGTGGTGCGGAAAGTATTTCAACCTCATAAAGCACGGCATTCGGCATACTGTGCCATAACAGAAATGGCATGAGGCTTGCAGGGTGATCCTCGGTATAATGACTGATGGAAATGGGGGATTTTGCCATAAAATACGGAGCAGCAATCGCTGTCGATGGAGCTGTTACCGCACCAAACATTCCGTACGCTGTAATTCGATAATAAAATGGGATCGGTGCGGAGGAGATCGGACAGGATGGCGTGGTGGTAAACTCTGTCTTTACATGTTCGTAAATAGATTCTCCTGTGATTGTTCCCGTTGTTTTGATATATGTATCAATGCGATAATAACAGGGATATGGAAGACGCTCCCATACGAGTGTGGATGTGTCATTGACCTCGCGAACTTCAGCGGCAATGTCAATCTTCCTCAAGCCCAGTAGATCTGTTTTCTCAATGAGAAAAATACAACCGAGAACGGCGAGGAAAATAATTGCCGTAAAGAAAAAATAATGTTTCATTCATTCACCCAAAATATATCAATCTGTCTTTTAGAAAGTTGAGGATTGCGTATGGAAACCAAAGGTCTTGTTATCGTTCACACCGGTGAGGGAAAGGGAAAAACCACAGCAGCTCTTGGTATGGCAGTACGTGCGTGGGGGAATGGAATGCGCGTACTCATTCTGCAATTTATCAAAGGGAGCTGGGCGTATGGAGAGCTTGAAGCCATCAAGGCACTCTCATCTGTACGCCCCTATATCGAAATTCGTCAGGGAGGACTTGGTTTTTCGCAGAGAGGAAGCGGCGCGGAGGCTGAACATCGCAGTGCTGCTCATGCGCTTCTTCAAACGGCAGCAGATGAACTCTATGCGAACACATGGGATATGATCATCCTCGATGAGTTTAACTATGCTTATTCCTTTGGGTTCATTTCCTTGGCTGAGTTGGAGCGGCTGCTCGCTGTGCGTCCGAATAGGACACACCTGATTTTTACGGGACGCAATGCTGCTCAAGAACTTATTGAACGGGCGGATCTCGTTACAGAGATGAACCTGGTTAAGCATCCTTTTCAAAAGGGAATCAAAGCCCAGAAGGGAATTGAGTTTTAAGGAAGCACTGATAAATTCAGCACCACCGTCTTGGCACATCTTTTCCGCCCTCTCTTTGTCGACAAATCCTCCACATAGCCCTTGCTATGCGTCCGGTTTGTCTCCTTGATAGGACGAAAAATCTGCACCAACTCGGCGGACTTCATTTTATCAGCGATTCCCTAAACGTATACATCTACATACCATATTCAGCGAAAAATTCTTTTGCAGGACGAACTTTGCTCTTTCCCTCTGCTTCACGCTTTTCAAACTCACGAAGAACAGAAACATCATATTCATCTTCGATTTTTTCAAATGCAAAGTTCTTAATCAACGATGCTATACTGCAATCATACATCTGCACCACTTTTTCAAGCATTTTCTGCTCATCGTCGTTAATATTGATCGTGATTCGCTTTGCCATGATATTTTGCCTCCTGCCTATATTCCATGATGTCAACGCATCCGGCTTATTCCTCCGTAAAATATTTCATCGACGTTTTTTTCCACTCTCTCTTGGTGTAGAGCATACGACGATCCTCAATGCCGGTGGCTGCAGCGAGTTCCGCCGCGATCCCTTCGCATTCCTCCCGACTGTAGCCATGGATCATCGTATAGAGGTTGTACTTCCAGTCGTCCGTACGGTTGCGGTCATAGCAGTGCGAGACACGCGGGTGCTCCGCCATGCGCCGCGCAACCTCATCCACGCGCTCATCGGGCACGTTCCAGACGCAGAGGCTGTTCGCCGTGAAGCCCACCTCGCGGTGGCGCAGAACGGCTCCCATCTTGCGGATCTTCTTTTCCTCACGCAGGGCGGTGATGCGTGCAAGCAGTTCCTCCTCCGCAATGCCGATCTCTGCGGCGAGTACCTTATACGGCTCTGCAACAAGGGGGAAATCCCCCTGCAAGAGGCGGACAATCTTCTGATCGAGTTCGCTGATCTCAATTTCTTCTGTCATATCGATACCTTCCCACGGTTATGCAAGCTTAAACTGCACGTTGATCTTATAGCGGCGATTCGCCTTAAGGCTCATCAGTCCCTCGACACCCGGCAGTGCCGCAACCTCGGCAAGGATCTTCTCCTCTGCCGCACGCGAGGGCGTCAGCAGTGTGAACCAGAGGTTGTAGTCCCCCTCGCGCTCGTAGTTGTGCGTCGCCCCAGCGTAACGGTTGACCGCCTGTGCCACCGCCGGAAGATGCTGCTCCGCAACGCGCAGTGCAATGAGCGTCCCATGGTAGCCAAGCTGTTCCGAGTTAAAGAATGTCCCGATCCGTCGGAGATAACCCTCGCGTTTCAGCTCGTCCAAGCGGCTGAGCACGTGTTCCTCCGTTGTGTCGAGCATCTCGCCCAAACGCGCAAATGGCCGCGAACACAGCGGCAGGTTGCCCTGCAGTATGTTCAGCAGCCGCTTGTCAAAATCCGTAAGTGAATTCACGATATCATCCCCCATAATACACACGACCGGCAGTACATCTTTCTGCCGGTCGTGCATCTGCCTTGCTCATGGGCGGATTCCAATACAGAAATATGAACCCCGTTCATTTCTTTGCCTATTCTACCAGATACTCCTTCATCACGTCAAGTAATTCTGAACGACCTTCATTTTTCGGAGATGCGTAAGGCAGAATCGTTAACTCGGGTACGCCGAGTGCCTTCTGCATCGCCGCGATCTGCACGCGCCGCGCATTCTTTCCGATCTTGTCCGCCTTCGTGGCAATGACGAGCACGGGGATGTCATGCTCTACAAGCCAGTCGAACATGCGGCGGTCGGATTCCATCGGCGTATGACGAATATCGAGCAGGAGGCAGACAAAGCGCAGCTCCTCCGCATGGAGGAAGTATTCCTCGATAAACTTCGCCCAGACCTTTCGGCTCTCGCGTGAGGTCTTTGCATAGCCGTATCCCGGCAGATCGACGAGATGAACGGGATGCCGCTCCTCTCCCCCATCAATCTTGAGGAGAAGTTCGTAGAAGTTGATGGTCTGCGTCTTGCCCGGCTTCGAGGAGACGCGTGCAAGCTGACGAATGCGCGTCAGTGAGTTGATGAGCGAGGATTTCCCGACGTTGGAACGCCCGATGAAGGCGACGGCGGGACGCCGCTCCTCGGGGTACTGATCCCGCCGCACGGCGGAGGCGAGATAGGTGGCTTTTGTGATAACAACCGGCTCCGGCACGTCCACACCTCCTAGTTATACAGAGCAATCTTGAGTACCTCGTCCATGTGCGCAACGGGCACAAATTCAATCGAGGCACGGACGGCATCGGGGATGTCCTCAAGATCACACGCATTCTCCTGCGGCAGAACGATGGTCTTTACCCCCTCACGGTAGGCAGCGAGCGTCTTTTCCTTAAGCCCGCCGATGGGCAAAACATTTCCGCGCAGTGTGATCTCCCCTGTCATGGCAACATCGGAGCGTACCTTGCGCCCCGTGAGCGCGGAGATCATCGCCGTCGCCATCGTGATGCCGGCTGAGGGGCCATCCTTCGGTATGGCACCCTCGGGCAGATGGATGTGAATGTCGTCCTTCTCATAAAAGTCTTTGGCGAGATGGAGTGCACCCGCACGGCTGCGCACGTAGGAGAGTGCCGCCTGCGCCGACTCCTGCATGACCTCGCCGAGCTGTCCCGTGAGAATGAGCTTGCCCTTGCCGCGCATGATGTTGACCTCGGTGCGCAGGACATCACCGCCGACCTCCGTCCATGCGAGCCCTGTCACGACACCGACAAGCGGTTTTTTCGCCTGCCGTGCCGCGTGATATTTCGGACGCTCAAGGAAATCTGCGAGGTTCGTCTTCGTTACCACGATGGGCGGCTTCACATCATCGACGATACGGCGCGCTGCCTTACGGCAAAGCTGACCGATCACGCGCTCCAGTTCACGCACGCCCGCCTCACGCGTATAGGAGCGGATGATCTCCGGCCAAACGCCCGCATTCACGCGGATGTCCTTTGCCCTAAGTCCGTTCTGCGTACGTTGGCGCGGCAGGAGATGACGGCGTGCAATCTCAATTTTCTCAAATTCAGTATAGCTTGAGAGGTTCAGGATCTCCATGCGGTCGCGCAGGGGGGATGGAATTTTAGCGGCATTGTTCGCCGTCACGATCCAGAAGACGCGCGAGAGGTCAAACGGCAGCTCGACAAAGTGATCGCTGAATGTGCAGTTCTGCGCAGGATCGAGCACCTCAAGGAGTGCCGCCGACGGGTCGCCGTGGAAATCCATCGCGATCTTATCGACCTCATCGAGCAGGAATACGGGGTTCTTCGTTCCTGCTCGACGAACTCCTTCGAGAATACGCCCCGGCATTGCGCCGACGTAGGTGCGCCGATGTCCGCGAATCTCCGCCTCGTCGCGGATGCCGCCCAGCGAGATGCGGATGAACTTGCGCCCCATCGCGCGCGCAATCGAGGCACCGAGTGAGGTCTTGCCGACGCCGGGCGCACCAACGAGGCAGAGGATGGGCGCATTCTGTTCGGGCGCAAGGCGCCGTACAGCGAGATAGTCGAGGATGCGCTCCTTCATCTTTTCGAGTCCATAGTGATCGTGCTCAAGAATTTTCTGCGCCGCCGTCATATCGACGTGCTCCTCGGTGACCTCCGACCACGGCAATTCAATGAGCGTATCGAGGTAGTTGCGAATGACGCCGACCTCCGCACTCATCGCATGGCTCATGTCTAAACGGTGTATCTCGCGCTCGATGGTCTCGCGTACGGCATCGGGGAACTCCTTTGCTGCCAGTGCCTCCCGATAGCGATCCACCTCGGCTGCCTTGTCCTCATCATCGCCGAGTTCCTTACGGATTGCCTTAATCTGCTCGCGCAGATAGAAATCGCGCTGCACCTTGTCCATCTGCTTGCGTACGCGACGGTTGATCTCACTCTCGATCCCCATGATGTCGAGTTCGTGCACAAGTGCCTGGTAGAGTCGTTCGAGACGGGTTCGTACATCGATGGCGGCAAGCAGATCCTGCCGCACCTCATGCTTGAGGCTCAGATGGCTTGCGATGATGTCTGCAAGGCGTCCCATATCCTCCATGATGGAGATGGAAACAAGTGCCTCGGGCGGAATCTTGTGCGAGAGTTTCACCCATTCCTCGAACTTGCTTGTGACGCCATGGACAAGTGCCTCGATATCCCGCCCCTGCGGCTCGTCCCCCGACTCCTCAATCTCATGCACATCTGCCTCGGCATAAGCATCGCCCTCCCGAATGGCAAGGATCTCTGCGCGCTTCTGTCCGTCGACAAGAATGCGCAGAACCCCCTCGGGCATGCGAAGAAATTGCCGTATCTCCGCAACAGCACCAACGCTATAGAGATCGTCCGCCGTCGGGTCATCGCATTCCGGATCCCGCTGCGCCACAACGAGGATCTTGCTGTCCCCCGCAATCGCGCTCTCAATGGCGGCAACCGAGCGGTCACGCCCGACATCGAGGTTGACCATCATGTGCGGATAGACCACCAGTCCGCGCAGTGGGAGGAGCGGGAGCGTTCGTTTTTCGGACATCGTATTTCCTTCCGTCTATGTCAAGGGAGTATTCCCGTATGAAAAAAGGAGCGCCGCAGTGCAGAGCTCCTTTCGTAAAGTATCGTGTTAGGGAAGCACTGATAAATTCAGCCGCGCCATCTTAGCGCATCTTTTTTGCCCG
>ERZ773099.1459-NODE-1459-length-17503-cov-5.685695_pt1 | contig 17503 bp, 12 predicted proteins | sample MGYA00511120_ERZ773099 | MGnify/ENA primary metagenome ERZ773099 (study PRJEB29015, sample SAMEA2738012) | human oral metagenome | biome: human oral; feature: human-associated habitat; material: dental | place: China | collected 2104 ...
CCTGTCCCGTTCGGCGCATTCTGTCGCGCCCCCTCTCGGTGCGCCTCCCCTACCCCGCCATCGGCCCGGTGACCCGCCTGCTGGAGGACTGGGACGCCGGAGAGGGGGCGCAGTGGACCTACGGCGAGGAAGTCCTGGTCCGCGCCCGCGTCCCACGCTCGCACCTAGCGGGGCTGGCTGCAGTGCTCTCGGAGATGGCGGCCTGCGGAACGGTCCTGGAGTGGCGCGACGAGGGACCCCCTTCGTGAGGCGCCTCACCACAGGCCCGCGCCGCGCTCGCTCTTGAGGGCGCCTCCAGCGGCGACACCGTTCGCTTTCCTTCACCCAATCCTCCCAACGCGGGACCTTCACGCCAGGCCAGCCGATGCTGGCCCGAGCGAACGGAGGTCCCGTTCTGTTTCCCTTCCAACCTCCGGGAGCCCAACGGCTGGCGCCTCCCGGCAATCGGGCTTCCTCTAATTCATCAGTAAAGATCAATGATTTTTTACGCTTATTCTTCAAAAGGCTGCAAATTGGAGGACGAAGAAAGGGCCGCGGCAGTGAGGCATAACGCCAGACGCCGCGGCCCTCAGACTGATAAGTAGAGGTGACAGGTCGTTCTGAAAGGACCTTAATTATAATATAAAAGTTGAGATTTTGTCCAGAAAAACATCAGTCTGCGCCAAAATTTACGTAAAACTTCGGGGGTGAGAATCCAAGGAGGTTCGCCACCTCCGCAGCGCTGGCGCAACGACTGACATCCCTCAGCCCCGTCCTACCGGCCCCAAACCCTTTCCCCCTCCTCCAGTCGCTCCTGAAACAGCTTCATCGTCCGGTCGAAGGGCTCCCGGCTCGTCAGGTCCACACCGGCGCGCCGCAGGATGTTCAGGGATTCGTCGCTGCCGCCGCTCTTCAAAAAGGTCAGGTAGCGGTCCACGGCCCCCGGCTCGCCCGCAAGGATGGCGCTGGCGAAGGCGTTGGCCGCGGTGAAGCCCGTGACGTACTTATAGACGTAAAACGCGCTGTAGAAGTGCGGGATGCGGGCCCACTCCACCCACAGAAGCTCGTCCGGGGCCATGTCCGGCCCGTAGCACCTCTCGTTCAGTTCACGCCACAGGCCGCTCATCCACTCCGGCGTCAGGGCGCCCCCTTCCTCCGCGCGGGCGTGGACCTGAAGCTCGAAGTCCGCAAACATCGCCTGGCGGAAGAAGGTCGTCCGAACCATGTTGTAGTAGTAGCTCAAGAGCCACTTCCGCTCTTCCTCCGTCTTGGCGGTCTTCAGGAGGTGTCCCAGGAGCAGTGCCTCGTTCGTCGTCGAGGCCACCTCCGCGAGGAGGATGGTGTAGTCGCCGTAGACCTGGGGCTGGTTCCTGTGGGAGTACCAGCTGTGCATGGAGTGTCCCATCTCGTGCGCCAGCGTGAAGACGTCGTTCAGGGTTCCGTTGTAGTTCAGCAGTACGTAGGGGTGCGTGGCGTAGGACCCCCAGGAGTAGGCCCCCTTGCGCTTGCCCCGGTTCTCATAGACGTCCACCCACCGCTCCGCGAGGCCGCGCTTGAAGTTCGCCACGTAGTCCTCCCCTAGCGGGGCCAGGGCCTCCGCCACCATCTGGCAGGCCTTCTCGTAGGGGATGTCCTCCCGCGGCTCCTCGGCGATGGGGACGTTCAGGTCGTAATAGTGCAGCCGGTCGAGCTTCAACGCCCGCTTCCGCAGCGCCACCAGGCGGTGCATCAGGGGGGCGCAGCGAGCGGCCGTGTCCACCACGTTCTCGTACACGCTGCGGGGCACGTTGTCGCCAAAGAGCGCCGCCTCCAGGCTGTCCTTGTAGCGCCGCGCCCTGGCGTAGAACAGGTCGCCCTTCACGGACCCCGCGTAGAGCGCGGCCAGGGCGTTCCTGAAGGAGTCGTAGGTCCCGTAGATGCCCTCGAAAGCCGTCCGGCGCACGTCCCGATTGGGGCTTCGGCTGAGCTTGTACCAGCGCTCCTCCGTCAGCTCGACGCTCTGCCCCTCCTCGTCCTGGATCGTGGGGAACTTCAGGTCCGCGTTCGTCAACAGCGAAAAGGCGTTCTCCGGAGCCGACGTCGCCTCTCGGGCGCTGGCCAGAAGCGCCTCCTCCGCCTTGGGCAGGATGTGTTCCCGCTCCCGCAGCAGTTGCTCCAGGAAGAAGGCGTAGAGCTTCAAATCCGGTTCCTCCCGCACCCAGCGCCGCAGCTCGTCCTCAGGCAGCTCCATGACCTCAGGGGCAAAGAAAGCGGTCGCCACGCCGTGTCTGGCGGCCAGCGCCTCGATGCGGCTGGCCAGCTCCATGGGGCGCGTCTCCCTCAGGTCCTCGTGGCTCTTCATGTTGGCGTAGACGTAGAGCTTCTCCAGCTCCAGGGAAACGGCCTCCTCGGCCTTCAGGTACTCCAAAAGCTTCTTCGGCCCTCCGCCCAACTGTCCGGCAAAGCCCGCCAGCGCGTCGATCTTCGGTGCCAGGTCGCTGAAGGCCCTCTCCCAGGCCTCGAAGGAGGGATAGATCGCTTCCAGGTCCCATCGCATGGCCTCCGGGACGTCCCGCCTCTCCGGCACCCCGCCCGTTCCACCCCCCATGGCCTCCGGGGCTTCAAACCGCATCGCAAAATTCATCGGAACAACACCTCGCGTCAACAAATCAAATTTTTCAACGCCGGCAGCCGCAAACCCGTCGGCGGCAAAGCCCGCGCAGGAAAAACAGGCGGCGGCCAGAAGCGGCAGCGCGCGCCGTATCCTCATCCCCTTCACCCTCCATCGCCTCCGTCCTTCCTCAACTGCCAAAAACACCTGAAAAACCACGCCCTGCCTTCATTATGTTATCACAGGCGCATGGGCGGATAGGACGTCCAAGCCAGAACCGAAGGCCGGGCACAGGCCCCTGACAGGGGGCCGCCGGATTCTCCGGACCTCTCGGAAGCCCCAAAACAGCCCCCAAAAGGCAATTTTTTGAGTTTAGAAGGATTGATTAAAACTGATCTTAAAGAAAAAGGATGGAGCGACCATACAGCCGAACAGAATAGAGGGGCCGTTCCGACGGACGGCCCCTGCTTCATTCGTACTTAATCTTATCGCCCGACGCTTGTCTTAGGTCACTCCACGAAGAGCGGCACGATCTTCTGCTGGAGCACGTCCACCAGCCCCAGGTCCGAGAACTTCGCCTTGGGGATGACCGGCAGGGCCAGGGAGACGATGCGCATCAGCGGGTTCGGCACGTCGAGCCCCAGCTTGCTGCGCAGCGTTGCCTTGACGTCCGCGATGTCGCGCGCCAGCTCCGCCGCGGGGAAGCGGGAGATGAGGCCGTAGATGGGCAGCTCCAGGCGGGCGATCACCCGTCCGTCCAGCGCAGCGATCTTGCCTCCGCCGCACTCGATGAGGGCCTCGATCACGACCAATGCGTCCTCCGGGGTGTCGTACACCACCACCAGGTTGTGGCAGTCGTGGGACACCGTGGCACCGTAGGCCCCCCTCTGCGTTCCGAAGCCCCGAACGACGCCCACGAAGCGCGTGTTCAGGCCATGGCGGTTCAGTACGGCGACGAACTTCAGGTCCGGGTCACCGCCAAGGCTCAGGCAGCCGTTCAGCACGGGCAGGCGCTCGACGCCAAACTCCGTGACGGTCCCCTTCGGGGTCGCATAGCGCACGACCCGCACGCGCGCGGCGTCCCCCTTCGCGCAAATCCTGAGGTCCTCCGCGTCGGGGCGCTTCAGGCGGACGGTGTTGACCTTTTCCTGGGGGAAGGACCGGGGCTCGATGGCGAGGGCGAGGCGCCCGTCCTCCGCGACGAGGCGCCCCTCGGCGAACACGGCGCCGGGCCTGGGACAGGCCAGAGCCGGCACGATCTGCAGGTCCGCGGCGAAGCCGGGGGCCACGGCCCCCAGGTTCGTGATGCCGATCTCCCGCGCAGCGTTGAGCGTCCCGCAGACGACGGCCTGCTCCGGCGACATGCCGCACCGCACCGCACTGGCGGCGACGCGGCTGACGTGTCCCGTGGTCAGGATGTCCTCCGGCTCCAGGTCGTCCGTGCAGAGCGACAGGTTCGTGAGGGAGCGGAAGTTCAGGACGGCGGGGGCGATGGCCTCAACGTCCATGGACACCGAGCTCTCGCGCATGTCCACGTTCATTCCGAGCCGCAGCTTCTCCCTGGCCTCACGGCCCGTGCGGGTTTCGTGGTCGCTCCGCACGCCGGCCGCCAGGTAGGCGTTCAGATCCCGTCCCGAAAGGAAGGGCGCATGTCCCTGCATGAAGCCGCCCCGCTTCTCACAGGCCCCCATGATGGCCCGCATCCGGCTGCTGTTGGACAGCACGCCGGGGTAGTCCATCAGCTCCGCGACGCCCAGCACCCTGGGGTGGGCCATCAGGCGTTCCACCTCCGCCGCCCCGAAGGAGGCTCCGGCGTTCTCCAGGCCGGGCGCAGAGGGGACGCAGGAGGGCGTCAGCACGTAGAACCGCATGGGCAGGTCCTCACTGGCCGCCAGCATGTAAGCCACCGCCTCCACACCGCCGACGTTGGCCACCTCGTGGGGGTCCGTGATGAGGGTCGTCGTCCCCATGGGCAGCACGGCCTCCGCCATGTGGGCCGGTGTCATCATGCTGCTCTCGATGTGCAGGTGACTGTCGATGAAGCCGGGGATCAGGAACTGCCCCCGTCCGTCGTAGCGCTCGTGGGCCTCGATCTCAAAGCGGCCCCCTTCGCCGTCCGGGTCCGCGGAGACGCAGGCGATGAAGCCGTCGACGATCCCCACCTCGGCCTCGTAGGTCTCCCAGGTAAACACGTTGAAGAGCTTGACGTTGTGGATGAGGAGGTCGCAGGGAATACGCCCCATCGCTGCATCCACCAGCCGTCCCCGATCCTTTGGATGAATTTGCATGATTGCCTCCGAAATCGTTACCGAAGTCTTATCCCAAAGCGTCGTCGCGCGTTCGCAGCGGACGCTACAGGTTCAGGAAGTACGCGATCAGGGGAACGCACAGCAGGTACGTGCCCCAGTGCAGCTCGCGGCCGCGGCCGGACAGCACCTTCGCCGCAGTGTAGCACAGGATGCCCGAACTGATGCCGTTGGCCAGACCCAGGTAGGCCGTCATCAGGATGGTCATGAAGGCGGGGAAGGACTCCGTGAAGTCCTTGAAGTTGATGCCCTGGACGGCCGGCATCATCATCAGACCGATGATGATCAGCACGGGGGCCGTCGCCTGGGAGGGCACGCAGGAGATCAGCGGGACGAACAGAAGCATGGCGAAGAAGCAGAGCGCCGTGACGACGGCCGTCATGCCCGTCTTGCCCCCCTCCTCCACGCCCGCGGCCGACTCCACGAAGGTCGTGACGGTCGTCAGTCCGAAGATGGAGCCCACCACCGTCCCGATGGCGTCCACCAGGAAGGGCTTGCCGATGTTCGGCAGGTCGCCGTTCTCGTCCAGGAGCCCGGCCTTGGCGCCGACGCCCAGCACCGTGCCCAGCGTCGAGAAGAAGTCCCCCACGAAGAAGGTGAACATGAAGGGAATGTACTGCCAGTGCAGCGCTCCCAGGACGTCGAGCTTCAGGAACAGCGGCTCCAGGCTCACCGGCATGGCGACCCAGGCGGCGGGCAGCTTCGTGATGCCCATGGGGATGCCGATGATGGAGGTGAGGATGATGCTCCACAAGAGCGCCCCACGCACCCGGAAGGACATGAAGGCCGTCACGATGAAGAGCCCGATGACGGAGAGCAGCGTCCCCGCGTTGTGCAGGTCGCCGAACCGCATGGCCTTGTCAACGACCAGGATCCCGGCGCTCTTCAGCCCCAGCTGCGCGATGAAGATGCCCACCGCCGCGCCGATGGCCAGCTTGATGGAGCGCGGCATGAGCTTGACGATGACCTCGCGGATGCCGAGGACCGTCAGCAGGACGAAGACCACCCCCGACAGGAACACCATCCCCATCCCGACCTGCCACGTGACGATGCCGTCCTTCACCAGCGTGAAGGCGAAGAAGGCGTTGCCGCCCATGCCCGTGGCCAGGGCGAAGGGCAGGTTGGCGTAGAGCCCCATGAACAGAGTGACGGCGCCGCACACGAGCGCCATGGACACCACGCAGGCCATGCGGTCCATTCCCGCGCCGTTCGCCATGAAGGACGGGTGGACCACCAGGATGTAGGACATCGTCATGAACGTCGTGAGCCCCGCGGCGACCTCCGTCTGAAGGTTGCTGCCGCGCCCGGAGATATTGAAAAAGCGATCCAGGAACTTCAATTGAATAACCCCTTTTCTCAGATGAAGATCAAAAGGCGGGTCAGAGGCGCAGCTCTGCCACCTATTTGGGCAACCGTACCTTCGCGGCGCCGTCCGCCGCGTCCGCCACGTAGAAACTGGGGGCGCAGCCCATCTGCAACTCGTAGCCCGCGCCGACGTCGCGGATGAAGCGGCTCACGAGATGCCGCTCCACGACGTTGACCGTACAGCCTCCGAAGCCCGCCCCCGTCATGCGCGCGCCGATCACCCCCGGCTGACGCCACGCCAGCTCCGCCAGCGCGTCCAGCTCCGGGCAGGTGACCTCGTAGTCGTCGCGCAGGGACAGGTGGGAGGCCCGCATCAGGAGGCCGAAGGTGCGCAGGTCCGCCAGGCTCAGGGCCCTGGCCGCGTCCAGGGTGCGCTGGTTCTCCGTGACGGCGTGGCGGGCGCGTCGGCGGTTCACCGGGTCCGGGATCTCGCGTTCCAGCCTGTTGAAGTCCTCTGCCGACAGCTCGCAGAGCGTCCGGATGGGGCGTACGCGTCGGATGGCCTCACAGGCCGCCTCGCACTGCCGGCAGCGCAGGTTGTAGTCCTCGCGCCCTGCCGACTGACGCCTGTTGGTGTCCGCGATCACGATCTGATAGCCCCCGCTGTAGAGGAGGACGTAGAGGTGGGTCAGGGCGGCGCAGTTCAGCAGGACGGCGCAGCCCTTCCGTCCCATGCTGACGGCGAACTGGTCCATGATCCCGCACTGGGTTCCGATAAACCGGTTTTCCATCTCCTGCCCCATGATCGCCATGTTCAGCCGGTCGATGCGAAGGCCGAACAGGTCGTTGACGACGCACGCGGTCAGCACCTCCAGCGCGGCCGAGGACGAGAGCCCCGCCCCCACGGGCAGCTCGCCCCAGAAGAGGATGTCCAGGCCGGAGGGGATGGGGTAGTGGTGCGCCTCCAACGTGCTCAACATTCCCAGGGGGTAGTTGGCCCAGCCCCACTCCGCGCGGCGCTCGATGCCGCTGCGCTCCGTTTCCGTCGGCGGCCTGTCGTCGAAGTTCATGGACCCCACGCGGACCCTGTCCCCGTCGCGCCGGACCGCAAGGGCCCATATCCCCAGGGAGATGGCGCAGGGCAGGACGTGCCCTCCGTTGTAGTCCGTGTGCTCCCCGATCAGGTTGACGCGACCGGGGGCAAAGTACAGCGTCGGCTCCCCCTCTCCGAACAGCTCGCGAAAGCGGGGCAGCATCTTCTCGTAGACGGCCTTGATCTCCATAAAACGACTAGCTCTCCTCCAGGATAGGCTAACCCAAAAATCCCTTCCCCGCCCGCAGGCGTGGAAGGGCCCGCAAAAAAGTCCCTTTATTATGACACATCCGAAGGGCAAACGCCTATCGTAGCCTCATCTTTTCACCTGAAAACGCAAAGTGAATCGGGAGAAAAAATCGGGGAGAGCGCCGGCAATTCCGACGCTCTCCCCAAAAGGAACGCTAAAGCGCTTCGGCGAACCGGTCGAAGGCCTCCAGCCCGGCATCGTCCCGCTTGAAGACCCCGCAATCGCTGAGGACCCGCGCAAACACGTGCCCCACCTCATCGCGGAACATGCCCGGCACCGCCTCCGCCTCCAGGCCCGCATGGCGCTCCCGCAGGCCCCGATACCAGGCGTCGTGCGCCGCCAGAGCCGGGTGGGCGGAGAGGTCCGCCTCACCCCGAAGCCAGGCCTCCGCCATCTCCGACAGGGCCCCTTTCAGGCGCGGGGGCAGGATGGCCAGGCCCAGCACCTCGATGAGGCCGATGTTCTCCTTCTTGATGTGCTGCACGTCCGCGTGGGGATGGAATATCCCCAGGGGGTGCTCCGGGCTCGTGCGGTTGTTGCGCAGGACCAGGTCCAGCTCGTAGCGCCCGTCCCGTCGCCGCGCGATGGGCGTGACGGTGTTGTGGGGCACATCCCCCGTCCGGGACAGCACGCCCACCTCCGGAGCGCTCCAGCCCCGCCAGGCCTCCAGGACGCCGCAGGCCGCATCGATCAGCGGCGCGGCCTCGCAGGAGGTGAGGCGCAGCACGGACATGGGCCAGTTGACGCGCCCCATGGCGACGCTGTCCCGCGCCGGGTACTCCCGCTCCACCTGCGCCCGGTCCAGCGCGAAGACGAAGCGGCCGCCCTGGTAGTGGTCGTGGGACAGGATGGAGCCGCCCACGATGGGCAGGTCCGCGTTGGACCCCACGAAGTAGTGCGGAAAGAGGTCCAGGAACCGCAGCAGGTTCTCGAAGGTCTCCCGCGTGATGGCCATGGGGACGTGCTCTCCGTTCAGGACGATGCAGTGCTCGTCGTAGTAGCTGTAGGGCGAGTACTGCAGGAACCAGCTCTGGCCCTGACGCAGGTCCAGGGGGATCAGACGCAGGTTCTGCCGTGCCGGGTGCCCCGGATGGCCGAAGAAGCCCTCGTTCTCACGGCACAGGAGGCACCGCGGATAGCCCCTCGCGGGGGCCTTCCCCGCCCTCGCGATGTCCCGCGGGTCCTTCTCCGGCTTCGACAGGTTGATGGTGACGTCCAGCTCCCCGAAGTCCGTCCTCGTCCGCCACCGGATGTTCCGCGCCGTGCGGGCCGAGCGGACGTAGTTCGAGGCGACGCCCAGACCGTAGAAGTAGTCCGTTGCCCCACGGGGGGAGGTTCGGTACAGAGCGCGGAACCTCTTGACGACGTCCGAGGGCCGCGGCGTCAGGACGCCCATCAGCCGCGTGTCCAGCAGGTCCCGCTCCTCCGGTCCACCCTCGATGATCCCCGCAGCCTCCGCCCAGTCCAGGATGCGCTCCAGGATGCCGTCCGGCGATGACTCCGGAAGCAGGTCGTCCGTAACGGGCTCCGCCCGCAGGTCCGGGAGGCCCAGCTCCCCGATGAGGCCGTTGGCGGCCCAGACGGCGTCCTCCGCCTCGATCAGCCCCTGCAGGAGGGCGAAGCGCACCAGCCGGTTCAGCTCGCGGTTGACGTCCACGTCCGCTGCCGGCATGGCTAATTCCCCCAGCCCTGAGGGTGGGCGCTGTGCCAGCGCCAGGCCGAGGCGATGATGTCCTCCATGGAGGTCACCTGGGGGCGCCAGCCCAAAACCCTTCCGGCCAGGGCGCTGTCCGCCACCAGCCGCGCCGGGTCCCCTGCGCGGCGGGGCCCCACCTTCACGGGGATGTCCCGCCCCGTGGCCCTCCGGGCAGCGTTGATCATCTCCATCACCGAGTAGCCGTCGCCGCTGCCCAGGTTCAGGATACGGCTCTCGCCGCCCTTCGCCAGGTAGTCCAGCGCCATCAGGTGCGCCTGAGCCAGGTCCTCGATGTAGACGTAGTCCCGGATGCAGGTCCCGTCCGGCGTCGGGTAGTCGTCGCCGAACACCGTGACGCAGTCCCGTCGCCCCAGCGGCACCTGAAGGATGATGGGCACCAGGTGCGTTTCGTTCCGGTGGTCCTCGCCCAGGCTCCCGTCGTGCCACGCCCCCGCCACGTTGAAGTACCGCAGGGACACGTACCGGATGCCGTGTCGCTCCCCGACCCAGTGCATCATGCGCTCCATCACGCGCTTCGTTTCGCCGTAGGGGTTCGTGGGCTTCGTCTCGTCGTCCTCGAGGATGGGCACGCGGCTCGGCTCGCCGTACACGGCCGCCGAGGACGAGAACACGATCTGCCGCAGCCCATGGCGCGCCATGGCCTCCAGCAGGGACTGCATCCCTCCCACGTTGTTCGCGAAGTACAAGAGGGGCTTCTCCACGCTCTCTCCCACCAGGGAGCAGGCGCAGAAGTGCAGCACCGCCTCGATCTTATGCTCCGAGAATATCCTGTCCATCAGGGCCGCGTCGCGGACGTCCCCCTCGTAGAAGGGGACCCCGTCGGGGACCGCCGGACGATGCCCCGTCCACAGGTTGTCCACCACCACGGCTTCAGAGCCGCGGTCCAGCAGGGCGCGCACGTTGTGGGAGCCGATGTAGCCGGCCCCCCCGCAGACCAGAATCGCCATGTCATCCACCCGTCCTTCCCACAGGCAAAAGCGTCAGGGACGCTCCATCCGCCCCGCTCCGTCCGCCGCGTCCACCTCGTAGAAGTCGGCGCGCAGGCCCGTGGCCTTCGCGTAGCCGGCCCCCACGTCCCGGACGAAGTCCTCCACGCGCGAGCTCTCCACGATGCTGACCGTGCAGCCCCCGAACCCGCCCCCCGTCATGCGCGAGCCGACCACGCCAGGCTGCCGCCAGGCCAGCTCCACCAGCGCGTCCAGCTCCGGGCAGGACACCTCGTAGTCGTCCCGCAGCGAAACGTGAGACTGGTTCATCAGCTGCCCGAACGCCGCCAGGTTCGACACCTCCAGGGCCGCGACGGCGCGAAGGGTGCGCTGGTTCTCCGTGACGGCGTGGCGGGCGCGCCGCAGGTTCACGGGGTTGCGGATGATTCCCGACAGATACTTGAACCCCGGCTCCGTCAGGTCCCCGAGGGCCTTGACGGGCCGCACGCGACGCAGGTCCTCCAGTGCGCCCTCGCACTGGGCCCGCCGCAGGTTGTACTCCGACCCGGCCAGGACGTGGGGCTTGTTGGTGTTGCCAATGACGATGCGAAAGCCGTCCAGGTTCAGGGGCACGAGCTTGAAGTCCAGTGTCGCGCAGTCCAGGAATACGGCACAGTTTCGCCTGCCCATGGTGACGGCGAACTGGTCCATGATGCCGCACTTCATGCCCACGAAGTCGTTCTCCGCCCTCTGGGCCAGAAGCGCCGTCTCGACGCCCTGGAGCCCCATTCCGAACAGGCCGTCCGCGACGCGGGCCGTCAGCACCTCGATGGAGGCGGAGGACGACAGCCCCGCACCTCCCGGCAGGTTCCCCCAGAACAGGAGGTCCAGCCCCGCAGGCAGCGGATGCCCCACCTCCTCCAGCACCCGGAGAACCCCCAGGGGATAGTTGGCCCAGCCCCGCTCCTCCCGGTACTCCAGACCGCGGGCCGGCGCCTCGGTCGTCCCGTCCGCCTCAAAGTTCATGGAGTGGAGCCGCACCCGATCCGTCCCCTGCCGGGGCGCCGCAAGGGCCCATATCCCCAGGGAGATGGCGCAGGGGAACACGTGTCCGCCGTTGTAGTCCGTGTGCTCGCCGATGAGGTTCACCCGGCCCGGCGAGCGGAAGAGCGCCGGGGTCCCGCCGTCGGTTCCAAAGAGCTCCTGAAACCGGGAGAGCATCCTCCCGTACATGTCATGAATGTCCTGCATGGCCCCGCCCCCTAATCTTTAGGCTCGAAGAAGCGCAGCCTCACGCGCGTCCGGACGGAGGCAAAGGGAGCCAGCGTCCGCATGGACCCGTGGCGGCGCTCCGCGAGGCGCCCCATCGTGTAGCAGGTGGAGGGTTCGAGGGCCAGGACGTACTCCCCGCTCCTCATGCACTTCCACTGGGAGAGGACGGGCAGCGTATCCAGGGACCAGGAGAGCTCTGCGCCGATCCTGAGCCGCCGGTTGATCAGGCGGGCTATGGGGTCCTCCCCGGATGGGCGCACCTCGTTGAAGTAGACGCGCTCCTCCTCGCCGTCGATGGGCGCAGTGCAGCGGCACTGGTCCGCCAGCCCCGCCTCCGCGTAGGGCGAGCGCGGGGTGACCTTTCGGTCCTCCGGCAGCTCCAGCGTCGCGTCCGCGTCCAGCAGGGGCCAGCCGAAGTTGCAGTGGTAGAGCAGCGCGTACTCGGCGGGCTGCGGCGTCAGGTTCGTGACCTCGTCCTCGATCAAAAGCTCGCTGCCCCAGGCCGGCACCGTGATGACGCGCTTCAGCGACAGGTTGTGGCGCCACTGCTCCGTCTCCCTCACCGTGCCGGACACGCGGATGACGCCTCCCTCCGCGGAGGCCGAGAGCCCCCGCGCGCTCTGCCCGTGGTAGCGGCCGTGGAGGGGGTGGAACTCCCCGTCCCCCTCCTCGTCCCGACACTGGGGCCCCACGGAAAGCAGCCCGCAGGTGTACATCATCCCGCCGGGGAAGGTGTGGTCGAAGTTGTCCGGGACGGGCAGGAAGCGGGAGGGGGCGTCGTACCCGTTCTTCGTCATGTAGTTGACGTTGACGCCGCGCCAGCGCAGCCGGCCAACGTCCAGGCCGCTGTCCGGCAGGACGTCGAAGTCCAGGCCTCCGGCGGTGCTCACCTGGTATATCACTGCGCCCCGGGCGTTCCCCTCGTCCAGGATGAGGCGCCGGACGCCGTATAGCTGCTCCTCCGTACCGACGCGCCGGTAGAGCGACTCCATGCTGAGGCCTTCCATGGACGCCCCCTACCTTCTGCGGTACTTCGTCATGTCGATGGCGACGGCCGCCGCGATGATCACGCCCTTGATGACCTGCTGCCACATGGGGGAAACGTTGACGAACTGCAGGCCGTACTGGATGATCGTGAAGATGAGGACGCCCGACACGATGCCGCTGACGCGCCCGATGCCGCCGTTCAGGGAAACGCCGCCCACCACGCAGGCCGCGATGGCGTCCAGCTCATAGCCGTTGCCGTAGTTGTTGGTGGCGCCCGCCGTGCGCGCCGCCTCGAGGACCCCCGCGATGCCGTAGAGGCAGGAGGCCAGGATGAAGATGCCCATGATGTTGCGGAAGACGCTGATGCCCGCCACCACGGCCGCCTCCCGGTTGCCGCCGATGGCGTAGACGTTCTTTCCGAACACGGTCTTGTTCAGGATGAACCAGATGAGGACGCAGATCACCGCCGCGATGGGGATCAGGATGGATATCCCCGGAAAGCCGCCCGGCTCGGAGCTGGCGAAGACCTTCATCTGCCCCAGGGCCGTGAAGTCGGGCCGGATGCCGCCGATGGGCTGGGAGTTGTTGGGCGGCATGTCGAAGTAGAGGGAACAGGCGCCGTAGATGATGACCTGCGTCGCCAGGGTGGCGATGAAGGGGTGCATGTCGTACTTGGCCACCAAAAACCCGTTCAGCGCGCCGAAGGCCATGCAGGCCAGCACCGCCAGGAGGATGGGAAGCCAGACGCTGACCTGAGGCATGTCCGGGAAGAAGCGGTTGGCGTAGGACGCGGTCTGCAGCATGGAGGTGGACACGACCGCCGCCAGCCCCACCATGCGGCCTGCGGAGAGGTCCGTGCCCGCTATCAGGAGTGTGAAGCAGATGCCCAGGGCGATGATGAGGCGCGTCGAGGACTGCGTCAGGACGTCAAGCGCCACGCGCACCTGCATGAAGCGCGGCTGGATGACGCAGATGACCAGCACCAGGACCAGCATGGCCAGCAGGATGGCGTAGTTCGTCAGGAAGGCGCCGAAGGACTTGCGGGACAGCACCACGTCCTCCGCCTCTCCGTCGGCGCCGCGCCCCCGCGCGGCCGCCACTCCCTTCAGCGCCACCACGGCGCCGATGATCATCAGGAAGACGGGCAGGTCGTAGATGCTCTTCAGCGACAGGGCCTCCTTGATCCCGCTCAGGGCGGGGAGGGCCTGAACGGCTTTCAGGATGACGCCAAGGATCAGGACGGATGCGCCCGAAGTCCGCAGGAAACGGTTGTACTTCTCGCGTGTGATTCGTCTTTCCGCCATTTCGATAAACCTCCCGAAATCGATATGTGTTCAAGCGGGCCGTTCAGGCGCTTTACTTTGAAAACTGCGTCGCCAGGCGCATGATCTCGACCTGATCGAACTGGTCCCGATTCAGCATCCCCGTGACGCGCCCCGCGCACATCACCATGATGCGGTCGGACATGCCCATGAGCTCCGGCATCTCCGAGGAGATCATGATGATGGACTTTCCCTGGGCGATCTGGCTCAGCATGATGGTGTAGATCTCGTACTTCGCCCCCACGTCGATGCCCCGCGTGGGCTCGTCCAGGATCAGGACGTCCGAGTTCGTCAGGAGCCAGCGGGCGATGAGCACCTTCTGCTGATTGCCCCCCGAAAGGTTCTGGATGAGGGTGTCCAGGGAGGGCGTCTTGACGTTCAGCTCGCCACAGGACTCCGAGGCCGCCTCGATCCGCTCGTGGTCGTTCAGCACGCCGAGGTGCGCGTAGTGCTTCTGGTTCGCGATCACCGTGTTCTCCAGCACCGGCAGGATGCCGAAGATGCCCGTGGCCCGCCGCTCCTCCGTCAGCAGGGCCAGCCCGTGGGCCTTGGCCTCGCGCGGGGAGTGGGACAGGGAGGGCTCTCCGTCCTTCAGCACCGTGCCGGAGGCGACGTCGCGAAGCCCGAAGAGCGCCTCCACGAACTCCGTCCGCTGGGCTCCCACCAGGCCGCCGATGCCGAGGATCTCCCCCCGGCGCAGATCAAAGGAGATGTCCTGAAAGGAGCTCTTCAGGGGCGAGGACAGGTGCTCCACCTTCAGCACCAGCTCCTCCGACGGCGCGACGAGTTTCGGCGGGAAGCGGTCCGTCATCTCGCGCCCCACCATGCGCCGGATGATGCCGTCCATGGTCAGCTCGCTGGCGGGCCAGGTCCCGATGTAGCGCCCGTCGCGCATGATGGAGACCTCGTCGGCGATCTGGAGGATCTCCTCCATCTTGTGCGAGATGTAGATGATGGCGATGTTCTGCTTTCGCAGCCGGTTGATGATCTTGAAGAGGTGCTCCGTCTCCCGGTCCGTCAGGGAGGAGGTGGGCTCGTCCATGATGATGATGCGCGCGTTCGTGCTGACGGCCCGCGCGATCTCCATCATCTGGAGCTTCGCCGCCGACAGGCTGCCGGCCTGCGCGGCGGGGTCCACGTCCAGCTCCAGGTCCTTGAACAGGGCCAGCGTCCTGTCGTACATCGCCTTGTGGTCCACCACGCCGCAGGTCGACGGGAAGCGCCCCAGCCAGACGTTCTCCATGACGGGGCGGAACCGGATGGGGTGGAGCTCCTGATGGATCATGGAGATGCCGTCGTCCATGGCCTCGCGGGCCGAGTTGATCCGCACCGGCGTCCCGTCCAGGAGGATCTCGCCGCCGTCCGGGGAGTAGATGCCGAACAGGCACTTCATCAGCGTGGACTTGCCCGCCCCGTTCTCCCCCATCAGCGCGTGGACCGTCCCGGGCCGCACGTTGAGCGAGACCCCGTCCAAGGCCTTCACTCCGGGGAACGTTTTGGTGATCTCCTTCATCTCTAGGACATATTCGCTCATTGGTTCTCCCCCTTACGTCATCGCGTCAAGAGCCCCTTTTAAGAAAACGCCCCCGCCGACGGAGGCCGACAGGGGCACGGAAATTACCGCAACGCCTTCAACGCCGGAAGGACGGCAGGCCTACATGAACTCCTTGTAGTTCTCCGACGTCACCTTCCGATAGGGGATCCAGATGTACTTTTCGTCCGTGACGTCGTAGCCGATGGACTCCTTCGTCACCTCCCGGCCCTCCGCAGCGGCCACGGCGACGCGCACCGCGGCCTTGCCCTGGTTCACGGCGTCGTTCAGGACCGTCCCCAGCATGGAGCCATCCTTCATCGCCTCAAGGGCCGGCGCCGTGGCGTCCACGCCCACCACCGGGACGAACTTCGCAGGGTCGCCCGCGTTGTACCCCTCGGCCTTCAGGGCCTCGATGGCGCCGAGCGCCATGTCGTCGTTGTTCGCCAGCACGGCCTCGATCCTGTCCAGCCCCACGGCGGAGATGAAGCCGCTCATCTTGTTGGCGCCCTGCACCTTGTCCCAGTTCGCCGTGTCGCTGCCCAGCTCCTCCAGCTCAAAGCCGCTGTCCTTCATGGCCTTGATGGAGTACTCGGTGCGGAGCGTGGCGTCCTGGTGCCCCTGCTCGCCCCGGATCATGATGTACTGGATCTTGCCGTCTCCGTTTTTGTCCGCGGCCTTGTTCGCCTTGAAGTAGTCCGCGATGATCTGGCCGGACAGCGTGCCGGACTCCTCGGCCTTGGCCCCGACGTACCAGGTCTTGTCGTAGCTCTTCATGACCTCCTCCTGAGGCTCGCGGTTCACGAAGACGATGGGGAGCCCCTCCGCCTTCGCCTTGAGCATCAGGGGCGCGGCCGCCGTGCGGTCCACCGGGTTCACGATCAGCGCGTTGACGCCCTTCGTGATGTAGGTGTCCACCTGGTTGTTCTGGTCCGGCTGGCGGTTCTGGGAGTCCACGATCTCAAGCGAGCCACTGTGCTCCTTCATCTCCGCGGTCATGGCGTTGCGAACGCCCGTCATGAACGTGTCGTCGAACTTGTAGATGCACGCGCCCACCAGCACGTCCGCAGCCATGGCCGAAACGGCAAGCCCCAGCACCAGAACCATACCGACGCATAAAGCCCACTTCCTCATCAGAAACCCCTCCCGTTGTCGTATGATGCTCTCTCGTCCGCCGCGGCGGACGCCTTACGGCCCCGCAGGGGGCCGTTGCCCTCAAGAGGCCCGACAATTGTGCGAAAAGTACAAACTCCGTCCTTAAATTTTACTACAAAATTCAGTTTTGTGGAGGCCCTTTTGCCCTGAGGGGCCGCTCACTCCGACCTCACCCTGGGGATGGGGTTGAAGATCACGTCCCCCGCCCCGATGGAGAGGTCGTCGCTCCGCGCTCCGCCCACGTGCATGTCCTCCGGCAGGCTGACGGGGGAGGCCCGGAACTCCTCGCCGCTTCCCGCCGCGGCAGCGGGAGCGTGAAGCTCCGGCGCGGGCCGGACGCCCCATCGGTTGAGCACCGAGGAGCGGTGAGGCTCCCGAAGGTCCGGGCTCATCCACCAGAGCTCGCCGTCCGGGCTCAAGAAGAGGCGGTTCGCGTCCTCCTCCGTGCCGGCGGCAGCGAGCAGGGAAAGCGCCTTTGCGACAAACCCCCTGCCCTCCGACACGACGCTCGCCGCCTGAAGCCACGCCATGGGGCCTCCGAGCCACGGGCTCCCGCCCGGCGCCTCCATCACGCCAAGCTCCGGGGCCTCCGTCCGCAGGAAGCGCCTTGCGCCGGAGTAGCGGTCCACGGGCACGCCGACCCACCAGGCCTGCCCTACGGCGACCACCTGCGCGGAGTCCAGCCACTCCGCCTCGTCGCCCTCAAAGTATCCCTTGATCCGGGCCGTCACGGGGAGCTCCACACGCCCCGACTCAGCCTGGCACAGGTTCACTACAAGAGCCAGAGCGTAGAGGCGCCCCATCACGCGATGGACCTCGACGTCCTGCACGACCTCAACCGCCGATGCCGGGGCGCAGACTCCGGCAGCGAGCGCAAGGAGCGCCACAGTCGCCAGGACGGACCTAAAACTTGTACAATGCCTCATCAAACGATCTCCCTTCGTCTCCGGCCGACGCGCGCCGCAAGGGGCGCGCTCCGCCCATCATTATAAACGAAATAAACGAAGCGGACGAATATCGTGGTCCCCGCACGGCGGCGCTCTCCAAACGCGCAGGGGGTGTCGGCAGGG
>ERZ773099.1460-NODE-1460-length-17492-cov-15.678959_pt1 | contig 17492 bp, 12 predicted proteins | sample MGYA00511120_ERZ773099 | MGnify/ENA primary metagenome ERZ773099 (study PRJEB29015, sample SAMEA2738012) | human oral metagenome | biome: human oral; feature: human-associated habitat; material: dental | place: China | collected 2104 ...
TGGCCACGTGCGCCCTGACCGCGGGTGCGTGCGGCGTCGGCCCCGCCGTCACCGGCCTGCGCCTGGGCGACGGCGACGGCGTCGGCCCGGGCCAGGGCGTCGCGCACCGCCTCCATGGTGGCGCGCGAGTGGTGGCCCATGAGGTCGAAGCGGAACCCGTCCACCCCGTAGGCCACGCGCCAGGTGACGCAGGCGTCGATCATGAGCCGTCGGGCCATGGCCCGCTCGGTGGCGACGTTGTTGGAGCAGGAGGAGCCCTGGACGCGGCCGCACTCGTCAAGGCGGTGGTAGTAGCCCGGCACCACCCGGTCCAGGACGCTGCGACCCTCCTGCCCGCAGGCGGCGGTGTGGCTGAAGACCTGGTCCAGCACCACCTGCAGGCCCATGGCGTGCAGGGCCCCGACCATGGCACGGTGCTCGGCCACCCGCGCCCCGCCGTCCTGGTGCCCCTCGGTGGCGTAGGAGCCCTCGGGGGCGAGCCAGTGGTAGGGGTCGTAGCCCCAGTTGTAGGCGTCCTCGTCGGCCACGGCGGCCACCGCCTGCTGGGGCACCACCGACACGGGGCCCCAGGAGGCGGGGACCGCCGGGACCTTCTGGCGCGAGCGCTCCTCGGGGATGGTGGCGATGTCGAAGGTGGGCATGAGGTGGAGGGTGTCCATGCCCGCCTCGGCCAGGTCCCGCAGGTGGCGGGTGCCCTGGCTGTCCACGGTGAAGGCGGCGTAGGTGCCGCGCAGTCCCTCAGGCACCGTGGGGTCCGCCGCTGAGAAGTCGCGCACGTGGAGCTCGTAGATGGCCCGGGCGGCGTCACTGGTCACGCGGGGGCTCGGGGTGGTGGCCCACTGGCGGGGGGCCAGGGCGTCCAGGCGCAGGTCGACGGCGACGGCGCGCCGGGAGTCAACGGTCAGGGCGGGCGCGTAGGGGTCGGTGACCACGTTGGTCTCCACCCGCCCGGTGGCGGGTACGTAGACCCGTACCTCCCACAGGTACTGCGCCCCTGCCCCGACGGCGCCGCACCCCACCTCCCAGCGCCCGTCCGGGCGGGACTCGGCGCGGGTCCGCCGGGGCTCGCCCTCCACCAGGGGGACCGAGCCGGTGGGGTCGCCGGTCTCCCACGACAGCAGGGTGACCTCCTGGGCGGTAGGGGCCCACAGGGCCAGGGAGGGGCTGGCCGCCGGGTCCGGGGCACCAGCCCAGGTCGGGCCCAGGGGGGCCAGGCCGTCACGCCGAGCGGCGGCCGGGTAGAGGTGGTCCAGCAGGGGCCAGATCTGGACCCCGGTCACCCTCGACGCCGTACGCCAGGGGGCAGGGTCCGGTACCGGGGCCGCGGCTGGGGACGCGGCCGGGGACGGGGACGCCGGAGCTGCCGGGGCCGCCTGCGAGGTAGCTGCGCTTCGCTCGGCGGTTAGGCCAGTGGCCGGGCCGGGCTGGCCGGTGGACGGGCCGGCGTCAGGACCAACGGCTGGGCCGGGCTGGCCGGTGGACGGGCTGGCGGTCTGGCTTGTGGCCGAGCCGGGTCGGCTGGCGCTAGAACCGGCCCGCCCGGCCTGGGGCACGACGTCCTGACGGCGCAGGCGACCAGTGCCCCCGACAGCCTCGGGGTCGGCCTGACCGAGCTCGACAATGAGCCTGCCCCGGAGCATCCGGGCCGCCTGGTGCCGGGAGATGTCCGCCGTCAGCGCACAGTAGCCGCGCAGCTGCGGGTAGCCGACGACCACGTCCGGGGTGAGCTCGCCAGCAGGGACCAGCGGAATCCGCTGCACGACGGGGCCGTCACCCTGACCGGCACCACCCTCGGTGCCGCCCTGGTCGCCGTCGGACCATGCGTGCAGGACCGGGTACGTGCCGTGGGAGAGCATAGGCCGCGGAAGGGCCAGGAGCCCCGGACGAAGCCAGAACGCACGCTGGTTACCTGGCCCGGTCGGGGGTTGGGGGGACGACGGGTCTCCTGCGTGTAGGCTCATTGGCTACCTTTCTTCAGCTATCCCTGCACTCTTGCACGTCATCGGGGTCCGGAGGAAACGTTCGGCTGCCGCCCGGATCGGCCCGGCGGGGCCACGGGACGGGGCTGGCGGGTAGGCGACTGGCCGCCATCGGCACCACTCCCGGCCCAGGACCTTTCTACCCGGTACCACGGCCCGACACCCTGCTGCCACACCCGGGCGGCCCCAGATCCCCCGGCCCTTCGCCTCGCCGCGATGGTCTCCAGGCGTCCCTCGGGGCGGCCCCGGATCCCCGCCGCCTCACTGCCTCAGCGGCTGGCTCAGGCGCAGGAGGATGACCGCCAGGGTGCGGTCGACATAGGCCGCCAGGGTGGAGTCGTCGTGGATGAGCCCCAGGCGCATGGAGCGCTCCACGTCAGCCAGGAACAGCTCGGTGGTGTCCGTGACCGACAGGACGCACTCGCGCCCCACGGCGGCGAGCTCCGTCTCCAGGACCGTGCCGAGACGCCGTTTAAAGACCTCGTAGCCGTCGCCCAGGGCCGAGCGGCTCTCGGGGTCGCGCACCAGGTAGACCATGAACTCGCTCTGGAGGAAGTAGAACTCGCGGGACACCGGGACGACCTCCATGAGCCGCCCGGCGAGGTCAACCAGGGCCTGGGGGAGGTCGGCGCCAGCCCGGGGGTCGGCGTCGGCCCGGGGCATCCGGTCGACGCCGGAGCCCCCCTGGGGGCCCGCACTCACCGCGGCGTCGACGAAGGCCGTCATGGCCTCCCACTCGTTCTCCGCCAGGCGGTGAATGAAGTGGTCCATGTCGGTGAAGTTGGAGTAGAAGGCGCCGCGGGTGAACCCGGCCCGGGTACAGACGTCCCCCACGGAGACGGCACCAATACCCTTGTCCACCACCAGCTCACGCCCGGCAGCCAGGAGCAGCTCCTGGGTGTGGGCACGCTTCTCGCTGGGAGTGGTCCCCACCAGCCGGTAGACGGCGGCACGACGCGCTGAGACCCGCGGCCCTGTGGCGAGAGACTTCATGGCATCAGCCTATCGGCCTCAGAGCCCTTTTCGCAGGACCCGGAAGAGGTGTTTGCCCTGGTCCAGGGGGTTCTGGGCGAGATGGGCCCGAGTGCGGGACCCAGGCGTGAAGCCGACGGCGGGCCGCGGCCGGGGACCCGGACGCCGAGGCAGTGCCTGTGGCAGACACCTCAAACGGACTGTCGCGGCCCGCGGCCGGGGCGCGTCCACTGGCTGGTACTTAAAGTGCGCGGACTGGTACTTGAGTGCACGGAAACGACTCGTGAGCCCGCGGCCAGCGCCTCCGGCAGGGATCCGGGGAGGATAGGACCATGAGCCCGGACCGCCTACCCGACCCCCTGGCTGCCCTGCTGGCCTCACCACCGGATCTGCCGGTCGTCGCCGCCCTGGACCGCCTGCGCGCCGTCCTGGCCGACGCACCCGGGCCGGTGGTGGTCACCGCGCCCCCGGGAACCGGTAAGACCACGCTGGTGCCGCCACTGGTGGCCGTCAGCCTGGCCGACCGCGCCAGTCGGGCCAGCGGCCGCGTCCCCGCCACCGGCCCCGGGCCCGCCAGCAGTCCCACCGACCCCGCCAGCAATCCCGGCCCCACCAGCCCCGGTCCCGCCACTGGCCGCGTTATTGTCACCCAGCCCCGGCGCCTGGCCACCCGGGCCGCCGCCCGCCGTCTGGCCGGCCTCCTGGGCCAGGAGGTGGGCCAGGACGTGGGCTACGCGGTGCGCGGTGAGCACGTCTCCCGCCCCACCACCCGTATCGAGGTGGTCACCGCCGGGCTGCTCCTGCGCCGCCTCCAGGCCGACCCTGAGCTTCCCGGGACCGCTGCCGTCGTCCTGGACGAGGTCCACGAGCGCAGCCTGGAGGCCGACCTCCTGCTCACCCTCCTGCTGGACGCCCGCGCCCTGCGCGAGGACCTCGTCCTGGTGGCCATGTCCGCGACCCTGGACCCGGTACGCCTGCGCAGGCTGCTGGGCGGCCCGGGCTCTCCCGCCCCGCTGGTGGAGGTGCCCGGCGTCCTCCACCCGGTCACCGAGCACTGGGCCCCGCCGCCCGGGACCACCGGGCGCCTGGGGCCGCGCGGCGTGCCCCGCGAGTTCCTGGCGCACGTCGCGGCCACGACGCTCACGGCGCTGCATGAGGATCCCGGCGACGTCCTCGTCTTCGCCCCCGGCGCCCGGGAGGTGGACGATGTCGTGGCCCGCCTGCGCCGTCTGCTGTCCGCCCGCGACCCGGCCGACGGCCTGGGGGAGGTGGACGTCCTGCCGCTGCACGGCCGTCTGCCCGCCGCCGCGCAGGACGCCGCGCTCACGCCGTCGGCCCCCGGACGCCGCCGGGTGGTGGTGTCCACCAACGTGGCCGAGTCCTCCCTGACGGTGCCGGGGGTGCGGGTCGTGGTGGACTCCACGCTGTCGCGCGAACCGCGCCTGGACGTGGCCCGGGGCATGAGCGGGCTGGTCACGGTGGGGGCCTCGCGCTCCTCCGGCACCCAGCGGGCGGGCCGCGCCGGGAGGGAGGGGCCGGGGGCCGTCTACCGCTGCTGCACCCCGACCGACTGGGCCCGCGCCCCCCTGGCCCCCACCCCGGAGATCCTCACCGCCGACCTGACCCGCACGGTCCTGGAGCTCACGGTCTGGGGCGTGCCCGACGGCGAGGGCCTGTCCTGGCTGGACGCCCCACCACCCGCCGCGCTCGCGGCCGCCCGAACCGTCCTGCGCGACCTGGGGCTGACGGGGGCCGACGCCACCCTGACGCCGCTGGGGCGGGCGGTGGCCCTGCTCCCGGCCCCAGTGCGTGAGGCCCGGGCCCTGTTGATGGCCTCGCCCCGGCTGGGGGTGCGACGGGCCGCGGAGGTGACGGCCCTGCTCACCACCGGGCTGCGGGCCCGGGGCGGGGACCTGGCGGCCCTGGCCAGGGGGCTGCGTGCCAGCAGGTGGGCGGGTCGGACGGGGGCGGACGCCAGTGGGCCGGGCGCTGGTGGGCCAGGTGGTGACCGGGGCGGCAGGCCCCCAGGTGGTGGCGAAAGGCGCGCTCCCCAGGGCGAAGCGAGCGGGTCAGGCACCCGGGGCGCAGAGGGCGCCTCCCAGGCCAGCGCCTGGCGGCAGGAGGCCAGGCGCCTGGAGCAGGCCGCCCGTCGCGCCCTGCGCGAGGTCCCGCTCGCCCTGCCCCAGGACCCCGGGCAGGAGGGCAGCCCACCGGGTCCCAGGCCGTCGGCCAGCTCGGCGGCCCCAGCCAGCGCCAACCCCCCAGCTGGCACCAACCCCCCAGCCAGCACCACCCCCCTGACCGGCGACGACGCCATTGGCCTGGTGGTGGCCCTGGCGCACCCGGAGTGGCTGGCACGGCGTCGTGGCCCCGCCCCCTCCCCCGGCACCGAGGCCGTCTACGCGAGCGTGGGCGGCGTCGGCCTGCGTCTGCCGGCCGCCTCGGCGCTGGCCTCCTGCCAGTGGCTGGCAGTGGCGGACGTGGACCGCGCCCCGGGCCGCGCCGAGGCGCTGGTGCGCGCAGCCGTCCCGGTCGACGAGGCGCTGGCGCTGGAGGTGGCCGGGGCCTGGCTGGTTGAGGACACACGCACCCGCTGGGAGTCGGGACGGCTGCGCAGCGAGCGGCTGCGTCGCCTGGGCGCCATCACCCTGACGACCACCCCGGGCCCCAGCCCCTCCCCCCGTGAGGCCGCGGCAGCCGTCACCCGGGCGGTGGCGGAGCAGGGGCTGGGGATCCTGCCGTGGAGCGCCCGGGCGCGCCAGCTGCGCGGACGCCTGGACCTGCTGCACCGCACGCTCGGAGCCCCCTGGCCCGACGTCTCCCCGGAGGCCCTGACCACCCAGGCCGGGCAGTGGCTCGCCCCGGCCGTCACCTCCCTGGCCGCGAGCGCCAGGCGCCCGGACCTGTCGCGCCTGGACGTGACCGCGGCCCTGCGCACGCTCTTGCCCTGGCCCGAGGCCTCACGCCTGGACGAGCTCGCGCCCGAGCGCCTTCAGGTGCCCTCCGGATCGCAGGTGCCCCTGTCGTACGCGCAGGACGACGGCGGGGCGGGCACGCCCCTGGAGCGGCCGGTGCTGGCGGTGCGGGTCCAGGAGTGCTTCGGGTGGGCCGCCACCCCGCGGGTGGTCGGGGGCCGGGTCGCGGTGCTCATCCACCTGCTCTCCCCGGCGCGCAGGCCGGTGGCGGTCACCGACGACCTGGCCTCCTTCTGGGCGCAGGGGTACGTCCAGGTGCGCGCCGAGCTGCGGGGGCGCTATCCGCGGCACGCCTGGCCGCAGGATCCCTGGACGGCGCCCGCCACCCGGGGGACCGGGCGACGTCGGGCCTCCTGAGGAGGCCTGCGCCCCCCGGCCGCGGGCACCTACGGTCCCATGCCCTGCCCGGTGGCCACGGTGGCCAGGCGCCTCCCCGGCCGCGGGGACCTACGTGGGCACCGGTGCACCAACCTCGTGGAGACGGTGCCCCCGGCCGCGGGCACCTATGAGGCCGCGCGGCCCCTCCTCAGTCCACAATGCCGTAGAGGCGGTCCCCGGCGTCGCCCAGCCCGGGGACAATGTAGGCGTGCTCGTTGAGGCACTCGTCCACGGCGGCGGTCACCACGGTGACATTGGCGCGCCCGCCGACCGCGGCCTCCACGGTCCTCAGGCCCTCGGGGGCGGAGATGAGGCAGACGGCGGTGACGTCGCGGGCGCCGCGCTCCAGGAGGTAGTCGATAGCAGCCACCAGGGTGTGTCCGGTGGCGAGCATGGGGTCCACCACGAAGCACTGGCGGCCGGAGAGGTCGTCGGGCAGGCGGTTGGCGTAGGTCTCCACCTCCAGGGTGTCCTCGTTGCGCCTCATCCCCAGGAAGCCGACCTCGGCGGTGGGCAGCATCCGGGTCATGCCCTCCAGCATGCCCAGGCCGGCGCGGAGGATGGGCACCACAATGGGGTGGGGATGGGCGATACGGCGGCACTGCGCCACCGCCACCGGGGTGGTGATGGCGACGTCCTCGGTGCGGACCTCACGGGTGGCCTCGTATGCCAGGAGGGTGACAAGCTCGTCGACGAGCTGACGGAAGACCGCTGAGGGGGTGGCCGCGTCGCGCAGGACGGAGAGCTTGTGGTTAATGAGGGGGTGGTCGGCAACGTGAAGACGCATAAGGACAAGCCTACCCGGCCACAGCCGGCCCCCACGGGCTGTTGCCCTGGTCAGGGCCTTTTAACCGGGTGCCAGCAGGTAGCGCTGGCGCCCCCTGCCTCCTTCCCGCACCGGCACCGGTCCCCGGCGCACGACGCCGTGCCGGGCCGCTACGGGCGCCCCCGCGGCCCCCGGCTCGGCTCCTGACCGGCTGCCCGAACGCATAAGTACGTGGGGGCGTCCTCACCGTCCCCGGGCTCGGCCGATTACGACCACCGCGGGAAGTACCACCGGGGGTGGGGACAGCCCCACCCCGGTTGTCCTGCCAGCAGGATCGAGGCGGGTGCACCGGTGGTGGAACGGTTGGCACATGAGAACCCTGAGCCTCCGACCGTCACCCCCAGCCCACTGTACACAGCCGCGCGAGACCGGGTCGTCCCGATCCCGGAGCACGAGCTCGCGCCCCCTGACGGGGGCGGGCCGGTGAGCGCGGTCTCGGCGCGGGGCCTGACCCGCGTCTACGAGGTCCCCGGGCGGCGGGACGTGTGGGTGACCGCCTTGGACGGGGTGGATCTCGACCTGCCCACGGGCAGCTTCACCGCCGTGGTGGGCGCCTCGGGGTCGGGTAAGTCGACCCTGCTGCACACCATGGCGGGGCTGGATGAGCCCACCGGCGGGCGGGTCAGTCTCCTGGGTACGGAGATCACCTCCCTGGCCCCGGCCGAGCGCGCCGCCTTCCGCTGCCGCAACGTGGGATTCGTCTTCCAGGACTACAACCTCATTGCCTCCCTGACCGCAGCCGAGAACGTCTCCATGCCCTCCCGCCTGGCCGGTCACCCCCTGGGCGGGGGCCAGGCGGTGGCCGCCCTGGAGGCCGTGGGACTGGCCGGTCGCGCCGACCTCAAGCCCCACCAGCTCTCCGGCGGTGAGCGCCAGAGGGTGGCGATCGCCAGGGTGATGGCCACCCGGCCCAGGATCGTCTTCGCCGACGAGCCCACCGGCGCCCTGGACCTGAACGCCGGGCAGGTGGTCCTGGACTGGCTGCGTCGCCTGGCCGAGCGCGGGACGACCGTCGTCATGGTCACCCACGACGTCGAGGCCGCCGCCCGGGCCGACACCGTCGCGGTCATGAGCGGGGGCCGCCTGGCCGCCTGGTCCGAGTCCCGCGACGCCGCCCGCATCGCCGAGCTGGTCCACTCCGCCCGCACGCCCGCGCGGCCGCCCGCCCAGGCCCCGGTGCTCGGCGCCCGCTGACGGGCCGCGGACACGTGAATCACGAGATAACCAGCAAGAGGGAAGGACCCGGCCCCATGACCGCACTGATCTGGAAGGACCTGCGCCATCACGCCCGGCAGTGGCTGTGGTCGCTGCTGGTGACCGCCACCGGCGGCGTCTTCATCGGCGTCATTATCGTCTCCTGGTGGAGCGCCCTGCAGTGGTCCGCCGGCCGGGGCGACGCCGCCGAGTCCGCCGAGTACAGCTCGCTGACCAACATCCTGGGCTCGAGCCTGCTCGGCTACTCGGGCCTGTCCATCGCCGTCGTCGTCTCCACGACCCTGGCGCTGACGGTGACCGCGCAGGCCCGCTCCCACGCCCTGTGGAAGATCATCGGCATCCCGAGCCGGCGCATCCGCAGCATCATCCTCGCCCAGACCGGCATCATCGGCCTGCTCGGCGGACTGATCGGCGGACTTGTGGCCCTGCCGGCCACCGACTGGTACCTGCTCACCTGGCGCGATCTTCAGACCTATCCGGCCGACATGCCCGTGATCACACCCGTCTTCGCGGTGCCCCTGACCATCGCGATCACCGCCGCCTTCTGCATTCTGGGAGGCTTGGGCGCCGCCCGGCGCGCCGCGACCACGCCCGAGATGCAGGCCCTGCGCGAGGCCGCCACACCGGCGGCCCGCACCCGCATCTGGCAGTGGATCGTCGCGGGCCTCTTCCTGTTCAGCGTCGTCATGGTCCTGATCGTCGCGCTGGCCAACCCCGATGAGCTCGCCGGCCACAAGGGGATCGATCCGGAGATGGCCGCCGACATCAAGGAGATGGACAACATCGAGGGACATCTGGCGGGGCTGGGCGGGTCTCTGGCGCTGATCACGATGATCGCCGCACTGTGCGTCCCCAACTGGACCATCCGGCCCCTCCTGACGGGGTGGACGGCCCTCATCCCCGGGGACAGCAGCGCCGCCTGGTTCGCGGCACGGGCCAACGCGCGCCACCGCTCCACCATGAGCCTGACGACGATCGTCCCCTTCGGCATCGCGGTGGGTATGACCGGCGTCGTCTACTCGATCGTCGGGGCCGCCCAGGCCTCCGGCTCCACTGGCGGCGTCACCGGGTTCCTGGCCATCGCCGTGCCCATCTTCGTCATCTCGGGTGCGGGCGGCATCGCCAATATCGCCATGGTGGGCTCCACCAGGCGGCAGGAGGGCGCGCTGATGGGCGTCATCGGCGCCCGGCGCTCCACACTCATGGTCACCACGGTCCTCGAGGGCGCCATCTACGCCGTCACCGGCATCCTGTTCGGCCTGATCGCCACCCTCCTGAGCGCCGCCGGCTCCGCCGTTCTCTCCGGAGGTGGGATGAGCGTCTTCCTCTCGGCCCTGCCTGTGCGGACGCTCGCGCCGGTGGTCGCAGTGGTGCTCGTGCTCGCCGTGGCCACCACCTGGCTGCCCGCTCTGTTCGACCGCCGTCCCATGATGGATCGGCTCCGCCGGCCCGTGTGAGGCGCGGCGCGGGCGCCCCCGCCCTGTTCAGTGTTCAGGTCGACTTTTTCGAACGAGATCGACGGTGTCACCGTCGATCTCGTTCGAAAAAGTCGATCTGGACGGGTTGTACGCGGTGCCGTGCCCGCCGTCAGCCTCGCCGCCGGCCCGCCGTCAGTCCCGGGCGGCAGCCTCCTCGCGGGCCGAACGGGCCGCCCCGGACGCGTAGGCCCGCGCGCCGCGCACCAGAACGCGGGCGAGGGCACGCCCGAAGGCCTGAATGACCGGCTCGACTCGCTCGGCCTCGGCACGGGCGCGAGCCCCCGCCTGAAGAGCCTCCGCGGGCAGTTCGGCCTCAGACAGCGCCTCGGCCACCTCCTCCTTCTCGACGACGCCCATGGCGTGGGCGACTGAGCGGGCGCGCCAGTACTCGATGCGCGCCGGGGTGGACTCGGGGTGATGCTGGAGAGCCAGAAGCCTGCCCGCACGCCACGTCTGCACCGGGGCGCCCGCCGAGGACGCCAGCAGCGTCGCCCCCTCGGGAAGCCGGACGATGCCGTCCTCGTGGGAGACGATGACGGGCAGGCGGGTGCCGTCCCGAGTGGGAATGCCGGCGCGAACCGCGGCGCGCACGGCCTCGTCGAGGATCTCGGAGAAGACGGCGTCCTGCCCGGCCGCCTCGGTCAGCTCCAGCTCGACGACGCCGCCCTCGCCTCCGTGCGGGGAGGGGACCGCGGTGGCACCGCCCAGCGCTTCGGCCGCGACCTGGGCGCCCAGGCAGATGGCCACCGCCGGCACGCGCTCGTCCACGACGTCTCGCAGCAGGGCGCGCAGGTCCACCAGCCAGGGGTGCTCGGCGTCGTCGTGCGCACTCATGGCCCCGCCCAGGACGACGAGCCCGCTGCCGATCTCGGACAGGTCGGGGATCGCGTCCCCGGCCCAGGGCCGCACCATTCGCAGGGTGACGCCCTCGGCGAAGAGCCACTCGCCCAGGGGGCCCAGGGGGGCGAAGGCCTCGGGCTCGACCACAGTGATGACCGATGCGGCTGCAGCGGACGATGCAGGGAACGCAGAGGCCGCTGCGGCCTCCCGAGCCTCCCGGGACCCGGCAGCCCGGCCGGCCGGCACCACCGTGGATGAGTTCGAATTATCAGTCATGACCCTAGAGTAGAGTGGCTCGTCCTCAGTCGTGGTCGCGACATGAGGGCATACGCCCGGCAGGCGGTGCGCTCTGTCGGGCGAATGCACTTCTGCGCTTCGCGGAATGCGCGCGTGCTTCTACCTACGGGGTCGCCCACAGCCAGGGGCTGATCATGGACCAGACCTCGGTTCCGAGTACGGGGCGCAATGGGATGTTAGTAGCGGGTCCGTTCGGGTCGACGACGGGGTCGTCGTTCTCCATGATCTCGTAGATCATGTTGTTCACGCCGAGGGTGAGCATCTGCCCGGTGGGGATGAAGCCGTCTCGGTCCCTGTCCTCCCTCACACGCGCTACCGTGGTCCATTGTCCGGATTCGGCATCGCGGACGAAATCGGAGGCGCGCGGCCCGTTCCTCCCGATGATCTGCATGATTCTCACAGCAGCATCAATGTCCCCGAGGCGCGTAGCGGCGGCGAGGGTGTCGAAGATCTCGTCGGGGCCGTCGTCGATCATGGGCCGGGGGTACAGGTGGTCATTGGCCAGGGCGATATGGGGGACCTCGACGTCGTCGCAGGCGTAGATGTGGACGCCATCGGCGTCATACCGCGTAATGGTGCAGCGGGGTGAGGCGAGCGAAATGACGAGATCCCGCACGGTGACCGTGTCGGTCGGGTCGAGGCGACGGAGGCTGTATCGGGCATCGGCAGCCATGAGCCCCTCGAGAACCTCTCGGGCCGCCGCAGTCGGGCCGTAGGGGTCGATGACGCCGAGGTCTTCCAAACCGGCGAGGGCGCCTTCGGCGTAGGTGGCGCGCTCGGCGACGGGACCGGTGACCATCCGCTCGAGGACGTCCCACTGGGATGCCTCCAGGATGATGACTCCGCGATCGGTGTCGAAAGAGCTCATGCTGCGACCTCCAGGGTGTCACTCATGGCGAGGAACTGTTCGGAAACGGTGCCGAATTCGCGGGTGGTGCAGGTGAAGGTCACCGTCCACAGATGGATGCCGTCATCGGCTTGGTCCACCCAGGCCACCTGGAACACGGTGAGAGCCTGGTCGTCGAGGATATAGATGCCGCTGCGGAGGTGCCGCCCTTCCGGAGAGCCGGCGGCGGGGAACTCATCAATCATGCGCATACCGGGGATGCTGTCCGCCATGAGGCGGGCGGAATTGAAGAGGGTCTCCTCCGGGTTCTCATCCGGGTCAAGCGTGGTGCGGACGGCGACAAGGTTGGGGGCGTAGGCGGGAGTGGCGGGCACAGCCGCCGCCACGTACCGGACTGTGTCGCCTGCGGCGTCGAGCATGCCCGGGGGGAGGTCGTCGGGGGTTATGGTCTGCCACCCCGGGGCGAGCTGGACGTTGATTGTGTCACGCATCGTTCTCCTCATCATCCTTCGCAGATGGTCATGGCCCGGTAGGCCGTGAGCGGTGGGGCAGCACCGAGTGCCTGACCGGCTGTATCCGTCCGGCCGGACGCCCGAGTGGTCGTCTCACCGGCACCATCACCAGGATAGTGGTCAGACTGACCGTTGTTCGACGGCGCAGTCACGCCAATGGCTGATAGCCCCGGCGACGCCGACGGTGCTGCTGGTGCTGACGGCACTGATAGCAACTGATAGCGCTGACGGTTTTGACCGCATTGGCGGCGCCCCTTGGCGCGGCCGACAGACACAGGTGTGTGGGATTCTGAATCGGAAAGCCGGGGAAATATCGTCAACTTCATCAATGGAATAGTCCATGGAAAAGATTATTGAGGCCGTCGGCGGCCATCTCCCCCAGGCCAGACCCAACGATCCCACCAATAATACCACCGACAGCCACTCCGACTGGACCGCCGACGCTCCCACCGATGATCGCGCCCGCTTGAGCGCCGGCCCATCCGCCTGCAGCAGTAACGCCACCCTTCGTCACCGCTCGAGTTACCTTCTCACCGTCACCGATTGATGGGTTGTGCGAGTCTTTCTGCCACTGCTCGTAGGCACTGACCCCGAAGGACACCCCGGTAGCCACTTTACCGGCCACATTGAGCCCCGATTCGAGCCACTTGGCGCCATTAAGTGCCTTGGCGCCCTTGGATCCTTCTTCTATCGCACGACTTGGCAACCAATTATCGAGACTCCTCATATCGATCACATCGCGAGTTTTGGCGAAGATCGAGCCAAAAACGTTGTTAGGCGCGGTAAGAGCATGAACTCCTTTCAAAGAAAACGCTTCGCCCGCCCTCAAGCCGTACCCCTTAAGTAGTTTACTGGCATCATCAACACGGTTGACACCCCAGGTAAAAGCGTTCCCGACTGTCGATATCCCATCACTCCCCGCAGAAGGCAGCACATAATCGACTACAGGATTCGTCACCGTTCGAATGGGAGCAGGTAGGTCTGCCGCCGCAACCTCGGCGCAGGCGTCCGCAAAATTCCTGCGGGCCTCGGTTTCCCGGTCGCGGATCTCCGATGTTTTCTTATCCAAACTTTTGTACAGATTTTTTTTCTGCTCATCTACGGCAACACAGGCATATTCAGTTATCATTCCTGTGGGGTCGAGCACGCTCTCCCCCGAAACCGTCAACCCACCGCCACTGGCCTCACTGCGCACACCTTCCAAGTCCGCCTTAATGTTGCTGAGAGCGCTCGCAAATTCGGTAAGAGCGGTCTTGTAGTTCCCCAGTCCTGACACCAGGCCCTCACAGCTCTTCACCGAGGAGTTTATCGAACCGACAGAGCTGACCGCCGTTGCACCTTCAAGTTCTGCCAGATTCTTCCGCGCGCCGATTAGATCGTCTTCAGATTTATCAACGGATGCTTTAATTTTCTCGACGGCAGCGGCCGAAGCTGTAATATCGGCAGGATTAGCGTCCAGATGTGTGTCGATAGGCATGATTACTTGCCTCCGTAGGGCGTGATGGGATTTGTAATCGGTTCTATAACAGGAATAGAGGGATCCGTATATCCCGGGGGATAGGGAGAGCAGGGAGGAGGCATCGGAGGAGCTTGAATAAGCGGAGGAGCAGGCGAGGAAGGCGGAGAGGGAGGGGGAGAAAGAGCTGGCGGACGTGGAGTGCTGCGGCCGTTCTGCTCATCAACATACCGCATGTTCTTATCCGCTTTCGATAAAGCTTCCGAAATCGACGACACGCCGGGGCACAAGCGTGAGAATGCCTCCTGGAGGTGCGCTACGGCCGGTTCTGCGTCCGCCTGCGACCACCCGCATCCCGCCGGTGCACTCACCGATTTATCACCCAATTGTCCGCTCGCAGAGTTCAAGAGCGAAAGCGCCGCCGCCACCCGAGCGTAATCCCATTTCAATGTCATTCAGAGTCTCCTCTCACAGAGCGCCTATACGATCTCCCGAGATTCAGGACTTATGTTTTTCCGAAGGTCCGGGAATCATGGGAGCTAAGGTAGCAACCAGCGATCATAAAACCCATGGGCAAAACTCCCGTAGCAGCTATAGCAGTCTTGTCAGACCTGGGCGTAAATCTATGTCTGAATTACGGATGAGCAAAGATTGTTGGTCCCACAGAATACTATTCGGCGGTCCCAACAATTCTAGGCATATGTACGCTGCGACTGAGTATCACCCAAACGGATGACACCGTATGGCGTAGTCCGAATGGTCGCCAGATCGGCGAAACGGGACGTCACCCTCCTGAGGCGTCCAAGCACACGCGCTGTTCTTGGCTCCCGCATCACTTGTCGATCCAGGCCTGAAGGCGAGGCGCCCCGGTGATCTACGCGAGGGCCGCTGTTCCCACCAGGTGGTTCCGGTGGGAACAGCGGCCCTCGCGTACCTGTAGGTGCAGCTGCAGCAACGACGTCATTCGCAGTATCCACCCACCACTGCTGGGTCCACGGCGCGGTGGTGGTAGATCATCATGTGGAGATTCCTGCCGGAAAGCTCCAGGGCCGTCACGCCCTTTCACTCATTTTCAGTGGCATCTGCAGCCCGCTGAGCCTCCGCCTCCCGCTGGAGACGCTGCTTCGTCTCACGCCATCGCCGTTTCTCCATCTGCCCCTCCGGATACATGAACTGCGGCAGCCGAAATGGAACCAAACCCATTGCCGCCGCAGCCAAACACACTAATGAACCCGGACCAAAGATCCACATGAGCGAGTTGCTATTATCCACCAACAGAGCCCCACCACCAAAGATCATGAAGCCTCCAACAGAAGGCTCGACAATCGCAGTCGTGTTACGACCTAGGTTGAACTCATCCGTTATAGCCCGGCCCAACTCCCCAAACCAGGAGTCAGAGAACATCTCAAACCACCAGGTAATCAATGCCCCAGCCCCCAGTATCAGACAGCCAATACCAGCCCATAATTCCTTAGACACGAGTCACTGCCCCAAATCGTGCTAACATCCGTCAATGAAATAAGCCATGGACCCAACCATTGACCTTGTCCGCAGCCATCTTCCCCAACCCAGATCCAATAGCGCCGCCAACAACACCGCCGACAATACCACCGACCGCAGCACCAACAGGACCACCGACACAGGCACCGATAGCGGCACCGGCTTTGCCGCCTACCGCAGCGCCGGCCCACCCACCTGCAGCTGAGCCGACTCCCTTAGTGGTCGCCCGGACTACTTTCTCGCCTTCACCTATGGACGGATTGTGCGAGTCTTTCTTCCACTGCCCGTACGCATCAACCGCAAAAGTCGCCACCGTACTTGCCCGGCCACCCCACTTGAGAGCAGTACCAGCGGCGCCTCGCGCTGCGCTAACTGCTTTTGCACCGGTGGACCCTTTCGCTGCATCGGGTACTTTCCAGTTCTTGAGTTGCCCTCGACCGACGGTATTATGGAATCCATCTTTTATCTTGCCGGCCCATCCAGCACCATCCGTCGCCCTTTTGAAGGTTGCGCCTGTTGCCCTCAAGCCGCCTGCTTCCATTACCGTCTTGATATTACCAGCACGACCGACAGCCCATTTGGCTGCATTTACTGGATCCCTCCAGTCGCCATTATTGACCGAAGGAACGAAATAGCCACCTACCGTACTCTTGACCGCTTGGGCAACAGGGCCTCCGTCTGTGATTTTTTTGCAAGCATCTGCGAATGCCTGCCTTGCCTCGGTCTCCCTATCTCGAATATCGCTGGTATCGGTTTCCAGGGTGTTGTACAAGGTGATTTTTTCTTGTTCAATACTACTTTCGTAGACCTCATATGAATTATTGAGATCTGGTCCGAACGGGTAAGAAGTTGTCGGCTGAAGAATAGTCTCTCCGGAAAGAGTCAACCCGCCTTCGGTGGCCCTGCTGCGAATCCCCTCCAAATCCGTTTTAACTTTACCCAGAGCGCTGGCAAGATTATCCAGAGCAGTCTTATAACTGCCTAAAGTAGAGACCATATCCTTGCATTTATCGGCCGATTGGCTGATCGAAATAGCAGCATTTATGGCTGTCGCCCCGTCCATGCTGGCCATCGTCTTGCGCGCACTGATCAAATCGGTCTCGGCGCTATCGACATGCGTCTTGATATTACCGATCTCCGTTGCCGACGCCGTGATATCAGACGGCGTCGCATCCAAATGGGTGTCAATAGACAAGGCTACTATCCTTTGTGTTTGGAATCGTTTCAGTCGTGTAGACCCGATGGCCTATTTATCGCCCGTTTGGATTCGAGCTCATACCCGCATAAGGCGTCCCCGAGTGCGATCCCGACGTCGTCCCCCCACCCCCAGAGGAAGAACCACCCCACGTGGACCCCGCATCTGCGGACATCGCGGGAGAAGAAGATGAATGAGGCTTCCCGCTCCCTTTCGAGGAGGAACTTGTGCCCAACGTCGTCCCCGGGTCCGTGCCTGACTGGGCAGGAGAGCACTGCGGAACGGTGCTCGCGCTGTGCGTATCAGCCGACGTCATAGTCGAGTCGGCATTCGATAAACTGGTTGACAGCGACGGGATGCTCGATTTCAATCCCGACAACGCTGCCTGAAGGTTCGACACCACCGCCGAGGCATCCGCCGCCGACCACCCGCAGCCCGATGGTGAATTTACCGAATCCCCACTAATAGAACTATTTGCCGAATCCACGCTCGACTTGGCTGACATGGCCTGATTGTGATCCCATTTTAAATTACTCGTCATCCGACGGCCTCTCGCTACTCGTCGTGTCACTACTCATCGCGGATTGGGACGGCGCCGACGGTACCACTCGATCACGATTCAGTCACGAGGAACCGCCCCGCTCGTTGACTCGACCGCGGTCGGTGACGCTCGGCAGCAGTCCAAATCCGCCCCGCCCTCACCCAACCCCCTACCGCTCGGGCCCCACGCCCATTCTCCATGCCCATCTTCACGTCTTCACGCGCGCTCCACACCCGGCCCAGGCCCGCTCCACGCGAAACGGCTTGCCCGGCCGGCACCTCTGCAAGGACGATAAGCTTGCTCGCACCCACACCCGAGGAGCCCGACGTGTTCTGGAAACGCAAGCGCGACACCCCCGTCGTCTCACCGCAGGTGGTGACGGTCGAGGACCTTCGGGTCCGGGCGGGCAAGGCGCTGGTCACAGCCGACGACGCCGTGCGCTCGGCCTCCGAGGAGCTGTCCTACGCCCAGGCCCAGTTCG
>ERZ773099.1462-NODE-1462-length-17491-cov-3.431062_pt1 | contig 17491 bp, 20 predicted proteins | sample MGYA00511120_ERZ773099 | MGnify/ENA primary metagenome ERZ773099 (study PRJEB29015, sample SAMEA2738012) | human oral metagenome | biome: human oral; feature: human-associated habitat; material: dental | place: China | collected 2104 ...
TGATGCCGATCACATGCCCGCGCTCGTCCACAACGGGAATCCGGCGCACATTGTGATCTTTCATCAGTTTCCCCACCTTGAGCAGCGAGGTTTCCGGCCCCACGCTGACAACATCGGCTGTCATCCAGTCCTGTACGGGCATACGTCCCTCCGGTGAAAGTGGATTGCGGCACATATCCGCTCTTGCCTGTTTCTATACACCAAGGATGCGGGGCTGCCAAGTCTGTCCCGCACCCCCGGGGCGGGCAGCGGTGGGCAGATCTGTACGGAATGGAGAAGAGTTTGTGGAATGTTATCTTGACTGCAGCAACGGTATCAGCGGCGACATGACCCTGGCTGCTCTGGCCCATCTGGGAGCGGATTTTTCTCCGCTGACCGCCCTGTTGGAACGTGCGGGCGTCAACTGCCGCCTGGATGTTCTGCCCGAAACACGCGCGGCCGGGCCGGGCTTTCGGGCCACAGTGTCCTGGAATGCGGCAGAACAGCCTTTGCGCCACCCTGCGGACATGGAGGCTATTTTTCGTGCAGCGGACGTGCGTCCCTCTGTGCGCCGTCGCGCCCTGAAGGTGCTGGACGCTCTGACCCGCGCCGAGGCCCATGCCCATGCCATCCCCCCCGAGAATGTGCATTTTCATGAAGTGGGGGCCGTGGATACGCTGGTGGACATTCTGGGAGTCTGCTACGGGCTGGAGCAACTGGGCGTGGAGCGCGTGACGGCCTCGCCCCTGCCCTGGTTTTCGGGCAGCGTGGACTGCGCCCACGGGCGCATCCCCCTGCCGGCCCCCGCCACGGCCTGGCTTTTGCGCGGAAAACCTTTTTTTCCCACAGACGCCAGGGAAGAACTCATCACCCCCACCGGCGCCGCTCTTCTGCATGCCCTGGCGGACTCCTTTGTTCCCGGCCCGCAGGGCGTGGTTGCGGCTTTGGGCACGGGGTACGGTTCGCGCCCTGCTCCGGCGGGCCTGCGCATATGGCTGCTGGGTCCAGCGGCCCCGCGCGCGGACCACTGCCGGGGCGGGCAGGAGAATGTTCTGCAACTGGAAAGCCACGTGGACCATCTCAACGGTGAGGATTTGGGCGCGGCTCTCGGCGAGCTTGCGGCCATGCCGGAGGTTCTGGATGTTCTGTGGCTGCCGGGTGTGGGCAAGAAAAACCGCCCTTCCGGTCTGCTGCGCGTGCTCTGCCTGCCGGAATTCCGGGATGTGGCGGTGGCGGCGGTTTTGCGCCACACCCATACTCTGGGGCTGCGTGTTCAGACACTGGGGCGCATTGTGGTGGGGCGGCAGGCCGCGCGGATGCGGCTGGCGGGGGAAGATCTGGAGGCCAAGGCCTATGTGCTGGAGGGTCGCCGCTGTCTGCGCCCCGAGGCTGATGCCCTGCGCCGGGCGGCGCAAAAGCTGGGCGTGGGCATTCCGGCCCTGCGCTACGCCCGCCGTCCGCTCCGCCGTCCGCGCAGCGGCGGAGCATAACCTGCGGGCAGTGCGCAAATTTCGCGTACGAGCCTGCGCATTTGCCGTGCAGGCGGCCAGACTCATAGGGAGAAAAAATCCCGGCAATTTTGCCGGGATTTTTTCAACAATCAGCCCCGGCAGCGCTCCTTGAGGGTTGCGGCAATGGTCGCACCCAGGGCATGGCAGGCCTTGAGGTCGTCCTTGCCGGGACGCCAGTTGGCCTTTACCGGCTGTGCGGGCATTTCCATCTTCATGGCGGCGAGCATTTCCTGCAGGCTGGCGGGGGCTTCTCCCGACCAGCCGTATGACCCGAAGGCTCCACCCACGCGGTTTTGGGGGCGCAGTCCTTTCATATAGGTCAGGCAGGAGGCGACATAGGGCAAAATGGTGTTGTTGTGGGTGGGGGAGCCCGCCACAAAAGCGCCGCAGTCCGCCAGTTCGGTCATGATTTCGCTGTGATGGTTCAGCTTGGCCGACATGACGCGCGCGGGCACGCCGTTTTCTTCCAGGCCGCTGCACACGGCATAGGCCATGGTTCTGGTGGACTGCCACATGCTGTCATACACAACAAGTGCGCGCTGCGCGGGTTTTTGCTCGGCCAGCGTGCGGTACATGCCGATAATGTGACGCACGGCCTTTTCGCCGCGCTGGATCAGCCCGTGGTCAGGGGCGATCATGTCAATGTCCAGTTTTTCCACCACGGGCAGGGTTTTGAGTACCATGGGGGAGTAGGGCAGCACGATGTTGTAGAAATATTCCTTGATGCGCTGCTCGTACTCGCTGTCGTTGTTGAAGTCGTCCACAAAACGGGCCGAACTGGCGATGTTTTGCCCAAAAATGTCATTGCTGATGAGCAGTTTTTTTTCCGGAATATACGAAACCATGCTGTCGGGCCAGTGCAGCATGCGCGTTTCCTGAAAGACGATGGTGTGCTTGCCGGTGCTGATGCTGTCGCCGCTTTTGACGGCATGCACAGGCCAGTCCCGGTTGCCGAAATATCCGGCCAGGGATTTGAGTCCGGCCTGGGAAACAAAAATTTTTTCCGGTTTGCAGCGCTCCACGATGGCTTCCAGAGCGCCCGCGTGGTCCAATTCCATATGGTTGCAGACGATATAGTCTATTTTTTCCGGATCCAGCGTTTTGGCCATGCGGCAGAGCAGACTGCCTTCACGGCCTGAGGGCACGGTGTCCAGCAGGACGTTTTTTTCGTCCACAAGAAAGTAGGCATTGCTGGTGGAACCGGCGGGCGAGCGGCTGTAGCCGTGAAAATCCCTGTGGTCATAGTCCACATTGCCAACCCAGTAAATATCTTCTTTGATTGCGACAGGCTGCATGCGATTTTTCTCCAGGAGTTCTTTGGGCTTTTCTGTCCAAAAACCCCGCCCTGCGCTGGCGGCAAGGCGGGGAGAAAAGCCGGAAAAATTCAGGTTCAGGCGGGGCTGAACTGATCCTTGCTCACCCCGCAGACCGGGCAACACCAGTCGTCGGGCAGGGCGTCAAAGGCAACATTGTCGTTGTCGGCCGGGTCATACTCAAAACCGCATACTCCGCAGACATGTTTTTGCATGGGTATTCTCCTTGCTTTGGCCGGGCGGGCTTGCCCCGCGTACGACCATTTTGTTGTTTATGCTTCAGCTTTCCAGTGCCCGTGCAGGTTGCAGTATTCGCGGGCAACAACCTTGTCGGCCTCAATGGCGAAAAAGGCTTCGGGGGCATCGCCGGGATTCAGGAACTTGGTGTAGCTCCGGCCGTCGGCCAGCAGTTCGATCCACAGAATCCAGTGCTTCTCTTCCATGGGGTGGGGAGCGCTGCCCACCGTGACCTTGTAGCCGCCGTCCACCTTCTCGATGACGGGCACATGTTTTTCCAGCGCGCCGTCCGTGGAGCCTTCGGCCATGTGCTTCATGGCCTGTCCACAGCAAAAGATGTCGGCTCCGCCGCCGTGGAGAATTTCCGCGATATTCCCGCAGTGGGGGCATTTGTAAATTTCCAGTTGCTTGGGCATGCTGTCCTCGTTTTTTTTTGTATTGGTGCGGGTGGGAGGATTTTTGCCCTGCCATCCTTCGCACAAAAGCATTGTGCCGAAAACATTGTGTAAGAAGGAAAGGTTTTTGTAAAGCTTTTTTTGAGAATAATTATCAATAAAAATGAGGCGACCCCTCTTTTTCTCTATGGCTGTGCGCTGTCGGGACGTTGCGGTGTCTCCCGCACGGGTGCGCTGTCGGCCTCTGCACTGCCCGTGCTCTCCCCGTGCATGCCGGAGGCGGCGGGCGCGGGCGCTGCCTTGCGCCGCACGCCCAGCACATTGGGCACCGCGGCGCGCAAATTGCCCGTGACCAGAAAACCGGTGGCGCTGATTCCTGCCAGTTCTCGTCTGAGCGTGGCTGAGCGCACCAGCAGGCCCGCCTGTGCGCCGCCCTCCACATACATGACGGTGCGCGCGTTCAGGGGCAGGTGCAGAATCTGCCGGGCAAAAGCATGGGCCTCCACCGGTTGGTGGCAGTGCAGAAAAAGAATGTGCCCCTCTCCGTCCTGGGCCACGGCCGAAATGGCGTAGTGCGGCCCGCCGGGAGACCAGAGGACGCGTCGGTCTTCGCCGGTCATGCGGTAGTTCTGGATGACCAGGGAATACTTGTCGAGCAGTTCCCGCCAACGGGGATTGTCACGGTCAAGAATGGCGGCTCCGGGCAACTGCGGGTCTGTGGGGCCAGCCACAAAAAAAGCGCCGAACCGCTGCACGATGCGGCCGTTGTTGGTGTGCGTTCCCTGGCGCATGTAGCCTGTGCTGGTGGAGTCGTCGGGCAGGTACATGCTGGCATTGATGGCTGCCGCGAGATCGTATTCTTCTCCCCACTGGCTGAGGGTGCGGACGGGGCCGTTGTCCTGGGAGCGGGAGCAGAGAACAAAGTCGAAAAACCGGGGATCAATGCGCAGGGCGGTGAGCCGCGCCTCTGTTTCGTCAAGCGGGAATTCGCCCAGAAAAAGGCCCGGTTCCAGCGGCAGCCAGAGATCGGCGGGGGCGGCATCCTGCGCTGCGGGCAGGGTGGGCAGCAGAACGAGCGTCAGCCACAGGCAGCATGCCGACAGCCAACTGTGCCAGCTCCCCCTGGTTCTGCCCATGACGCATGTGGGTTCCGTGTGTCTGTGCATGGCGGGCGCACTGCCTCCTGCCCACGCTTTTTTGTGGACACATTTTTGTGCATAGGGTCTGGGGCGGATTTTGGCAAGGGGCGGGCTGCTCCTTGACGCTTCAGGATATCTTGGTACACATGGGGCGTGGCGTACATGCTCCGGGCTCGCAAGCCCTGCAAGGAGGTCTTTGTGCATATTGGTCAGATGATCGCTTCCGCGCGTACTCCTTTTTGCTCGCTGGAATTTTTTCCGCCTTCCGATGCGGCGCAGATGCCGGATTTTTATGCCACGGTGGAGCGGCTGCGCGCCCTTGATCCGCTGTTTGTTTCCGTCACCTACGGGGCTGGCGGAGCCGGAGGCCGCAAAACCCTGTCAGTGACAGCCGAACTGGCGCGGCGCGGGTTTGCGGTCATGGCGCACCTGACCTGCGCGGGCGCGGACGCCGCGTCCCTTGACGCCTTTCTGGGCGAACTGCGCTCGTCCGGAGTGTGCAATGTGCTTGCCCTGCGCGGCGACCCGCCAGCCGGTCAGCCGTGGGACTGGAATCAGGGCGCGTTTTGCCATGCTTCCGATCTGGTGGCCTTTGTGCGCGAGCGCCAGCCCGATATGGGCATCGGCGTGGCCGCCTATCCCGCTCCGCATCCGGAATCTTCCTCCTTTGCGCAGGACCGCAGACACACGGCGGAAAAAATGCGGGCCGGAGCGGACTTTGCCGTAACCCAGCTCTTTTTTGACGCGCGCGAGTATGAAGATCTGGTGGCGCATTTGCGCGGGCAGGGCGTCACAACGCCCGTGATTCCCGGCATACTGCCTGTCCAGAGCTTTGAGTCGTTGCGGCGGATTTTGTCGCTGTGCGGAGCCAATATCCCCGGCAAGCTCTATTTGAGCCTGGAAAAAGCCCATGCCGACGGCGGGGCCGAAGCCGTGCGGGAGGTGGGTCTGGCCTTTGCCGTGGGGCAGATCCGGCGCCTGCTGGACTGCGGCGCGCCCGGCATCCACCTCTACACCTTGAACCGCGCGGATCTTTGCCTGCGCCTGGCGCAGGAGGCGGGGCTGGCCTGAAGCCTTCTGCTGCCCGCCGTGTGTTGCCGCGCCCGTTTCGCGCCATGAATCCGCTTCCTGCCCGGCGGCCAGTCCTTCGGGTATGCTGTTGGGGGAACAAAAGGGAAAAAACGGCAACCGGTTACGCAGGCAGGCTGTCAATGGAATCGCCGCCATCCGCAAGGCATTCGCCGCCAGAGGGTGCGGGTTCGCCTTCCGCACGGGCCGGGCACGCCTGGCTCATTGCGGCTGTTTGCGCCTCTCTCTTCTGCATGCCCCTGATGATGGCCGGGGTCAACGCCATTCTGCCTTCATTGGGACAGGGGCTGGAAGCCAGCGCGCTGGAGTTGGGGCTCATGGGCGCGTTCTACGCGCTGGGGCTGGCGGTTTTCCAACTGGCTGGCGGCAGTTTGGGAGAAATACAAGGTTACCGGCGTGTCTTTTTGTGGGGCATCACGCTGTTCGGGTTGGCGGGCGCGCTGCTGGGCTTTGCCCGCACGGTGCCCTTTTTTCTGGCCCTGCGCTTTGTGCAGGGCGTGGGCGGGGCCATGACCAGCGCCTGCGGACTGGCCATGCTGGCCTCGGCAGCGCCTCCGGGCAAGCGCCCCGCATATCTTGGCTACAGCGGCACCGCAGTCTACGCGGGCATTGCCTGCGGCCCTCCTGTGGCCGGAATTGTGACCGGTTTTCTGGACTGGCGCTGGCTGTTCTGGTGCAGCGCCCTGGCTTCGGCGGGCGTATTCCTGCTTATGAAGTATTTTGTCCGTCTGGAGTGGCGCGTAGCCCCGGACAGGCGCTTTGACCGGGAAGGCTGCCTGCTCTACGCCGCAGCCATGGCCGCCCTGGTTTTCGGCGCGGCATGTCTGAAAATCAGCCTGCTGCTGTCCGGCGGCCTTTTTGCCGCCTTTGCCGTGCTGCTGGCTCTTTTCTGCCTGTGGGAACTGCGCAGCGCAGCGCCCTTGCTGGACATCAGGCTGCTGGCGCGCAACAGGGTTTTTGCCTTGTCTTCACTGGTTGCCTTTGTCAATTACAGCTCTTTTTTTGGGGTCGTCTTTTTTTTCAGCCTGTACCTGCAACTGGGCAAGGGCATGGACGTGCGGCAGGCAGGCCTTTTTCTGGCCTTGCAGTCTGTGGTGCAGGCTCTGACAGCGCCTGTGGCCGCGCGGCTCTGCGGCAGATTTGACGCCGGGCGCGTCAGTGCCTGGGGTGTGGGCCTGTGTGGCTGTGGGCTTCTGGTATGCGCTTTTCTGCGGCCGGAATCCCCTCCGGCTGTGCTGATGGCGGCCCAATGCCTGTTGGGCGCGGGCATCAGCCTGTTTTCCCTTTCCAATACCTCCATCATTCTGGAAAGCGCGGGGCCGCAACATACGGGGCAGGCCGCAGGAGTGATCGGAGCGGTGCGCACCGGCGGGCAGGTCTGCAACATGACCATCATCACGCTGACACTGGCCTGGTTTTTGGGAGACAGGCCGGTGAGCCCGGAAAATCTGGATACCCTGCTGCACGTCATGCATGTGGATCTGGTGATTTTTGGCCTGTGCAACATTTTGGCGGTGGGGTGTGCGCTGGCCCGCAACCGTTGAGCTTTATGAATATCCAATAACTTCAGATTATTATTCGAAAATATAGTTTTTCGTCTCATTGCCCAAAAAAGTCTAAAGTTTTTTGCCTGCTGTCCGAAAAACCAGTCAGGACGGATCACGCTATGGCCGACGCCACGACTGCCCGGGTGCGCATGATGCTCCAGGGTTACGAACAACAACTGCTGGCAGCGCGCCGCCTGGCACGTTTCCGGGTTCGGCGGCGGCTGGCCGGGGGCGAAAGCCCGGAAGATCCGGATCCGGCAGCCCGGCGTCATGCCTTTATGGAAAAAGTGGCGCGCGAGCTGTACGATACGCTGATCTATACCGGCAGCGACAATCCGGTGGTGGAAGATATTCGCCAGGAACTGGGGCGGGAATTGGGACAGGATGTCCGCTTCATCTATCCGCCGGGAGGCCGGTTGCGTATTCTGGGGCAGGGGCCGGAAGGCCTCAGGGCGCTGACAGAAGAGCAGCAGCGTGCGACCCGCAACGCGCTCTGGCGTATCACACGCAGGAAAGTGGACGAGAACATGCTGGACAAACCCGGCAAAAACAGTGATTGACACAAAAACACTCTGTGCCGTTTTCCCCGGCGCACAAGACAGACCAGTGCCGTGTTTGCGTAACGGAGACAATCATGGAAATCCGGAAAGCCCACACCACGCTTTTTGACCCGTACAGCACCGCAAGGCTGGAAAAAAACAGCACTGCCCCCAAGGAGGCGCGGAGCGCAAAAGCTCCGGCAGAAAATTCTGGCGGGGATACGGTCCGCGTATCCAGAGACGCCCTGCTCCTGACCGAGGCCCGCCGCATTGCCCAGAATACACCCGATGTGCGCGCGGAAAAGGTGGAAGCCCTGCGGGCGCAGGTGGCTGAGGGCAGATATGTGCCGGACAGCCGCCGCATTGCCGAGGCTCTTGTGCGGGAGGAAGCCGCCCTGTTTCTCGGCCAGGGCGACTAGGGACAAGGGCCTGCGGAGGCCAAACCGCTGGACAGGTTCGGCCGAGAGTCTGTAAAGTTTTTGTGCCCGAACCAGTACCCCGGAGGTCTTCATGCACGTTCTCATGCTCAACGGCAGCCCGCACCCCAAGGGCTGTACATACACTGCGCTGTCCATCGTGGCCGCGCAGTTGGAAAAACACGGAATCGAAACGTCCATCGTGCAGCTTGGCGTCAAGCCCGTCAGCGGCTGCATTGCCTGCAATGCCTGCGTCAAGAGCGGCTACTGCGTCTTCAAGGACGACGGGGTCAATGAATGCGTTGACAGGCTCAAGGCCGCAGACGGTTTTGTGGTCGGCTCACCCACGTATTATGCCGCGCCCAACGGTGCCGTGTGCGCCTTTCTTGACCGCCTTTTTTTCCGCAAGAGCGCGGCCTACGCCTTCAAGCCCGCCGCCGCCGTGGTGAGTTGCCGGCGCGGAGGGGCCAGTGCAGCCTTTGACCGGCTGAACAAGTATTTCACCATAAGCCGCATGCCCGTGGTTTCTTCGCAATACTGGAATGCCGTGCACGGCAATACTCCGGAGGAAGTGCGGCAGGATGCCGAGGGCATGCAGATCATGCGCACGCTGGGCGACAACATGGCCTGGCTGCTGCGCTGCATCGAGGCGGGCAGGGCGGCCGGCATCGCCCCTCCTGCGGTGGAGCCCTGGATCGCCACCAATTTTGTTCGCTGAATCGCCTGCCGGGGCAGTGCGGGGCACTATTCGTACACGTCCTGCAATGCCCCGGCATCCGGAACGCGGATACTCCTGCCTTCCATCCGCAACAGGCCCTCCGCCCGCATGGCGGCCAGCTCGCGCGAAAGAGAGGGGCGGGTCACGCCGAGATATTCCGCCATCTGTTCGCGGTTCATGTCCGGGCGCAGGCTTCCGTCAGCCTGGCGGCATTCCAGCAGCAGGCAGGCCAGCTTGCGCCGCAGGGAGCCTGCGGAAAGCAGGGCCACGCGCTGACTGAGAAAAAAGGCCTTGCGGGCGAAGATACCCAGCATGTTCCTGATCAGGCGGGAGTGGACAGAGCAGTTTTTTTCGCAGGTTCCGTAGAAAAAACGGCAGGGAATGCCCAGTACGCGCGCCGTGCTTTCCGCCTCCACGCTGCACCCGTAGCCCGGCCTTCCAAGAAAAACATAGACTTCGCCAAAAAGCTCGCCCGGACGGTCAATGCGCGCGATAACAGCTCTCCGGCCCCCGGAACTGTGGCGCAAAACCGTGACGCTGCCCTCCAGCAGCACATACAGGCGGACGGGCGGGTCGTCTTCGCCGAAGATCTGGCCGCCCTTGGGGTGGAGCTTGTCCTGCGCGCCGCTGCACTCAAGACAAGCGCGCGCATCTTCCATGTTGATGCCGGAAAAAAGAGGCGAATCCGCCAGTGCTCCGTACACGAACGTCCTCCTTTCCCGGCCTTTCGGCCGTATTTTTCGGGGATGCCTACAAGGAGGGCAGGCCCAGCAGCAGGCGCGCGGAAACAACCACCTGCATGATGACCTGCGAGATATCCTTGACAGCCTGCATGCTCTTGGACTCCACCTTGGGCAGGATCATGATCTGGTCGCCGGGCAGGATGTCGTCACTGTCACGGGAAACAGAGCCGTTCTGGCGCAAGACCAGCACCGTGCTCCGGTCGGCGCGGTTGGTATAGCCGCCCGCGCCCCTGATATACTCCTCCGCGTCCTTTTTTTTGCTCCACAGCATGGCCTGCGGGGTCATTACCTCTCCGCTGACCAGCACAACATCGCTTTTGGGCGGAATGACAATGATGTCTCCGTCCTCCAGGGCCAGATCAACCTTGCCCTGATCCTTGTCGAGCACGACAACGCCTTCCGGCTCCACAGCCTTGGCCCGCTCGACAAATTTGGAAACCATTTCGGCCTCCCTGGCGCGAATGGCAGCTTCGTCCGTGCTGGCTGATGCGGCGGTGAGGGCAGTTTCTTCCAGACGGCGCAGAGAATCGGCAATGGCTTTTTTCTGGCGTGCGGCAACACTCTTGCGTTTGATGTACAGGGCGTCCACCTGGGCGCGCTCCGGCTCCACGGCGATAAAATGCAGCACATCCGCAAGGCGCGCGCCGCGCCGCACCGGAAAGCGCGAGGCTCCGCGCACCGCCCCCTGCACCTCGATCATCATGGTGTCGCCCGGCGCATCGGCCACAAACTGGACGCGGTCTCCGTCCTCCAGTTGAAGGTCGCGCAGTTCCCGCAGGGGCAAATAGGTCGTGTAGGGTGCGCCTTTGCGCGTTCCCGTCAGGACAGCGTGCGAGGCGCTGCGCTCCGGACCGGCCAGATCCATGAGAGCCGCGCCTGTGGCCCTGCCCTTGAAAAACTCGAAAGATGCGGCGGTGCGTACCGCACCTGTGGCCGTGATTGCCGGGCCTCTGGGGCCCACCACCAGAGTGTCGCCGTCCTGCACGCGCACCGTTGGCAGTTCTCCCGTGCGGGCGAAGGGATAGAGGTCCAGGCTGGTCACTGTGCTTCCGCCGCGCATCAGGCGGATATCGCGGTAGCTGCCGCGCGTGGGATCAATGCCTCCCGCCTTGTCCAGAAAGCTGAGCAGAGGGTCGGAGGGAAAGCCCGCATACCTGCCGGGCCTGGCCGCCCCGCCGGTGACGAAAACCGCCACAGGCAGGGCGTCTGGCAGCGATGCATGAACCTGAACATCGGCATGCCCCCCGGACGCCATTTTGCCGCGCAAAATTTCGGTCAGCCTGTCGCAGGTCATGCCTGCCACCGGCAGAGAGCCCACACCGGGCACGTCCAGCAGGCCGTCGGGGCCCACGGTGAGCATACTGTCCACAGGGGAAGGGCCGCCCCAGATCCGCAGGGCAACGCGGTCACCGGGGGCCATGAGCGGTTGGGAGGCATTGTCCGCGCTCTGCTTTTGGGGGGAGAAATTTCCCTGAAACAGGTTTTCCGCATAGGGGCGCTCCGCAGCGGCGGGGGAGGCGGCCAACAACACAAGGGCAAGAAGAAAAAGACGAAAGAACGTAGGGGACATGCGGTTTTTCCGGTTTGTGGGCATGGTGGCTGCTCCCGTCGTATGCCTGTGGTTCGCGATGTTGTGTGGAGCAGGCCAATGTCAGGATCAGATCAGAGGGTCAGATCAGAGGCCAGACCAGTGGAAGCTCAGGGACGGGAGATGCCCTGCCCCCAGACGCGGGGAGCCATGCTCCAGCGCCCTGTAGCCTGGTCGCGGCAGATGACTACCACCTCGGCCTCCCTGGGAGCGGCAAGCACCGTGCCCCGTTTGCAGTTTTCGTTTTTTGCGGAAACAAAGTTCTCCTGCACGCTGACGCGCACTTCCCGGCCAAAATCGGGGTCGTCCAGAGTTGTTGTTTCGCCGGGGAGGGCCGTGATCATATAGGCTGTCACCGGTCCGGGGGGCGTTTCCGGCGCAGGCGCGGGAGACGAAAAGCCGCAGCCGCCCATGGGCAGGGCAAGGGCCGCGCCCGCAAGCGCTGCGAGGATCAGGCGGTGCGGCTGTGGAAAGATTTTTGTGTTCATAAGTCATCCTCGTGCTCATTCTGGCCGTATGCCCACGCCCCATGAGCCGTATATGCGCAGGTTCAGTGAAATGTATTTTTCTGCCAGCACTGCCGTGGGCAGGTTCAGGGCAATGCCCTCCAGCCGTTCGCGGTCAAGGCGCGTGAGCCAGTGGGCGGCCTGTCCGCCCAAGGAGAAAATCCGTTGGAAAGGATTGAGCAGAACCGCAGGGCAGGTCTTGTACACATACAGCCCTCCCGCGTTGAGCACAAAGGGAAAAAGACCGCAGGATACCGGCCGCAACGCGCGGGGCAGGCGGCAGCCTTTCCCGGACACGGCCCTGCACCCCCGCGCATCCAGAAAGGCGGTGGACGCATCCAGCAGAAAGAAGTTTTCTTCATATCCGGGAACCATCTGCTCGGGCAGGAGGCGCATGGGGAAAGGCTCGTCAGAGTCCTGCGGGCCGCAGCAATAGCGGCAGAGGCGGCAATAGCCGTTGTGCAGCCAGCCCTCCTCCTGCCAGCGCAATGCGCGGCGGCGGCGGAAAATGTGCCGCCAGTGCTCCAGATACTCCCCAAGGGGTTTGCCCATCGGCGCGTCACTCCTGGGCCGCGATCCAGGCGTTGGCCTCTTCCAGGCTGAGGCTGCCCTCGTACAGGGCCTTGCCGCTGACAGCCCCGGCCAGACTGGTGGTGCGCGTCAGCGGATACAGGCTCCGGATGTCGTCCATGGTGGCCACCCCGCCCGCGGCAATGACCGGCACACTGGACAGGCGGGCCAGAGATTCCAGGGCGGGCAAATTCACTCCGCTCTGCATGCCGTCGCGGCTGATGTCGGTATAGATGACAAAGGCCGCGCCGTTGTCAAGCAGGCGGGGCAGGACCGCTTCGGCGGTTTGCCCGGCATCGGCCAGCCAGCCCCGGCTTTTGAGGCGGCCGTTGTCCGCATCAAGGGAAACGCCGATTTTTCCGGGATGTGCGGCGCAGAGTCCGGCGAACACTTCAGGTTTTTCCAGTGCCAGAGTGCCGATGATCACCCGCGCCACTCCGGCCTCCAGATAGGCTTTGGCCGTGGCCGCATCCCGGATGCCGCCTCCCAGCTGCACGGGGATGGAAAGCGCTGCACAGATGCGGTTCACAATGCGGCTGTTGGAGGGTTTGCCGTCAAAGGCTCCGTCAAGATCCACCACATGCAGCCAGCGGGCTCCACGCTCCTGCCAGGCAAGGGCGGCCTCCAGAGGGTCCTGCGCGTAGACCGTGCTTTCTTCGGCGCGTCCCTGCCTGAGGCGGACGGCCTTGCCGCCCTGAATGTCCACAGCGGGAAAAACAATCATAGCCCAAGCTCCCTGACAGCCTTGCGCATGCCTTCTTCAGCCAATTCTTCCGCTGTGATCCACTGGCCGCCGCGCCGGAAAAAGGAGCCGACGCCGAGCAGGTCGTCCGCCAGTCCGGTCTGCTGTTCCTCAAAAACAGCCCTTTCCTGCACAACGCCACTGTCCACGCGCAGCAGGAAGAATTCCAGGCGCACATGGGCGGCCTGGGTGACCCCTGCCCTGGATCCCTGCCGCTCATGCCAGTTCAGAATCTGCGGCACGAGAAGGAATTGTGCTCCATGTTTCTTCCCGTAGGCGATCCAGTGGGGCAGGGCCTGGGGCTGTTCGGAGGAATGAAAGGATGCCGTGCTCTCAGGCAGGGCCTGACGGGCAACAAATCTGTACGGACGCTTGCCCTGGCCGAGCACATGGCGCAGCCTGACGTCCAGGGCGGGCAGCATTTCCGGAGCAATGCGCCCCTGATTGTCGGGGATGCGCCCGGAAATGAGCTGGCTTGTACCCACGGGTTGGGTAAAAGGCGCAACAGAAACCGCATACATCGGGGAAAGGCTGCGCGGAACCTGGGCCGTCCCGGAAGGGCGGCGGGCACATGCGCCGAGAGCCAGCAAAAGGCAGAGAGCAAACAGCAGGAATATCCGGGGGCGCAACGGCATCAGTCAAGACCTCCCTTGGTACTTCGAACGGTTGTGCCGTGACGGCATATGGCCTGAGCCAGGGCAAGGCCAAGCCCCTTGGCGGCCGATTCCAGCAGGTGGTGGCCGTTTTTGCCGTAGAGAAAATCCACATGCAGGTTGCAGCGCGCGCCGCTGACCAGGGCCTTGTAAAATTCGCGCCAGAGGTCTTTTTCTTCCCCAGCCAGAACAGGCGGCAAAAGGTCGTCGCCGCGCCACACAAGCCAGGGACGGCCCGAAAGATCCAGTGTCACCTCGGCCAGAGCTTCATCCATGGGCACGCGCGCATGGCCCACGCGGGCAATGCCCGCCTTGTCGCCCAGGGCATCGGCCAGGGCATGGCCCAGAGTCAGACCGACATCTTCGGCCGTGTGGTGGGCGTCCACATTCATATCGCCTTCACAGACAAGCTGCAAATCCATGCCGCCCCAGAAGGCGGTCAGGGTGAGCATGTGATCCAGCAGGCCAAAGCCGGTTTTGATGTCGGTTTTTCCCTGGCCGTCCAGAGTCAGGTGCACGCGGACATCGGTTTCCGTACTTGTGCGTTCCCGCGTGGCGCTGCGGGGAGCGGAAAGGTTCATGCTTCCTCCCGTGTCCGGTCTTCATTCTCCGGAGATTCCGCGCCGTCCGTGCCTCCGGCAGGGACTTCGGCCGGTTTGCGGCCAGCGGCCGCCGCCACCCAGATGCTCACCTCATAGAGGATAAGCATGGGGCAGGCCATGAGCAACTGGGAAACCACGTCAGGCGGCGTAAGAATGGCGGCCACAATAAAAATGACCAGAATGGCGTAGCGCCGCACCTTGCGCATGGCGGCAGCGGTGACAAGGCCCATGCGCGCCAGAAAGAAGGCAAAAAGAGGCATCTCGAAAACAAGCCCGAAAGCCAGAACAAGTTTGAGCACAAAACTCAGATAGTCGCTGACCTTGGGCATGGCCACGATTTCCTGCGTGGCGAAGCTGACGAAAAAGCTGAAGGCGTACGGAAAAACGATGAAATAGCAGAATGCGCCCCCGCTGGCGAAAAACAGGGCAGACAGGATGGCGATGGGGATGACGTAGCGTTTTTCCTCTTCATACAGTCCGGGAGAGATAAAAGACCATATCTGATAAAACACCACCGGGCTGGCCACAAAGACTCCGGCCACAAAAGCAATGTAGACGCGGGTGAAAAAGCCTTCGGGCAGGGTGGTGTAGATGGCGTGGGAGCCTTTGGGCAGCACTGCCAGCAGAGGGTTGACCAGAATGTCGAAAAGGGGATCCACCACCGCCCAGCAGGCCAGAAAGCCCAGGCCCACGGCAATGCAGCTCCGCACCATGCGCGTGCGCAACTCGCCAAGGTGATCCAGAAGGCCCATGGGCCGGTCTTCTTCCTCCCCGTCTTCGCCGTCTTTGCCATGGGCTTTTTCCTTGCTGTCCAAGGCATCACTGCCCGAAGGCAGGGGAGGGAGCGGGTCGTCTGCCCGCGCGGAGGCAGAGCCGGAATCGTCTGGCGGTTCGACGGGGGGAGAGGGAGCAAGGGGAGGGGCAGTTCCTTCGTCCGTTGTACCGGAAATGGTCGTTCCGGCTTGTTCCTCCGGCGGGGAAGAAGGATCGGGTGTGCCTTCCGCAGGCTGTGCCAAAGGCTTGGCGCTCATGTTCATCCCTTTTCGTTGGGAGATGCGCAGGACGTCCTTTCTGCCATGTCGGGCGCAGCGGCATGGGGAGTTGTGACAGCTTCATCACGGGCTTTGGCCAGGGCTTCGGCCAGGGGGCTGCCTACGGGCGGCTCGACCGTTTGCTCTGCGGTTGGCGGGAAAGCGGCGTCCGCAGGCTGGTCCGCAGGGCACGGTGCATCCGTGTCGGCGCAAGCTGTGGCCTCTCTCTTTGCCTGCCGGGCTTCGCGCGCTGCCTGGGCGGCCTCTTTTTTGCGCTGGCGCAGGTCGTCGTCAGCGGCCTCGGCATTGAGGGTGCGCTGAAAGTCCGTGGAAACACGGCGAAATTCCCCCACAGCCTTGCCCAGAGTACGGGAAACATTGGCCAGACTCTTGGGGCCGAGAACAATGAGGGCCACCACCAGAATGACCAGTAATTCCGTGCTGCCTATGCCGAACATGCCCTGCTCCTACTCCCATTCGATGGTGCTTGGCGGCTTGGGGGACACATCGTAGACCACGCGGTTGACGCCCACCACCTCATTGATGATGCGGCCTGACATGCGTTCGATGAGCTCTGCGGGCAGGCGTGCCCAGTCTGCGGTCATGGCGTCCACGCTGTTGACCACACGCAGGGCGATAACGTGCTCGTAGGTACGCCCGTCGCCCATCACGCCCACGGTCTTCAGGGGCAGCAACACGGCAAACCCCTGCCAGACCTTGTTGTACCAGCCGGACTGGCGCAGTTCCTGCTGCACGATCCTGTCCGCCTGACGGAGAATGTTCAGGCGCTCTTCGGTCACCTCGCCCAGCACGCGGATTGCCAGTCCGGGGCCGGGGAAAGGATGCCGCCAGACAATGGAATCGGGCAGGCCAAGCTGCTTGGCCACCTTGCGCACCTCGTCCTTGAAGAGTTCGCGCAACGGCTCAATGAGTTTGAGCTTCATGGTTTCGGGCAGGCCGCCCACATTGTGGTGGCTTTTGATGACCGCGCTGGGGCCCTTGTGCGATACGGACTCAATGACATCGGGGTACAGTGTGCCCTGGGCCAGAAAGTCCACCTGCGGCAGTTTTTTGGCTTCTTCGTCAAAAATCTCGATGAAGGTGTGGCCGATGATCTTGCGTTTTTTTTCGGGATCTTCCACGCCCTTGAGCCGACCCAGAAAGCGCTCCTGTGCCTGCACAAAAGTCAGGTTGAGGTCGAACTCGCGCAGAAGCCCGACAACTTCATCGCTCTCCCCAAGGCGCAGCAGGCCGTTGTCCACAAAGATGCAGTGCAGGCGCTTGCCGATGGCCCTGTGCAGCAGCACGGCCACCACCGTGGAGTCGATGCCACCCGAAAGAGCGCAAACCACATGACTGTCCCCGGCCTGGGCCGCCATTTCTGCGGTGGCGCGCTCCACAAAGGAAGACATGGTCCAGTCGGGTGTGATCTCCGCAACGCCGAACAGGAAGTTGCGCAACATGCGTTCGCCGTCCGCGCTGTGGTGGACTTCGGGGTGAAATTGCACGGCGTGTATTTTGCGTTTTTCGTCGCTCATGGCAGCCACGTCCAGGCTGGACGTGCGCCCGGTGGTCACAAAGCCGGGCGGCGGGGCGAGCACCTTGTCGCCATGGCTCATCCAGACGCGGCTCGGAAAGGCAATGCCGTCCCACAGGGCGCAGGGCGCGGTGGCAGAGAGCTCCGCCGGGCCGTATTCCCGCGTTAGGGAAGAAGCCAGCTCCCCTCCCAGATGGCGGGCCAGCAACTGCATGCCGTAGCAGATGCCCAGCACGGGCACGCCCAGTTCCAGAAAGCCCGCGTCCAGGGCGGGTGCGTCAGCTTCGTCCACGCTGGCCGGGCCGCCGGACAAAATAATGGCCGAGGGCTTCATGGCCGCCACCTGCGCGGCGGTGGTCAGGCAGGAGTGGATCTCCGAATAGACTCCGGCTTCGCGCACGCGGCGGGCAATAAGCTGGGTGACCTGCGAACCGTAGTCAATGATAATGACCTTGCTGGGCATATGCGTCCTCGTTGCGGGCGGGCGCGCCTGGAGAAAAGCCTTGCGGCGCGTCGCGGCGGCTAATTTTCCAGACGGTAGTTGGGCGCTTCCTTGGTGATGACCACATCGTGAACATGGCTTTCCCGCAGCCCTGCCGGGGAAATTTCGCAAAACGCGGTATTTTCGAACAACTG
>ERZ773099.1463-NODE-1463-length-17478-cov-13.421684_pt1 | contig 17478 bp, 12 predicted proteins | sample MGYA00511120_ERZ773099 | MGnify/ENA primary metagenome ERZ773099 (study PRJEB29015, sample SAMEA2738012) | human oral metagenome | biome: human oral; feature: human-associated habitat; material: dental | place: China | collected 2104 ...
TTTTAGCATCTTTTTTCTTTTGGGACTCAACTATTTAATTTGCAACAGCCCCTTTTTTCTTTTTATCTTAAATCTCTTCAGGTATCTTTTTATCTCTGAACATCTTATCAGCAAGATAAATAAATGGTGTGTCACAGATGGCAACTATAAATTTAATTATATATGTTGATAAGAAGATATTAATCATAACATCTATTGGATATACTCCATAGAAAGCAATAGTTGTAAACACTAAGTTATCTATAAGTTGACTTAGCATTGTACTTCCATTGTTTCTAATCCAAATGAATTTTTTAGCAGGAAATTTCTCTCTAATTTTTTCATATAACCAAACATCGTGGAATTGAGAAATTAAATATGCAATAAGTGAAGCTATAGCTAATCTTGGTAATAATGAGAATATACTTTTTACACTTTCAAATATAGCTAAACCTTCAGGAACATCAAGAGGTTTAAAGTGTATAGCACATTGCATTATTAAAGTTGTTGCAACAAGTGAGAAAAATCCAATTTTTACAGCTGTATTTGCAGCTTTCTTACCATAGTTTTCACTTAAAATATCAGTTATTAAGAAACCACCAGCATATAGGATATTTCCAAGAGTTGCCTCCATACCAAAAAGATTAACCAAGATAACAACTTGTATATTTGCTAAAATTGTTGAGATAGGCACCCAAATATAAAGTCCTATTTTACCAAACTTTCTGTAAGCAAAAAGTATACAAGAAAAATTAATTACTAACATTAAAAACCAAAGAAAAATATTGTGCATCATTGTTCAAAAACCCCCAAATCTTTATTATCCATTAAAATTTCAACTCTATCATTATCAAAAAGATATCTCATGTCTTGTACAAACCATTTAACAAGCTCATCATCTCTTTTTACCACAGTTCCATTGTTTACAAAAACATTTATTGTTATGGCTTTAAAATACTTTAAGCCAAGTTCAATATCATTTTTTATCATCTCTTTTGTCTGTCCTTGAGTTGCAATCAAAAGACAAACTGAATATATTTTCTCAGATAATTCTTTTATTTTCTTTTCATCTAAGAGAATATTTTTCTTGTAAACATTTCTTCTAAAATCATTGTCAAAACTTTCTATCCCCGTTCTAAATCTAATTTCAACTTTTTTCTTTTCATTGAAATAGTCAATGATTTCATCTAAACGAGAAAGATAAGAATAGAAAATCTCAAAATACAAGATTTTAATATCTTTTTCATAGACAACTTCCCTTATTTTCTCTAAAGTTTTCTTAGGAATCTCAAACACAGAACCAGAATTTATAACTTCTAAAACTCCAAATTCTCCAGTTATTTCCTTTAAAACTTCCAAATTAACTTCATTAATTTCTTCCTCATTGTTTGAGTTGTCTTCTATGTAGTTACAGAAACTACATTTTCCATAAGCACAAGGAAAAGATTTTAAGAGAACTATCTCCCTTTGAAATTTTCCTTCTACCTTACTATACCTTATACCCATTTTCCTCCTCTATAATTTTTTATTGCTTAGTGAAAAATAAAAATAGTTTGTTACTGAGCAAATTTCTTAACTCGCTTATTTTTAGTGTTAAATTAAGAGGTGAGATTACTGTGACGTCCATTATTGTTGAGGGAGCCTTTGTGGAGCTCCCGAGACACTAATGGCAGGCAAGTAATCGAATATCTTAAAATTTAAGCAATAAAAAAGGGGACTTGCACCCCAAGTCTAGTTTTTTTAAGATGGTTTTGCTAGTACATCTACTATGTAATTTTTTATTATAAATACTAAAGTAACTATCTCTTACTTGTAAAATACTTAAAGAAATAAATGAGGACGAATGACGAATTTTATCGTTAAGTGCTATGCTAGTGAGCGTCAAAAAAGCAAGTATTTGAAGCTGATTTATCAGCAAGTTTTGCTTTTTAGCAAACGATTAGCACTTTAGATTAAAAATTCAGTCTCAGTCCGAGTTATTTCTTTAGTTCATCTTTAGTATTAGAATTTCTTTAATAATTCTCTGTATTGCTTTGATAAAGTTTTAACAGTGAATTTTCTGATAAATTGATACCAGAAGAATTGCATTTTTTCCATTCCTCTTACAGAATCTTGTAGCATTCTCTTAACAAAATCTTGTTCTTCATAACTCATTTTAATTTCAGTACTTTCCTTTTTAGAAGCAACATCAGTAATATAATTTAGAAAATTATATACTCCTGCATATTGACTGTTAGAAGCTGTATCAGAAAATTGTTTTTTAGCCTCATTAATGAATCTAACAAGAAGTTTTTTATCATTTTTATCTAATTGTATAGTATATTTTCTTTTACCTTTTCCTATTTTTTGAATAGAACTCATCATTCCCATCATAGAAGACATATTATTCATTTCCATAGGACTTAAGGCAGTTGGATTAACTCTTGTACCCTTCATTCTATCACCTCACTCTCCCTATTATTTTTGTAATTTCATCTGTAGATATTGCACCATTTCTAAGTATTTTAGGAACATCAGAAGTTAGATCTATTATAGTTGAGGCTTTACCGAGTTTACATTCGCCACCATCCACTAAAATATCAACTCTTGATTTTATAGCTTCTGATAATTCATTATATGATTTAGGAGTGGCCTCCCCTGAGATATTAGCACTTGTTGTGGCTAAAATACCACCAGCTAAATCAATAATTTTAATAGCTAAATCTAAGTTAGGAATTCTTACCCCTATGGTGTCTCCGCCAGAGACCATAATACTTGGAATGTGCTGTTTTCTTTTAAGTATGACAGTCAAGGCACCAGGCCAAAAAGCATGAGCTAACTTTTCTAAGATTTCTCTATTTTCATCAGAGATAGTAGCAACTTCTTCAACTTTATCAACAGAACTTAAAAGTGCAATAAGAGGAGAAGTAAAACTCCTACTCTTTGCAAGATATATATTATTAATACTTTGTTCATTAGTAACAATAGAAGCTAGACCATAGACAGTGTCAGTTGGATAGATAATAAGTGAACCTTTTTTCAATTCATTTGCTAGTTCAGTCCACTTATCATCACTAATATCAGATATATTATCTATCTTAAGATATTTTTCCATTATTCAAATAATTCTGAAACTGATTTATTATTAGTTATTCTGTCTATTGCAGATGCAAATACAGAGTCCACTGATATTATTTTAACTTTGTCTATTTTCTTTCTTTCAGGTAATGCTATTGAATCTGTTACAACTACTTCTTTTAAAGCAGATTTTTCTAATCTTTCTATTGCTGGGTCAGAGAAAACAGCATGAGAACAACAAGCATAAACTTCTTTAGCTCCTCTTGCAGCTATTGCATCAGCACCATTAGTTATAGTTCCTGCTGTATCTATCATATCATCTATGAAGATAGCAATTTTTCCTTCAACTTCTCCGATTAGGTTCATAACTTCAGCAATATTAGGTTTAGGTCTTCTTTTGTCAATGATAGCTATTTTACAATCTAATTTTTCCGCTAATTTTCTTGCTCTTTTAACTCCACCAACATCGGGAGAAACAACTACTACATCGTCTCCGTAGAAACCTTTTTCTTTAAAATATTTTGCCATTAATGGTAATCCTTGCATATGATCAACAGGGATATCAAAGAATCCTTGAATTTGATCAGCATGTAAATCCATTGTTATAACTCTATTAACACCAGCTGTTGTTAATAAATTAGCAACAAGTTTAGATGTGATTGGTTCTCTTGGTTTAGACTTTCTATCTTGTCTAGCATAACCATAGTAAGGAATAATAACATTTATTGTCTTAGCTGAGGCTCTTTTTAGTGCATCAACAAATATTAAAAGTTCCATAAGATTTTCGTTTACAGGTTCTGAAGTAGATTGAACAACAAAGACATCTCTACCTCTTACAGTTTCTTCAATTTCAATATAGACTTCTCCATCTTTAAATCTTTGAATTTCTGCCTTTCCTAGTTGTAAACCTATTTTTTCAGCAATTCTACTTGCCAACTCCACATTTGAACTTCCAGAGAAAATTTTAACGTTATTAAAATTTATCATCTTATTTTTTCCACCCTTCCTTTATTATTTGTTTACTTCTTTCAACACTCAAAGAGTCACTAGGGACATCTTTTGTTATAACCGAACCAGCACCTATAAGGGAATTATCCCCAATATTTACAGGAGCAACAAGCATAGTGTCACTTCCTATAAAAACTTCTTTACCAATTTCTGTTTTAAATTTATTTTTACCATCATAGTTACAAGTTATAGTTCCTGCACCTATGTTAGTTTTTTCACCAACATGAGCATCTCCTAAATATGTTAAATGCCCAGCCTTTACTCCTTTTTCAAGGGTAGATTTTTTAGTTTCAACAAAGTTACCTATATGAACATTTTCTTTTAAATGAGATTTAGGTCTTAAATGTGCATAAGGTCCTATAGTTACTCCATTTTCTACTATACTTTCTTCAATGACAGAGCTTTCTATTCTAACATTATCAAATACTTTACTATCTACAATTCTAGTACCTGATAATATTTCACAGTTTTCACCAATTTCTGTATTTCCTTGTAAAGTAACATTAGGATAGATAGTAGTATCTCTACCTATTTTTACTTCATCTTCTATATATGTATTAGCAGGGTCTATTAATATAACCCCTTCTTCCATAAGAGCAGTGTTTTTTCTTTCTCTTAGTACTCTTGAAACAAGTGCAAGCTCAACTTTAGAGTTTACTCCTTGAATTTCCATACTATCTTCTAAAGAATATGAAATAACTTTCTTATTGTCATTTGATAGAATTTCTATAACATCAGTTATATAATATTCACCTTTTTCATTGTTATTATTGATTTGTGCTAAAGCCTTAACTAAGTCTTGTGACTTAAAGATGTAGACACCAGCATTAATTTCTTTTATCTTTTTTTGTTCTTCATTAGCTTCTTTTTCTTCAACAATCTTTAAAACTTTGTTTCCATCTTTTAAAACTCTTCCATAACTGAAAGGATTTTCAAAGACAGCCGATAAAATTATAGCATCAGCATTTTCCTTTTTGTATTCATTGTAGAAATCTATTAAAGTTTCCTTTCTAATTAAAGGAATATCTCCATTAATTATAAGAACATCCCCTTGATAGTTTTCTAACTTAGGTACAGCCTGTTTAACAGCATGTCCTGTTCCTAATTGTTCTTCTTGTACAACATAACTCACATCAGGTCCTAAAACTTCTAAAACCTTTTCTTTTTTATGCCCTAGTATCAATACATTTTCTTCTGTATTAAGAGCATTTAGGGCATCTATGATTCTGATAATCATAGGTTTAGAATGAGCAAGATGAACAACTTTAGGTAAGTCAGACTTCATTCTTGTACCCTTTCCAGCAGCCATAATAATCGCTTTCATTTTATCCTCCATTAATATTTAATTAGATTTTTAAATTTTCATAAGCTTCATTTATTTCTTTCATTTTACTTTCATGAAATTTCTTTTCACTATCAGATGCATTTACAAACTTATCTGGGTGATGCTCTTTTGCAAGTTGGCGATAGGCCTTTTTAATTTCTTCTTGACTTGCTCCATCTTTAACTCCCAAAATACGATAGTATCTACTTCTATTGTTTGTATAGCTATTAGTAGTTCTTTGATAACTACCACCTTGTCTATAGCCACCAGAAGAGTTACCATAAGTAGAACCTTGTCCACCAAAGCTACCACCAAAACTAGCACCAAAGAAATCTCTGAAAAACTTTTCAGCTTCTTCTCTAGTTTTAAAACTTCCATAATATCTTGTTTCATTATAAGTATTGTTTTCTTTTTTTCCATTTGAATTGTTATTACTACGAGTATTATTTCTATACCCACCAAAGAAATCATCATTCTGAGTTCTAGTTCTTCTGTAAGTATTAGAAGATGTACCAGCTTTTTTCAATAACTTAAATATAAGGAAAAAGATAAGAAATACTATAAATAGTATAAATATAAAAATATATTTAAAAATATCCCAACCAAAAAAATAAACTAAAATTGTTATAATAGCTAATGGTAAGATTGCCTTAGAAGCTTTGTCTACTCCAAGAGTCATGACTAATATAAAAAACATTACCACTAAAGGTAATAATACAGCTTCCATTGAATCACCTCTTTATTTATAATACTACTACTAGTAATTATACCATATATAGTCTTTGTTTTACAAAGTTTTTTTACTTGTTTAAGAATCAATTAAATTAATATATGGGTAGTTTTCAAAATTATTAAAAAAATCTTCATTTAAAAAATCTTCATTTATTCTGACTTTAAAAACTATTTTTTCTAAAAATGACTTATCAATAATTTCAGCTTCATAATCTTTTAATAACTTTTCTATTTCTCCCAATTTTTCATAAGGAATCTCAAAAAGTAGATCAACTTTGTTAACAAAATCTATAATTTCAGCCTCAGTTATTCCAAGTTTAGCAGTCTTAGCATAATTTCTAACCAGACCACCAGCACCTAATTTAATTCCACCAAAATATCTAGTAGCAATAACAACTAAGTTAGTTACTTCCATATAGTTTATGATATCTCCCATAGGTTTACCAGCTGTTCCACTTGGCTCACCGTCATCGTCAACCTTAAAAAATTCTAAGCCTTTATTATTTATTTTATAAGCAGAACAATTATGAGTTGCATTTGGGTGGAGACTCTTAATATAATTTATATATTCCTCTGCTTCTTCTTTTGAAAAAACAGGTTTGACAGAGGCAATAAATTTTGATTTTTTTTCTTCAAATTCTACAGAGCATTCTCTTTTTATAGTTTTTAATTTTTCCATATCCTCTCACATCTTTTTCTTTTAGTTCTATTATATATTATGTTTCAAGAGAAACAAAGAGAAATTTTCTTTAAGTTTTTGTTTATTTATAATTCAAATTAGAATATTTTTGAATCAAAACTAGAAAAAAGCACAAAAAAGATATTGACTTTAAATAAAATATGATATAATTAGTTTATAATTGTTTTAAAATAAAAGGAGGAGAGTTTATGTTTAGTTATTTGCAAAAAATAGGTAAAGCACTTATGGTTCCAGTTGCCGTTTTACCAGCAGCAGCAATAATGCTAGGATTAGGTTACTGGATAGATCCAACTGGATGGGGGGCAAACAGTCAATTAGCAGCTTTCTTAATAAAAGCAGGAGCAGCAGTAATAGATAATATGCCAATACTATTTGCAGTTGGGGTTGCTTATGGTATTTCAAAGGATAAAGATGGAGCAGCAGCACTTGCTGGATTGGTAGCCTTTGAAATTGTAACAACATTGTTATCTAAAGGTGCAGTTGCACAAATAATGGGAATAGATCCTGAACAAGTTCATGCAGCTTTTGGAAAGGTAAATAACCAATTTATTGGAATACTTTGTGGGGTTATATCAGGGGAATTATACAATAAGTTCCACAAGGTTGAATTACCTAAATTCTTAGCTTTCTTTAGTGGAAAGAGATTTGTTCCAATTATAACATCAGTTGTTATGATAATAGTATCTTTTATCTTAACTTACATATGGCCAGTTATATTTGGAGCTTTAGTAAGCTTTGGTACAAGTATTGCTAAATTAGGACCAATTGGAGCAGGTATCTATGGATTCCTTAACAGACTATTAATTCCTGTAGGATTACACCATGCAGTAAACTCAGTTTTCTGGTTTAATGTTGCAGGAATAAATGATATAGGAAGATTCTGGGGAGCACCAGAAATGGCTTATGCGGACTTACCAGAAATATTACAAGGAACATATCATGTTGGAATGTATCAAGCAGGATTCTTCCCAATAATGATGTTTGGACTTTTAGGAGCTTGTCTAGCATTTATTCAAACTTCAAAACCTGAAAATAGAAATAAAATAATTTCAATAATGGTAGCAGCTGGATTTACAAGTTTCTTAACAGGAGTTACTGAACCAATAGAATTCGCATTCATGTTCGTTGCACCAGTTTTATATCTAGTGCATGCATTATTAACAGGGCTTTCTCTATTCTTAGCAGCTTCATTTAACTGGATGGCAGGATTCAGTTTCTCAGGAGGATTTATTGACTTCTTCCTATCTTTAAAAAATCCTAATGCTCAAAGTCCATTTATGTTAATAGTTTTAGGTTTAGTTTTCTTTGTAATTTACTACTTTGTTTTCTTATTTGTTATCAAAGCTTTCAATTTAAAAACTCCAGGTAGAGAAGAAAGTGAAGAAGAAAAACAAGAAGCTGTAAGAGTAAATACTTCAAATGCTGCATTAGCAGAAAGTTTAGCAACTTACTTAGGTGGAGCAGACAATGTAGTTGAAGTTGATAACTGTACAACAAGACTTAGATTAAAAGTTAAAGACAGTGACAAAATTCAAGATGCTGAAATAAAGAAATTAGTTCCAGGTCTTTTAAAACCTTCAAAAGAAGGAGTACAAGTTATAATAGGACCACATGTTGAATTTGTTGCAACAGAATTAAAAAGAATATTAAATAAATAAATAAAAAGAGCTACTAACTGCAATTAGTGGCTCTTTTACCATTTTTATAATTCTTTTTATCGTATCTTTATTATAGTCTTTATTTTTCTATTGTCAATATTCTAGTTTATTTCCATAACTCTAGGCATTCTTTTTCTTCTTTTTCAAAATAGCCTGAAAAATTTAATTTCTTTAATAAATTTAGATAAGAAACAACTAAGCTTTTAATTTTCTCATCAGCATAATTAACTCTTTCTTTATCAGATAAAAAGAATGTTAAATAGTCTAGTTGTTCATCATCCTCAAACTTTTCAAGACCATATCTGATGCAAGCAGGAAGAATAAAGAAATATGCTTCATCTGTTAGATAGTAAAAGTCTAGTCCATTTAAAAAATTGACAATAGTTTCTTCATCTAGTTCTTTCCATAACTTATTTGAAAAAGTTCTAATCAGATATTGACTTTGAGAAGCATCTTCATCTTTATATAGTTCATTCACTATGGAATTTTTATTCAAGATATTTTTGTTGTCAAATTCTTGAAAAATATTTTGATAAAGATTTTTTTCTTCAATAAGCCAATTTACTTCATTAATTCCTCTTTCAACTTCCTCACCATATATATCTAAATCTTCTTTTTTAGATTTATCTTTAATAAGTTTAAGAATATCTAAAATATCTTCTAAATCTTCTTTCTTCAAGTCTGTTAGCTTGAAAAAACTTTGAGATGTATTTTCATTAAAATATATAAATTCTGCCATATCCTCTGTGTTTTGAGAAAATTTAGCAAAGATATCTAAGAAATTAATTAGATTTATATTATCTGAAGAAATATCATTTAATATTGCTATTTTATCTATTTTCATATTTTCACTTCTTTCTAATTCTTTATTATTTTTCAAATATTAAGGGTATATCAGAGTTATCACACATAACTTTCCTTGTGAAATGTTCATATTTATCAGCATATTTTCTATATGCTATATTTAAAGGTAAAGATATCCAAGGACTATGAGTGAAAGGTGCCAACCTTTTAAAAATATTTTTCATACTATATGTTTCTCTCCAAGCCCAAGCAGTACCTTTTTCTAGTTCTTCAACTGTCATTTTTTTAGGTGTAAATACACAGTGTTCCACATCATACATAGCCCAATTTTTTTCAAATATTCTATTTTCTGTTTCAAGTTGAGCATAGAATTGTGTCTTAGGGAAAGGCGTTAAAATACTATATCTTGGTAAATCAATTTTAGCTTTAACAACTGCTTCAACAGTTCTTTCAAATACAGAAGTATCTTCTTCATCACTTCCAAAAGCAAAACATCCTTGTACTAAAATTCCATAGTCATGAAGTTTTTTCATAAGTTCTGCATAATCAGCAACCTTATTTATACCCTTATTGATATAACTTTGTGATTCTTGAGTGATAGACTCAAAACCAATTAATAAACCTTTACAACCACTATCAGCAAAAGTCTTAATCATATTTTCATCTATACCCACAGAGGAAGTTACAAGTCCCATCCAATATTTTTTTAAAGATTTCATTTCTTTAAAAAGTCTCATTGCATACTCTCTATCTGCAATTAAGTTTACATCTGGAAATAAAATAATCTTTTCATCAAACATTTCAATTTCACTTAAAACTTCCTTTATAGGTCTCTTATATATTTTTCTTCCAAAGGCAGTTGGATAGGCACAGAAAGTGCAAGGTAATGAACAACCTCTAACAACTTCAACAGTTGCTGTTGTAATATACTTATCTTTTTGTAAAAGTTCTCTTCTTGGTATTACTTTATTCTCTAAATTAAATTCTTTATCTTGAATATACATTCTTTTTAAATTTCCATTTTTAAAATCCAAAAGCATTTGTGGAAATGTTTGTTCAGCAAAGCCTATCATTACAACATCTGCATGTTGAGAGGCTTCTTCTGGAATAAGTGAAGCATGATAGCCACCAATAACAGCATAAATACCTTTTTTTCTATAATTATCTGCTATTGTATAGGCTCTTTTTGCTGTTAAAGTAAAAGTTGTTATTACAACCAAATCAACCTCTAAATCCATTGGTATATCTTCAATTCTTTCATCAAATAATACAACTTCATGTTTTTTTCTATCTGTAAGTCCTGATAAAACTGCAAAACCAAGTGGCTCTATTGCATCATTTGAACGTTGTCCTCCCAAATTAGGTCTTAAAAATGCTATTTTCATTTTCTACCCCCATTTATTTTTTATCTTTTTGCATAACATCTTCTTTATTATAAAAACCAAATTTTTCATAAAATTTCTTAGCATCTTTTGTAATTAGTAAACCTCTTAGATGTATTAATTCCTCATCATTTATCAATGTTTCAACTAATTTTTTTCCTATTCCTTCTCCTCTATATTCTTCATCTACTATTACATCACATATATAATAATTTGTAGTATAATCTGTTATTGCTCTTGCAAAACCAATTAATTTATTTTTATCTGTATCATAAGCAAAATAACACAAAGAATTCTCAACTGTTTTCTTTACAGTTTCCTTTTTTCTATCTTTTGCCCAATATGAAGTATTTAATAGTTTTGTTAAATCATCTAAATTATAGTTAATATCCTTTTTAATAATTTTACATTCCATTTAATTTCCTCCTGTAAAATTTAAATTTTCCTTTTATTATACTTTAATTTAATTTTTTTATCTATTATTTTTTATTATTTTATAATATAAAAATTAAAATTTGGTAAAAAAGAAGAAGAAGACCGATTTCTCAGTCTTCTTCTTAGGGAAATAATAATCTATATACACTAGGGTTAGTGTTGAATTAATTGAAAGATTAGAATTTAACTCTTAATCCTACTCCACCTCTTAGGTTTTCACCTTTAGTGTCGTAACCTACATTAGCAGTTACTCCATATCTTTCACTTTCTAAACCAACATTTAAGTCAACCTTAACATTACCTCTTCTATCTTCTTTTTCTCCTCTTAGATCATACCAATCAGCAGAAGTATTAGCTACTCTAGCTTTATTATGAGCATTTGCAACTCTTCCTAGTTCATTTTCATAAGCTACTCCAACAGCAGCCTTGAATGCACCAGCTCCAAAGTAGTGTTTATAAGCAAGTTCAGTTCCTATTTCAGGTCTTACTGATAAGTAGTCATTGCCCTTAACTTCTAATCTTATTTCACCTGATTTTTCTTTTATCTTAGATATTCTTCCATATTCTACATTTAATGCTCCATAAGATTTTACTGAGAAACCTTCAGTCAATCTAAATTCTTTACTTATTTCATTCTTTATACCTACTCCATAAGTATTATATTTAGATTTTGCATTAAATATTTCATCTACTACTAAGTATTTTCTATGCATTTTATTATAACTTACTGAAATATCTCCAGATATTGTCCAATTTAAACTATTATTTTCATCAAATGGAACTGATTTAAAGACTCCAAGTTTTCCTTGTAGCATTTCTTCTTTAGAATTTCCTAAATCTTTAAATTTTAATTTGTTATGAACTATACCAGCATACCAACCTACAGATTCACCAAGTCTTACAGTTTCATTTTCATGAACATAGGCTACTCCATAAGCATTGTTCTTGTAATCTTTTATTCCAGCAGTATTTGTTTTATACTCACCTTGAGCGCCAAAAGTTTTAATCTTATTAGAATCTTTAGTTAGGTTAGTCCATTCACTTCTTAAATAATCAAATTCTTTATTTAAAATATCACCAGTTGCCTGTACTCTTTGTTGAGTATTAGCATATTGATGACCTTTCATTTGATCTATTGCTTGGGCAAATAGTTCCTGTTCCCCTTTTCCTATTTGATTTAATTTATTAAAAAGAGTTTTTTCTCTTGAATCTGCACCTTCAACTCCATATCTTTGTTCCAATCCATCCATGAAGTTATGTGTGTCCTTATCTTTAGCAAAAGCTGTATAAGGTATTTTAGATAAATATACAGCATTAAATTTACCTGAAGCATCTTGAGTTCCAGTTGCTATCCAAGTTAAACTTCCAGAATTCAAATTAAATTTAGTTTTTCCATTTCTAGAAAGAGTTAAAATTGTATTATTATATGGAGACAAAATATTTTCTCCTACTTGTATATCTTTACTATCTGTATAGTTTGTTGCTTCTATTCCAAAGATTAAATTAACTTCTTTTAAATTAGTTAAATGTTCTAAACCTTGTATAGGATTCGTAAATCTTCTTCCAGAAGTATCAACATACATACCTAGTGAACTAGCTCTTGTCAATGAAGGAGATTCTGCTAAGACAGTTGTTCTTAAATCTAAAGTTGTGGCACCAGCTGTTATTTCATTTGGTCTTGTTGGAATAGTATCAACAAGAGTTGGAATAACAGTTTGACCTTTTCTTTTAATTGTAGCTGTTCCATTTCCTGGAGCTACTATTTCAACTCCATTGATTTTCTTACCAGTCGGTTCTATTCTCTTTGTAACTTCCCCTTCTGATCCATCTAAATCAGCTGGTTTAGTTCCTTGTCTAGTTCCACCATTAGCTAGGAGAATTCCTGTATTTCCTTCCCCTTTAATTTCAATAGTTCCATAGTTTTTAATAACAGCATTATTGTTTGCTACTACTCCAACTATACCATCTTTTGTATTATTTGGAGCTGTTCTTATAGTTCCATAGTTTTCTCCAATAGCACTGTCTGTTAAGTACATACCAATAGAGTCTTGACCACTTAAATTAATTTCTGCTCCTACATGGTTTATAGCCATTGAACCACTTCCAGCAGCATACATTCCTATACCGCCTTCTCCAACTACATCTATTTTTCCATAATTTTCAATGTGACCTGTTTGTTTTAGTACTCCATCTTTATCTAAATAACCTGCAGCCATTCCAATAGAGTAATTTTCATTAATAACATCACTTTTTCCAACAGTTATAGTCGGTTGACTAGCTACTCCAGCTTGACCATTTACTGCTTTTGAAGTAGTGCTACCTATATCTCTTACATTTAATATTCCTACATTTCCAACTCCAGAGCTAAAGTCCATATTTGCTAGGTTAGTGATATTACCACTAGCATAAATACCATAGTTTTTATTACCAGTTGTTCTTAAAGGAGTTTTATTAGTAATAAGTGCAGTTTTATCACTAGAATAAATAAATATACTATTGTTTCCTAATTTAGTTTCATCAGTAGAATTACTTTCTAAAACACTCCGAACAACAGGAGTTCCAGTTATTGGATCAGCAGGAATTTCTTTAGTATCTAATACATAAGCAAAAGAATTGTCCCCTATAGTCATTTTAGCACCATTTATTACATTGGCAGCAGCACTTCCTGAAACAAAAATTCCCTTTGAATTATTTCCAACTTCTATTTCTCCATCTGTTACATTAACTTCACTAGGACTATCTGCAACATTGGCTAATCCAAAAATTCCTACACTGTTATTTCCTAGTTTAATTTTACCAGTATGGTGCCAAATATATACTCCATATATACCATAGTTATTATCTCCACCAATAATATCTCCTGAATTAGATAAGTTGGAACCATAACCATCTTTTGAAATTTCTGAAAAAATTCCTATATTTGGATTATCTTTAGATACAGAACTTTTTAAGTTTATTACTGAACCAGTATCACTTCCAATATCTGAAGAATGTGGATTAGCAACTGTTCCAGCTGTAGCATATATTCCAACTCCACCTTGATCAGAATTGATATTTATAGTATTCATATTATATACTTGACCACCAGTTGATAACATTCCTATAGCATTGTTTCCAGACATATTTATTACACCAAAATTATGTCCTCTATTAACTGGATTAGAGGTGTATGAATGGTTATTAAGGAAATACATTCCAATAGCTGATTCACCATCCATATTAATAACACCAGTACTTTCATTTCTAAGAGATAGTGTAGAACCACCAGGGAGAGGATTACCATCAGCATCTATTCTACGTGTCATTGATAGGATTCCTATAGAACCCTTTCCACCCACATTAACAGTTCCAGCATTTGAAACTGCTGCACCATTTGAAGCATAAATACCAACAGAACTACCATTTACAAAGTTATTTTCTTTCTCAACATTAATAGTTGCACCTGAAGCAACATTAACTCTTCCACCATCTGCAAATAGACCTACAGAACCAACATCTACTGCACCACTAGCTTTATCAGTTCTATCAACATTTACACTTGTATTAGTTTCTAAATTAATTTCATTTCCAACATAGTTTGCTAAACCTACTGCAGTTTGTTCACCAAGGTCAGCTATATCACTACTACTCAATATAGCTCTAACATTGTTTCCTGATTTTAAATTTATTTTAGCTCTTTGCATTAAAAGGTGTCTTGTTAAAACATAGTCATTAGTCCCTTCATTAGTAGGATCAAGAGCTCTACTCTTATCATAGTCACTGTCTATATTAAATGAACCTATACCATCTATAGTTGCTATCTTATAGTTTTTAGCTCCACTTGCACCATGTACTTCTGCTCCACCAAGATAACCACTGAAAAATGTTCCTGCTAAAGTAGAAAAATTTAAAGATGGAATATTTTTTAAGCTCATAATAGAAACATCATTTGAATGAGCATAAAACTTAGAATTTGCTAAATTTATTGTAAATGGATCTGACAATACTCCACTTCTTTCAAATCCAGTTGATTTACCATATAGATTAATCTTTGCATTTCTTACATCTATGTTTCCATTATTTTTTGTATATAGAGCATAGCCATTGCCATCATAGTCAATAGTTGAGTATTTAGCCTGTACATTACTAGTAGCACCATCAGAAACAATAGCTGAGGCTCCATTGTGAACTTTCATATAAAGTCCATCTGTCAATGAAGTTCCATTTGCAATAATTTGTCCACCTTGCTCTGCATAAAGTGCTAAACCTTGATTTGTAATAGTACCATCATCTTTTTTACCATCTATTTCTATTTTAGATTGGTTAGTTTGTACTGTTACAGGGCTTGTAGCAGAACTATTTTTAGCATAGATTGCTATATTTTTTCCTGTTGATTCAGGCTTTAATTTTATATCAAGTTTTCCATTTAAATCCACTTTTGTATTATCAGAGTAAATAGCTACTGTATCTCTTGTATCCATAGTTATATTACCATTTACTTTGACATAATTATTTGGAGAAGCAGCAAAGACTGCCATATTTCCAGTACCATTTGTATTTCCTTTATCTCCTACCAGTGTTGATTTGTTTACAGTAATGTTACCTGTATAATCAATTTTTCCACCATTAGCATAAAGAGCTATATTATCTTCTCCACCTTTTAGTTCTATATTTCCATCAGTAGCTTTAACTTCTCCATCTTTTGAGAAAATTCCTATAGATTTTTTAGCGAATTTTTCAATTTCAAGTTGTGGAACTTTTACATGTAATTCAGCATCTGGATTATTTAAATATATACCAACTATTTCCTCAGCTAAATTTTCATCTCCACCAGCTTTATTGTGGTTAGCTTCTTTACTATTTGCTGCATTAAGAAGAGAGTTTTCAGGAACATAGGCTGGAATTGTATCATTATCTTTAGCTCCTATTACAAATCTAGCAGTATTTCTATCGTTTTTTATACCATCTCCACTGTTTTCTATATAAAGCCCAGTAGTATTATCACCTTGAAGATTTATAGGACTATTCATAATAAAATTAGACTTTTGAGATAGTTTTCCACGAGCATCTTTTGTTATAAATAGACCAACACTGTTTCTACCATATAGATTAGCTTCTCCATCATTTATAAAAGATACATCTCCACGAGCTAGTGTAGAACTTGCAGTGAAAACAGCAAGATATCCTTTTTCTCCATACATACTTATCTTACCAGTTTTATTATTAGCGTATATATGTTGAGTACCTGTGTAACCAGTTCCTGTATCTGGTCCATAAAGGAAAATAGCATTTGAATGAGTCTTAGTATTTCCTTCTTCATAGTTCATACTAATAATATTTCCACGATTTTCTACAAGATTAACCCTTTGTCTCATTCCACCTGCAAAAGTTGTTTGAATATATCTGATACCTGTACCACCTAATTCGACTGTACCTCTATTTACATGATATAGTTCTCCACCTTGGTCATTTTTGAAATCTGTATCATCAGTATATTTTCTTATTTCGTTGAATTCTTTTGTTGATATATGTCCATCTGCTTTTAATTTATCAAATTTATCTGTTGTATTACCTTCTGTTTCAAAGTGTATAAATATTTGCCCATCTACATTGTTATTTTCATTTATATAAGAAAGTTTAGAATTTTTTCCAAAATATGAATAAGGTATATCTTCAAGAGACATAAAAAATGTAGGGACATCTCTAGCAATATTTGTATTTTCAGGAGGTTCAACTCCAACATCAACGTTTACAGGTCTTACTTGTATTTGTCCTCTTTGATAGTTTTTAAGTTGGATTCTGTTTACAGTTCCACCTCTTCTTTTTAAAACTTCTCCTTTTTCTACAGAAGTTTGATATAGGTTACCATCGGTATTTCCTATACCATTATTTGTATGCCAGTATGAATATCTACCTGCTACCCCGTTGATCCATCTTCCAGGGAAGTCAGCAAAACCACTTACAGTTATATTTGGAGCGTTAACAGTTGGAATAGAAGGAGTTCCTATTTCTCTAGCTTCAAAATAAGGTAATCTAAAAACATATGGTTCTTGATTCTTTCTAGTAGTACCTTTATCTACAATAACTGGTGCAATTCTGGTAGTTACAGAAACTGAGGCATTTGGTTCTTCTACAATATTTAAATCAGTTGCACCATATTTAGTACTTTTTAAATTTGGGATTGCTATATTTTTAGCTAGAGGATCAAGAGAATTAGCAGATTTATTCGTTATAGCTCCTTCTGATACTTTGTCCCCTCTTCCTTTATATGCTCCATTCCAATTGTTGTATATATAGTTAGCCCCAAATTGCCAAGATGACCAAGGTGATTTAACTACTTGATTTCCTTGTTCCATAAGTTGAACTAATTCTAATCTTAGTCCATTTATTTCCTTGTTATTTTCTTTTCTAGCTGTATCT
>ERZ773099.1466-NODE-1466-length-17458-cov-9.506235_pt1 | contig 17458 bp, 16 predicted proteins | sample MGYA00511120_ERZ773099 | MGnify/ENA primary metagenome ERZ773099 (study PRJEB29015, sample SAMEA2738012) | human oral metagenome | biome: human oral; feature: human-associated habitat; material: dental | place: China | collected 2104 ...
ATGAGAATGACAAGTTCATTGAATGAAGGTGGTACCGCGGTTTTTCGCCCTTCGTACAAGGAACTTGTCTTTTAAGTTGATTTTGGAGGTCAAGAGATGAAAACATATCTGGTCAAGCAAAAATTTCGCTTAGGCGGGGAGAGATTTGATATCAAGGATGACCGAGGAAATGTGGATTATCAAGTGGAAGGCTCTTTTTTTCGGATTCCTAAGACCTTTAGCATTTATGATGCGCAAGGACAGGTTGTTAGCCAAATTACCAAATCGATTATGACTCTCTTGCCACGCTTTGTGATCAAGCTTCGTAGTGGTCATCACTTTTATATCCGTAAGAAACCGACTTTTTTCCGTGATAAGTATGAGTTTGATCAACTGGGCTTGCGAGTAGAAGGGAATATATGGGATTTAAACTTTCGTTTGTTGGATGAACAAGACCAAACGGTTGCTGAAATTACCAAGGAAATTTTCCATCTAACTTCCACTTATCAGGTAACTGTATATGATGAAGCCTATGCAGATTTGGTCATTTCCCTCTGCGTCGCTATTGATTATGTGGAGATGCTGGAAAGCTCTTCGTCGTAATATAAATATTTAGAAAAATTAAGGAGAAAAATAAATGAAACAAATGTCAAGTGCTCAAATTCGTCAAATGTGGTTAGATTTTTGGGCAAGCAAAGGCCACTCTGTAGAACCATCAGTCAGCTTGGTTCCTGTAAATGACCCGACTCTTTTATGGATTAACTCTGGGGTAGCAACTCTTAAGAAATACTTTGACGGAACCATTATCCCTGAAAACCCACGTATTACCAATGCCCAAAAAGCCATTCGTACCAACGACATCGAAAACGTTGGTAAGACTGCGCGTCACCATACTATGTTTGAAATGTTGGGGAACTTCTCTATCGGGGATTACTTCCGCGATGAGGCTATCACTTGGGCTTATGAGCTTTTGACAAGCCCTGAATGGTTTGATTTTCCAGCTGAAAAACTCTACATGACTTACTATCCAGACGATAAAGATTCCTATAACCGCTGGATTGAAATCGGAGTAGATCCAAGTCACTTGATCCCAATCGAGGACAACTTCTGGGAAATCGGTGCGGGACCTTCTGGACCTGATACTGAGATCTTCTTTGACCGTGGGGAAGCTTTTGACCCAGAAAATATTGGTCTTCGTCTGCTTGCAGAAGATATCGAAAACGACCGTTACATCGAAATCTGGAACATCGTTTTGTCACAATTTAACGCAGACCCTGCTGTTCCTCGTAGCGAATACAAGGAATTGCCACACAAGAACATTGATACGGGCGCTGGTTTGGAGCGTTTGGTGGCAGTTATCCAAGGGGCTAAGACCAACTTTGAAACAGACCTCTTCATGCCGATCATTCGTGAAGTTGAGAAATTGTCTGGTAAGGTCTACGACCAAGATGGCGATAACATGAGCTTTAAGGTTATCGCGGACCATATCCGTTCATTGTCATTTGCCATCGGTGATGGTGCCCTTCCAGGAAATGAAGGTCGAGGGTATGTCCTTCGTCGTCTCCTCCGTCGTGCTTCTATGTATGGTCAAAAATTGGGTATCAACGAGCCTTTCCTTTACAAACTCGTTCCAACTGTTGGAAAAATCATGGAAAGCTACTATCCAGAAGTCCTTGAAAAACGTGACTTTATCGAGAAAATCGTTAAGAGCGAGGAAGAATCCTTTGCTCGTACCCTTCACTCAGGTCAACACTTTGCCCAAGGTATCGTAGCAGACTTGAAGGAAAAAGGTCAATCTGTCATTGCTGGGCAAGATGTCTTTAAACTCTACGATACGTATGGTTTCCCAGTAGAATTGACCGAAGAAATCGCAGAAGAAGCGGGTATGACAGTAGACCGCGATGGTTTTGAAGCAGCCATGAAAGAGCAGCAAGAACGTGCGCGTGCGTCAGCTGTCAAAGGTGGCTCAATGGGCATGCAAAATGAAACCCTTCAGAACATCACAGTGGAGAGTGTCTTTAACTATGAAGCATCTCAATTGTCTTCTAAATTAGTGGCAATCGTAGCTGACAATGCTGAAGTAGAAGCTGTTTCAGAAGGTACAGCCTCTCTTATCTTTGCGGAAACACCATTCTACGCTGAAATGGGTGGACAAGTAGCTGACCACGGACAAATCTTGGATGCTGTAGGAAACGTTGTGGCTACTGTAACAGATGTTCAAAAAGCACCAAATGGCCAGCCACTTCATACAGTTGAAGTCCAAGCTCCGCTGGCTTTGAATCAAGAGTATACTTTGGCAATCGATACCGACCGTCGCCTTCGTGTTATGAAAAACCACACAGCGACTCACTTGCTCCATGCGGCTCTTCACAATATCCTTGGAAACCACGCGACACAAGCAGGTTCACTCAATGAAGTAGAATTCCTCCGCTTTGACTTTACGCATTTCCAAGCAGTAACAGTAGCAGAACTTCGTGCTATTGAGCAAGAAGTCAATGAGAAAATCTGGGAAGCAATTGCAGTCAAGACTGTTGAGACAGATATTGACACAGCCAAGGAAATGGGAGCTATGGCCCTCTTTGGTGAAAAATATGGTAAAGCAGTTCGTGTTGTAACCATTGGTGACTACTCAATCGAGCTTTGTGGTGGTACCCACTTAGCTAACACTTCTGAGATTGGTCTCTTCAAGATTATCAAAGAAGAGGGGATTGGTTCAGGAACTCGCCGTATCTTGGCAGTGACTGGTAAAGAAGCCTTTGAAGCTTATCGTGAACAAGAAGATGCCCTTAAAGCTATTGCAGCTACTTTGAAAGCACCACAACTCAAGGAAGTGCCTCATAAGGTAGAAGGTCTCCAAGAGCAGCTCCGTCAACTCCAAAAAGAAAATGCAGAGTTGAAAGAAAAAGCTGCAGCCGCAGCTGCAGGTGATGTCTTCAAGGATGTTAAGGAAGTCAACGGTCACCGTTACATTGCTAGCCAAGTTTCTGTATCCGATGCTGGTGCCCTTCGTACCTTTGCAGATAACTGGAAACAAAAAGACTACTCTGACTTGCTTGTTCTAGTTGCAGCGATTGGTGACAAGGTCAATGTCCTTGTTGCAAGCAAGACCAAAGACATCCACGCAGGTAACTTGATTAAAGAATTGGCTCCAATCGTAGATGGACGCGGTGGTGGAAAACCAGACATGGCCATGGCAGGAGGAAGCAACCAAGCGAAAATCCAAGAATTGCTGGATGCAGTAGCAGGTAAATTGTAATCAAGCAAAGATCTATCCACTTGGGTAGGTCTTTTTGTCTACTTAAAAAGCCAAATCCGATTGGACTTGGCTTATTTTTTAGATAGTATTGGATGCCCAGACACTCACTGAACCCGCCGCTACTGGAAATTCTCCATAACCGTCAGCATTGATAGTGACTTGAGCTGGATGATTTTCAAGGAGATCAACAAAAGTCTGCTCAGCCCATTCTTGGCCGACAAACATAGATTTGCTGTTTTCTTGGTCATTTGAGATAAGGACAGCGATTGGTGATTGTTTTTCAGCACCTGAACGAACCCATCCAATACAGTTGGCATCGTCAAAGTAGTCTGTTTGCTCTCCATAGGCCATGTCTTTTCGAATGGCTAGGAGGCGGTCAAGAACTTCTTTGAAATCTTCTTGAGCATATTGCCCCGAAATGCCATAATAGTCTCCGTAAAAGACACATGGGAGGCCTTGCTCACGCAAAAGAATCAGAGCATAGGCAGCTGGTTTAAACCATTCCTCAACGGTGGATTCAAGGGCTTGACCGCGCTGAGTATCGTGGTTATCGACAAAGGTCACAGCCTTATCTGGATTTGTTTCAACGAGACTGTCCTTAAAGATGTTTCGTAGGTCGTAACAATTTCCTGCTCTACTTGCATCAAAAAGATTATGGTGGAGACGAACATCGACGAGGTCAAAGCGTTGCTCAATCTTTTCGAGATAATCTTGGTTAGCTTCCTTATCAGGATTCCAAAATTCTCCGAAAACATAGAAATCTTGACCGTATTTTTCCTTCATATCGCGGATAAAATTAGCCATAAAGAAGGAGTCGATATGTTTGACAGCATCTAGGCGAAACCCAGTCACACCAGTTGTTTCGATAAACCAGTTCGCCCAGTCGTAGATGTTTTGAATGACTTCAGGATGCTTAAAGTCTAGGTCAGCATACATGAGATAGTCATAGTTTCCATTTTCATTGTCAACCAACTCTTCGTGAGCCCAGCCCTTGTTGTCCCCTTGGATGAGATAAATACCTGACTTACGCTGTTTGGCATCGTAGTCCGTACCCGTGAAGTGGTACCAATGCCATTCAAAGTCATTATACGTTTTGTGACGACCAGCAAAAGAGAAGTGGGTCCAGCCATTGATAGTAAAGGGATCTCCAAGTTCTATAGTTCGATCTTCCGAATCGACTTCAATAACTTGAAAGGCTTCCAAGCGGTCAGCAGCTGCCTTGTGATTGAGAACGACATCGGCCATAGGCTGAATACCATGGTCCTTAAGAGTCTGAATAGCTTGGAGATAATCTTCCTTAAATCCATACTTGGTACGAACAGTCCCTTTTTGGTTAAATTCACCTAGGTCAAAAAGATCGTAAACACCATAGCCCACATCTTTTTCGTTGGTCGCCTTGAAAGCGGGTGGCATCCAGACATGGCTGATGCCGAGATTTGCTAGGTGCTCTGCATCATCGGCTAGTCGTTTCCAGTGTTGTCCATCATGCGGCAAATACCATTCAAAATATTGCATTAATGTTTGATTTTTCATTGTTTTTCCTCTTACTTATCAGTGATGTGTTTTATTGTATCACAAAGTTCTGGTTTACGCAAACGTTTGCGTAAAAATGGAACTTTCCTTGACTTTTGTCTATTTTTTTATTAGAGTTCTACGATATGAGGGCAGAAGAGGATTAAGATTGCATCGGACTATGCAAGTTATGATAAAATCAAACTATTTTATCCTAAGTTTGTAAAGCTTGTTTGGAGTGGATTATTAAGCTTAGTATCAGAAATACAAACGGTTTCTTTTTTTGTGAATTTTCGTAAAATTTGCTATAATAGTACTTATGAATAGAATAACTATCAGCAGACGTGTTGAAAAAAAGTTAGCTAGAGGTTTGGTTTTACTGGAAGCTAGTGATCTACCGGATGTATATCTGAAGGATCAGGATGTTGAAGTTTTTAGTCAGGATAGAAAATTTCTCGGAAGTGCCTATCTCTCCCAGCAAAATAAGGGAATTGGTTGGTTCGTGACCAAGAATCGTCTTCCATTTGATGAAAATTTCTTTGAGTCGCTCTTGCTAAAAGCAAAGAAGGAGCGTTCTTCTTATTATCAAGATGACTTGACCACAGCTTTTCGCTTGTTTAATCAAGAAGGAGATGGTTTTGGTGGCATGACGCTGGATCTCTACGGAGACTACGCCGTCTTTTCTTGGTATAACTCCTACATTTATCAGATTAGAGAAAGAATTTTAGCTGCTTTTGGGAGGGTTTTCCCTGAAATCTTGGGAGCTTATGAAAAGATTCGTTTTAAGGGATTAGACTACGAATCAGCTCATATTTACGGTGAAGAAGCACCTGAGAATTTCCCTGTCCTTGAAAATGGAGTACACTATCAGGTCTTTATGAACGATGGCTTGATGACAGGGATTTTCCTAGACCAACACGAGGTTCGCGGGAGTTTGGTCGATGGTTTGGCGATGGGTAAATCGCTACTCAATATGTTTTCCTACACAGCTGCTTTTTCAGTTGCTGCTGCGATGGGAGGTGCCAGTGAGACAAGCTCGGTTGACCTTGCTAAACGTTCCAGAGAATTGTCAGAAGCTCATTTTCAGGCGAATGGGCTCAGTACAGACAACCATCGTTTTGTCGTCATGGATGTTTTTGAGTATTTCAAATACGCCAAGAGAAAGGGTTTGACTTACGATGTAATCGTTCTTGATCCCCCTAGCTTTGCCCGCAACAAAAAACAAACTTTTTCAGTTGCCAAGGACTATCACAAGTTGATTTCCCAGAGCCTAGAGATTTTAAATCCGAGAGGTATTATTATCGCCAGCACCAATGCTGCCAATGTCTCTCGCCAGAAATTTATCGAACAGATCGACAAAGGATTTGCAGGAAAAACCTATCAGATTTTGAACAAGTATGGACTTCCAGCAGACTTTGCCTACAATAAAAAAGATGAAAGCAGTAATTACCTCAAGGTAATTAGCATGAAGGTTGACAAATGAAATTAGTCGTTTCAGTAATGCCAAGAAGTTTAGAAGAGGCACAAGCACTCGATGCCACACGTTACGCCGATGCCGATATCATCGAGTGGCGTGCAGATTTCCTCCCTAAGGAATCCATTTTACAGGTAGCACCTGCTATTTTTGAAAAATTTGCAGGAAGTGAACTTGTCTTTACCTTACGTACTCGTGCCGAAGGTGGCGAAATCGATCTATCTTCTCAGGAATATGTCCAAGTCATCAAAGAAGTGACCCAACTCTACCAACCAGACTATGTGGATTTTGAGTATTTCAGCCACAAGGATGTTTTTGAGGAGATGTTAGATTTTCCAAATCTGGTCTTGAGTTATCACAATTTCCAAGAAACGCCTGAAAATTTGATGGAAATCTTGTCTGAATTGACCAGCTTGACTCCAAAAGTTGTCAAGGTATCAGTCATGGCACATACAGCACAGGATGTTTTGGATCTGATGAACTATACGCGAGGTTTCAAGACACTTAATCCAGAGCAAGAATACGTAACCAACTCCATGGGCAAAATTGGAAAGGTTTCTCGTATCACTTCAGATGTGACAGGTTCTAGCTGGTCTTTTGCTAGCATTGATGAAGTCAGTGCGCCAGGCCAAATTTCTTTATCAAGTATGAAAAAAATCAGGGAGATTTTGGATGAAGCTTGATGGCTATACCCGTATGGCAGCTGTCGTTGCAAACCCGATTAAGCACTCCATTTCACCTTTCATTCACAATAGAGCTTTTGAGGCAACAAATACCAATGGTGTCTATCTAGCATGGGAAATTGAAGCGAGTGATTTAGCAGAAACAGTAGCCAATATCCGACGCTATCAGATGTTTGGGATCAATCTTTCCATGCCCTACAAGGAGCAGGTGATTCCCTATTTGGATGAATTGAGTGAGGAAGCTCGTTTGATTGGTGCGGTCAATACAGTTGTCAATCAAAATGGCATATTAATTGGATATAATACAGATGGCAAGGGATTTTTTAAGAGCTTGCCTTCTTTTGAAATTTCAAATAAAAAGATGACCTTGCTAGGAGCAGGTGGTGCGGCCAAGTCCATTTTGGCACAGGCTATTTTGGATGGCGTCAGTCAGGTCTCTGTCTTTGTCCGTGAGAGTTCAATAGAAAAAACAAGGTACTACTTAGAAACGTTACAGAAGAAAACAAGCTTTAAAGTGGACCTGTATGCTTTGGAAGATGTTCAAAAGTTGCAAGCAAGAATTGCTGCCTCGGATCTACTAGTCAATGCGACGAGTGTGGGGATGGATGGCCAGTCGTCCCCAGTTCCGACAGACTTAAGCTTGCCAGACCAGCTTTTGGTGGCAGATGTCATCTATCAACCCTTTGAAACGCCTTTTTTGAAATGGGCTAAAAGTCAGGGCAATCCAGCCATCAATGGTTTAGGAATGTTGCTCTATCAAGCTGCTGAAGCTTTTCAACTGTGGACGGGTAAAGAAATGCCGACAGATGAGATATGGCAGTCTTTAACAGAAAAATACCAATAATGAAAAGGAGACCATACTATGAAAATCAGAATTGATATTCCGCATCATCCTTATGATATTCAGATTGAAAAAGGTTGTCTATCACATGCAGGTCAATGGTTGCGGGAACTCTGGCAACCACAAAAAGTGGTCATCGTGACAGATAACCATGTGGCCTCTCTCTATGCGGAGAAGGTCAAGCTCAGCTTAGAAGATGCTGGTTTTCAAGTAGCGGTTTTTGACTTTTTAGAAGGTGAAGGACGGAAAAATCTGACCACTGTCCAGAAAGTCTATGAATTTCTGGTCAAGCAGGGTCTAACTCGTAGCGATGGGATTGTGGCTCTTGGTGGTGGTGTTGTTGGGGACCTGGCTGGCTTTGTGGCCTCTACCTATATGCGTGGCATTCACTTTGTTCAGATACCGACCAGCTTGACAGCCCAGGTAGATTCTTCTATCGGTGGAAAGACAGGTGTCAATACTCCATTTGCTAAGAATATGGTGGGGACTTTTGCCCAACCAGATGGGGTTCTGATTGATCCGCTTGTTCTTGAAACGCTTGGGAAAAGAGAGTTGATCGAAGGGATGGGTGAGGTGATCAAGTATGGCTTGATTGAGGATCCGGAACTATGGGCTCTCTTGACGGAGCTGGATGGTTCTGTAGAGAGCATTTTGGAACATGCAGAGACTTTGATTGAGCATTCTTGCCAAGTTAAGCGCAAGATGGTAGTTGAAGATGAGTTGGACAATGGTGTTCGACTTTACCTAAACTTTGGCCATACCATTGGACATGCCATCGAGGCGACTGCTGGGTATGGTCGAGTCATGCATGGGGAGGCTGTTGCCATGGGAATGGTGCAGATTTCCAAGGTTGCTGAGGAGAAAGGCCTCATGCCAGAAGGAATGACCCAATCCATCACAGAAATGTGTCAGAAATTTGGACTTCCTGTGGAGTATGAAAACTGGGATGTTGACAAACTTTATCAGGCTTTGACTCATGACAAGAAAGCGCGTGGCAACACCTTGAAATTGGTTTTGGTGCCAGAGCTTGGCTCAGCGGCTATTCACCCTGTTTCTCTGGAAGAGATGAAAGACTACTTGGTAAAATAAGGAGAGCCTATGAGATATTTAACTGCAGGAGAATCACACGGCCCCCGTCTGACAGCAATTATTGAAGGAATTCCAGCTGGACTTCCTTTGACGGCAGAGGACATCAATGAGGATTTGAAACGCCGTCAGGGTGGTTACGGTCGTGGAGGTCGTATGAAGATTGAGAGCGATCAGGTTGTCTTTACATCTGGCGTTCGCCATGGGAAGACGACAGGAGCTCCCATTACCATGGATGTGATTAATAAAGACCACCAAAAATGGCTGGATATCATGTCTGCTGAGGATATTGAAGACTGCCTTAAAAGCAAACGAAAAATCACTCATCCACGTCCAGGTCACGCAGATTTGGTCGGTGGGATCAAGTATCGCTTTGATGACTTGCGAAATTCTTTGGAGCGGTCCTCTGCCCGTGAAACGACTATGCGAGTGGCGATCGGTGCAGTAGCTAAACGTCTTTTGACTGAGCTTGATATAGAAATTGCCAACCACGTTGTTGTCTTTGGTGGCAAGGAAATCGATGTTCCAGAGAATCTAACAGTGGCTGAGATAAAAGAACTGGCTGCCCGGTCAGAAGTTTCCATTGTCAACCAAGAACGGGAGCAGGAGATCAAGGACTATATTGACCAACTTAAACGTGACGGAGACACCATCGGTGGTATTGTGGAAACGGTTGTTGGAGGAGTTCCAGTCGGTCTAGGTTCTTATGTCCAATGGGACAGAAAACTAGATGCGAGACTGGCCCAAGCAGTTGTCTCTATCAACGCTTTTAAAGGAGTGGAATTTGGTCTTGGTTTTGAGGCCGGTTACCGGAAAGGCAGTCAAGTCATGGACGAAATTCTCTGGTATAAAGAAGACGGCTATACTCGTCGTACCAATAATCTGGGTGGTTTTGAAGGTGGTATGACCAATGGTCAGCCTATCGTTGTTCGAGGTGTCATGAAACCCATTCCCACTCTCTATAAGCCTCTAATGAGTGTGGATATCGAGACTCATGAACCCTACAAGGCAACGGTGGAGAGAAGTGATCCGACCGCTCTGCCAGCCGCCGGTGTGGTCATGGAAGCAGTTGTTGCAACCGTCTTGGCGCAGGAAATCCTAGAGAAATTCTCATCCGATAATCTTGAGGAACTAAAAGAAGCGGTAGCCAAACACCGTGAGTATACAAAGAACTATTAAGGAGTCTCTATGGCAAAAACCATCTATATCGCAGGTCTCGGTTTGATTGGTGCCTCGTTGGCGCTTGGAATCAAGCGCGATCATCCTGATTACGAAATTCTAGGTTATAATCGCAGTCAGCCTTCGAGAGGTATTGCCTTGGAGCGGGGAATGATTGACCGAGCGACGGATGATTTTGCCAGTTTTGCTCCTCTAGCAGATGTCATCATTCTGACCTTGCCAATCAAGCAGACCATTGCTTTTATTCAGGAGTTGGCAGGTTTGAACTTGAAAGAAGGCGTCATTATCTCGGATGCTGGCTCGACCAAGGCTGCCATTGTGGAAGTTGCTGAGGAATACTTGGCTGGCAAGTCTGTTCGTTTTGTTGGGGCCCATCCCATGGCTGGTAGCCACAAGACAGGAGCTGCCTCTGCGGATGTTAATCTTTTTGAAAATGCCTACTATATCTTTACTCCATCGGGTTTGACTAGTTCAGACACGATTGAGGAAATGAAGGATTTGCTCTCAGGACTTCATGCTCGTTTCATTGAAATTGATGCCAAGGAGCACGATCGAGTGACTTCACAGATTAGCCATTTTCCCCATATCTTGGCATCAGGTCTCATGGAGCAGACAGCTGTTTATGCTCAAGAACATGAGATGACAAGGCGCTTTGCGGCGGGTGGTTTTCGAGATATGACCCGGATTGCAGAGAGTGAACCAGGTATGTGGACTTCCATTCTCTTGTCCAATCGCGAGACCATCCTAGAGCGGATTGAGGATTTCAAGGACCGTTTAGATGAGATTGGTCAGGCTATTAGCAAGGGAGAAGAAGAGCAGATTTGGAACTTTTTCAACCAAGCGCGTGAGCAACGTCAGGCCATGGAAATCCATAAACGTGGTGGTGTGGATAGTTCTTATGACCTCTATGTCGATGTTCCCGATAAAGAAGATGTTATCTTGCGAATTTTGGAACTGCTACGTGGTACTTCCCTAGTCAATATCCACATCAACGAAGAAAATCGTGAAGATATTCACGGGATTCTACAAATTTCCTTTAAAAATGCTCAAGATTTAGAACGAGCTGAGCGCTTAATTACAGAAAATACGGACTACACAGTCGTCATCAAATAAGGAGAAAATCATGTCAAATATTTACGATAGTGCAAATGAACTCAGTCGCGGATTACGCGAATTACCAGAATACAAGGCTGTCAAGGCAGCAAAAGATGCCATCCAAGCAGATGAACAAGCTAGCAAGATTTTTGCAGACTATATCGCCTTCCAGCAAGAAATCCAAGTCATGGCTCAAACTGGACAAATGCCAGATGCATCTTTTCAAGAAAAGATGCAGTCTTTCAGCAGGCAAATCCAAGAGAACGCTCTTTTGTCAGATTTTTTTGCCAAACAGCAACAATTGTCCATTTACCTTTCAGACATTGAAAAAATTGTCTTTGAACCTGTTTCAGAATTATTGAAATAGTATTTTATCTGTATAAAAGCCAGAAATTTCAGGAATTTCTGGCTTTTTTGTGATAAAATAAGAAAAAGTATTGCAAGTATGAGGTCAACTATGAAACTAAAAACAAACATTCGCCACTTACATGGCAGTATCCGAGTTCCAGGTGACAAGTCTATCAGCCACCGTTCGATTATTTTTGGAAGTTTGGCTGAGGGAGAAACCAAGGTATATGATATTCTGCGTGGAGAGGATGTGCTCTCAACCATGCAGGTTTTTCGTGACCTTGGTGTTAAAATTGAGGACAAAGATGGGGTTATTACCATTCAAGGTGTAGGCATGGATGGCTTAAAAGCTCCGCAGAACGCCTTGGATATGGGGAATTCTGGCACTTCGATTCGCCTGATTTCAGGTGTCCTTGCTGGTGCAGACTTCGAAGTAGAGATGTTTGGAGATGATAGTCTTTCTAAACGCCCTATGGACCGTGTGACGATTCCTCTGAAAAAAATGGGCGTCAGCATTTCTGGTCAAACAGAGCGAGACTTGCCTCCTCTGCACTTGAAAGGTACTAAAAACCTAACACCAATTCACTATGAGTTGCCAATCGCCTCTGCCCAGGTCAAGTCTGCCTTGATATTTGCAGCCTTGCAGGCTCAGGGGGAGTCCGTTATTCTCGAGAAAGAATGTACTCGTAACCACACCGAAGATATGCTTCAGCAATTTGGTGGTCATTTAAGTGTGGATGGCAAAAAGATCACAGTCCAAGGACCACAAAAACTGACAGGACAAAAGGTAGTTGTTCCAGGAGATATTTCCAGTGCCGCCTTTTGGTTGATCGCTGGTTTGATTGTGCCAAACTCTCGTGTGGTGCTACAGAATGTGGGGATCAATGAAACGCGTACTGGTATTATTGATGTCATTCGTGCCATGGGTGGAAAATTAGAAATAACTGAAATCGACCCAATCGCTAAATCTGCAACGCTGACTGTCGAGTCTTCAGACCTGAAAGGAACAGAGATTGGTGGAGCCTTGATTCCACGCTTGATTGATGAATTGCCTATTATTGCCCTTCTAGCGACCCAAGCGCAAGGTGTAACGGTCATTAAGGATGCTGAAGAACTCAAGGTTAAGGAAACCGACCGCATTCAGGTGGTGGCAGATGCTTTAAATAGTATGGGAGCGGATATCACTCCTACAGCAGATGGGATGATTATCAAAGGGAAATCAACCCTTCATGGCGCTAGAGTCAATACGTTTGGTGACCATCGTATCGGAATGATGACAGCCATCGCAGCCCTCTTGGTTGCAGATGGAGAAGTGGAACTTGACCGTGCTGAAGCCATCAATACCAGCTATCCTAGCTTCTTTGATGATTTGGAGAGCTTGATTCATGGCTAAGGTATTACTCGGATTTATGGGGGCAGGCAAGTCGACAATCGCTAGAGGATTGGACCCAGACTACATCGATATGGATGCCTTAATCGAGGAACGTTTGGGCATGTCCATTGCGGATTTTTTCGCTGAAAAGGGAGAAGAGGCCTTTCGTCAAGTAGAGTCAGAAGTGCTAGCTGACTTACTAAAAACGGATCACGTTGTGTCAACTGGCGGAGGGGTTGTCATTTCTCAGAGAAATCGTGACTTGCTCAAACAAAATGCTGATAATATCTATCTAAAAGCCGATTTTGAAACCCTCTACCAACGTATCGCAGCTGATAAAGACAATCGACGGCCACTTTTTCTCAACAACAGTAAGGAAGAGTTGCGAGAGATTTTTCAAGAAAGACAGGCTCGATATGAGGAAGTAGCCAGTCGGGTTCTAGATGTGACCAAGCTAAGCCAAGAGGAAATTATAGAGGAGCTGAGATGAAAATTGCCTTTCTAGGTCCCAAGGGATCTTTTTCGCATCATGTTGTGCAGACAGCCTTTCCCAAAGAGGAATTGCAGGCTTTTGCCAATATCACAGATGTTATCAAAGCTTATGAGCAAGGCTTGGTGGATTATTCTGTGGTGCCAGTTGAAAATTCTATCGAGGGTAGTGTTCATGAAACCTTGGATTACCTTTTTCATCAGGCTCGTATCCAAGCAGTTGCAGAAATCGTCCAGCCTATTCACCAGCAGTTGATGGTGGTTCCAAGTCAGTCAAAAATTGAAAAGATCTTTTCTCATCCTCAGGCTCTAGCTCAAGGAAAGAGGTTCATTGATGCACACTATCCAGATGCTAAAATAGAGGTAACCGCTAGTACTGCCTATGCAGCTCGATTTATTTCAGAACATCCAGACCAGCCATACGCAGCCATCGCACCAAGAAGTTCTGCCAAAGAATATGGCTTGGAATTAATTGCAGAGGATATTCAGGAGATGGAAGCCAATTTCACACGTTTTTGGGTGTTAGGGGCAGAGATACCGAAGATTCCTTTGAACTCGCAAGCTGAAAAAATGAGTTTGGCCTTGACCTTACCAGACAACCTACCTGGTGCTCTTTACAAGGCACTTTCGACCTTTGCTTGGAGGGGGATTGACTTAACAAAGATTGAAAGTCGCCCCCTTAAAACAGCCTTGGGAGAATACTTTTTCATTATCGATATAGACTATAGTGACAAAGAACTGATTCATTTTGCCAGACAAGAACTAGAGGCCATTGGGATCCAGCACAAGATACTGGGAACCTACCCGATTTTTACCATAACTGATATAGAAAAGGAGAGTCAATGAGCAAAGAAAATCCTTTAAGTCATCACGAGCAGTTACGTTATGACTATCTCTTCAAAAATATTCATTACCTCAACGATCGTGAACGGAGGGAGTTTGATTATCTGCAACAAAAAATGACAGGTCCCAAGTCTGAAGTTCACCACTTCTACCAAGAAGAAAAAGAAGAAACTTGGGGTAGAGATATTGATCTTCCGACTTATGGCAGTAGAAGTCGATCTAAGAGACGTGAAAAGGCAGCTCCTCTGCCTAAAGTCAAAAAGAAAAAAAGAAGAATTCGCTTCAAACGAATACTGACTTGGTTCTTGCTGTTGATTACATGTGTGGCTGCAGGGATGATTTTCATGTTTCTTCGAGGGTTCCAGTCAGCGGCCAATCCAACAAATAAGCCAGCTGACGCCAAGGCAGCTCAAGTAGAGGTCTTTAATGGTCAGGATACCAAAGATGGTGTGAATATCCTAGTCATGGGGACAGATGGCCGTATCGGTCAAAATAGTGCAGAAACCCGTACCGATACGATCATGGTACTAAATGTCAGCGGATCGGATAAAAAGATCAAGCTAGTCAGCTTTATGCGTGACAACTTAGTTTATATTGACGGGTATAGTAAGATTGTAAATGGCCAGAAACAGAGGGATAACAAACTAAATGTTGCTTATGAACTTGGGGAACAAGAAGGGCAAAAAGGGGCAGAAATGGTCCGCAAGGTTCTAAAAGACAACTTTGACTTGGATATTAAGTACTATGCCCTAGTTGACTTTCAAGCCTTTGCAGCAGCTATTGATACCCTCTTCCCTGACGGAGTAACAATTGATGCTCAATTCTCAACATTGAATGGTCAACCTCTGACAGAAGCTACAGTTGGAGATGATCTGCATGCAACAGAGACTGAGTCACCAACCCAAACCATCAAAGTTGGAAAACAGCAGATGAATGGCTCCACCTTGCTGAACTATGCTCGCTTCCGTGATGATGATGAGGGAGACTACGGCCGTACCAAACGTCAGCAACAAGTCATGTCAGCTGTTCTTGAGCAGATCAAAGATCCAACCAAGCTCTTTACAGGATCAGAGGCACTTGGAAAAGTTTTTGGCATGACATCAACAAATCTACCGTATAGCTTCTTGTTGACCAATGGATTATCTGTCCTAGAAGGTGCTCAAAATGGCATTGAAAGACTCACGGTACCCGAACTTGGTGACTGGGTAGATGCTTATGATGTCTATGGAGGGCAAGGACTTCTTGTCGATCAAAATAAATACCAAACCAAACTCGCTCAAATGGGAATGAGATAAGAGGCGATAAATGAAAATCAAAGTTTGATTCACTAGTGAAATGGTGGTCTGAGCTTTGGTTTTTCTTACTATCTGATAGATTTTTATAGCTTTTTTATGGTATAATAAAATGATATAACTCGTTATTGGACAGAAGAGGAGAGATATGAGTGATTTGAAAGCGATTCAGGCTCGTAGTCTGGAAATGGCTGAATATTTCGTCGCATTTTGTAAAGAACATGATTTGTTATGCTACCTCTGTGGTGGAGGAGCTATTGGCGCCCTTCGTAATAAGGGTTTCATTCCTTGGGATGATGACTTAGACTTTTTCATGCCACGTAAGGATTATGAAAAATTAGCAGAACTGTGGCCACGTTATGCAGATGAGCGTTATTTCTTGTCAAAGAGTCACAAGGATTTTGTAGACCGTAACCTTTTTATTACCATTCGTGACAAGGAAACCACATGTATCAAACCTTATCAGCAGGATTTGGATTTGCCACACGGTTTGGCCTTGGATGTTTTGCCTTTAGATTATTATCCGAAAAATCCGGCTGAGCGTAAGAAACAGGTTCGTTGGGCCCTGATCTATTCACTCTTTTGTGCCCAAACTATCCCAGAAAAGCATGGTGCAGTCATGAAATGGGGAAGTCGTATTTTACTCGGTTTGACTCCTAAATCTCTACGTTATCGCATTTGGAAAAAAGCTGAAAAAGAAATGACCAAGTATAGTCTGGCTGAGAGCGATGGAATCACAGAATTATGCTCAGGTCCTGGATACATGCGAAACAAGTACCCAATCGCATCTTTTGAAGACAATCTTTTCTTGCCATTTGAAGGAACAGAGATGCCCATTCCAGTCGGTTATGATGCCTATCTCAGAACTGCTTTTGGGGACTATATGACACCACCACCAGCGGACAAGCAAGTACCGCATCATGATGCTGTCATAGCTGATATGGATAAGTCTTATACAGAATACAAGGGAGAATATGGAGCATGATGGGAGAAAAAATTAGCGTTATCGTTCCAGTCTACAATGTAGAAGCCTATCTGGAGCGATGTGTGGAGTCGATTCTTCAACAAACTTATGCCAATTTTGAACTAATTCTAATCAACGATGGTTCTGCCGATTCCAGCGGACAGATCTGTGATTACTTAGCATCTCAGTATGAGAATATCAAGGTTTATCATATCGAAAATGCTGGTGTTTCAAATGCTAGAAATATGGGAATTCAGCTAGCGACGGGTGCTTGGATCACCTTTATTGATAGCGATGATTTCGTTACCCAGGATTACTTAGCTACTTTAGCAAGTGCAGTTGAGGGGGAAAACATAGGCTTTGTAATTGCTCCTCTGCACCATATTAAAAACGGCATTGTAACAGACCTACCTCCACATTCTGGAAAAACAGAACTCTGGTCAACAGAAGAAACCATGAAGGAACTATTGATGACTACCAGAACGTCATTTTTTCCAGTCGCAAAACTGTTTAAGAGAGACCTGCTTGCGGATGAAAAGTTTAATACAAATTATCACCTAGCTGAAGATGCCTTATTTTTAACTGAATTGCTACTAAAGACAAGATGCAGTTGCGTATTTATTGACAAACCTGTTTATTATTATGATCATCGTGAGGGAAGTGCAACGACATCTGTTAATCGATATGTATTTGATACAATAGAAGTTTATAAGCAAATAATTGCTCAAGTTTCACAAGCCTTCCCTAATTTAAAATACGAATTAATAAATAGAGAATGTTGGTCGTACATTACAGTTTACGATAAAATTATCTTTACTTCACGTGAAGAGTATCAAAAGGAGAAAGCCGAGCTGAGGAATTGGATTGTTCAGCACCGACGCGAAATATGGAAGGATGCTTATTTCACTACTTTTCGCAAGATAGCTATCCTATCACTTGTCATTTCTCCATGGCTATATAAGAAAATTGTTGGATTAAAAAACTAATATCATGAGAAGGAGTTGAAAATGAATTTTTCAAAAATGGATGAATACTTTGAAAAATC
>ERZ773099.1468-NODE-1468-length-17449-cov-13.587616_pt1 | contig 17449 bp, 16 predicted proteins | sample MGYA00511120_ERZ773099 | MGnify/ENA primary metagenome ERZ773099 (study PRJEB29015, sample SAMEA2738012) | human oral metagenome | biome: human oral; feature: human-associated habitat; material: dental | place: China | collected 2104 ...
TTATAGATAGACAGTAGGCAATACAGTCTAACTTTCCTTACTATTTTATCAAATTTAAATGAAAATGCAAGTCTTTTAGCATTTTTTTGTGAATTATTCCTTGTCTGATTTGTAGTAAGGTTGATACAAAGAAAAGCGATTGAACTGTCACAAGTATAACGAATTAAGAAGCTCTTTGGTTACAAAAATGGAAAAAAACGGAAAAATTCCGATTTTCTCTTTGTATTAGCCAGAGTTTCTCAGACCAGTCGCAATACCGTTAATGGTGATGTGAATCAGCTTTTCTTGATCCGGTGTAAGCTGACCGTTGCGCTGACGCTTGATTAGCTCTAGCTGGATATAGTTCAAAACATTGAAATAAGGCATGCGGTAGTCCAAGCTATCTCTCAGATAAGTGTTTTCTGCTAAGAGCTCATCATGACCTTCAATCTCTAAAATGACATTCTTAGTCAACTGCCACTCATCCAAGATAATATTGAAAATATCACGCACATTCTGATCCTCACAAAGCTGTGCATACTCAAAAGCGATATTCATATTTGACTTGGACAGCACCATGTCTACATTTGATAAGAGTGACTTGAAGAACGGCCATCTCTTATACATAAATTGCAGAAAGGCTAAGTTATTTTCTGGGTCTTCATCAATGAATTCCTTGAAACTTGACCCGACACCATACCAGCCTGGGAACATAACTCGACTTTGAGACCATGAGAAGACCCATGGAATAGCTCTGAGACCACCGATTTCAGTGATAGTTTTACGGGCTGCTGGACGTGAACCAATATTAAAGCTAGAAATAGCCTTAATCGGGCTGGATTCGAAGAAGTAATCGTAAAAACGCTCGTCGCCAAAGACCAAATCACGGTAAATCTGATAACTGCGATTGACTACTTGGTCCATGATTCGCTCATATTTATCAGAAGTATGGCTATCGCTCTTCTTATGAGTTACCATACGGTTAATGGCAGCAGACACCAGCATTTCCAAGTTATAATAGGCTGCGTCTTTGTTTCCATATTTATTACCGATGACTTCCCCTTGCTCAGTGAGACGGATCCGGTCATTAATACTGCGGAGTGGCTGGGAAGTGATGGCTTCATAGGTTGGGCCGCCACCGCGTCCCACTGTCCCTCCCCGACCATGGAAGAAAGTAATTTTCACGCCAAATTGATCACCGATAGCTGTCAGCTGCTGCTGAGCCTTATAGAGAGTCCAGCAAGAAGACAGGTAGCCACCGTCCTTATTACTGTCTGAATAGCCCAGCATGATTTCCTGATAATTATCCTTAGAGGCAATCCACTTCTGCGCAATCGGCAGAGATAGGTATTTCTCCATGGTATCGCAGGAATTGTCCAAGTCTTCAATGGTCTCAAAGAGCGGAACAATCTGAACACGGGCACCATTTTCATCAATCAGCCCCACTTCCTTGAGCATAATAGCCAACTCAAGTAGATCTGATACACTGGTCGAGTGAGAGATAATATTCTGCTTAATCACTTCCTCACCAATGGCATCTTTTAGCTGACGAGCTGTTTTGAAAATCTCCAATTCCTTTTGCAGGAGTTCGGATTTAGGCTCATGGGTAGCTGATAGAATACGAGGATCTTCAAGCAGCTGTTTGAGGAGGAGCTGGCATTTTTCTTCTTCTGACAGACTACTATAATCCTGAACAATATTAGCCGAAGCCAAGAGCTCAGCCACACAGGCTTCATGAACACTGGAATCCTGCCGCATATCAATGCTGGCTAAGAAGAAACCAAAAACATCCACTGCTTGTAAAAGTTCAGTCAGGTCTCCCGTCACTAAAGCCTCACCATGATGCTCAATAAGAGAATCATAAATGACCTGCAAGTCTTCCTTGAATTCCTGAGCAGTTTTGTAAGAAGGCGTCTCCTCCTTCTTGAGCTCAGTCAGGGTCTCGCTAATACGAGACTGGATATAGTTAGGAATGATTTCTCTTCCTTTATTGCTGACAGAAAGGTTGGCCTTTGCAGACAATTTTTCCTCAGCTCGGTCAGTCAATCGTTGACCGTCACTTGAAAAGTTGCCTTCTTTAAGGTAAAGCAAGGTCTGAATCAACTTGGACTGGATATAGTGGAAAGCACGGCGATAAGGCTCATTTTCCCGATAAACAGATTTGTCTGTAGACAGAGCTGCCATTTCTGCTACTGCCTGACTGGTTTCTGATAGGTTGGTCGATAGTGAGAAGGTGCGATAGAGTGTATAAACCTTGTCAATGTAATAGTTGAGGATGACTTCACTCTGTAGAGTGGCTGATAGTTTCAAGGTTTCTGCTGTTACAAAAGGATTGCCATCCCGGTCACCTCCAATCCACATTCCCATGGTAATAGGCTTAGGATTATCCAGCTTGATGCCCCGCTCTTCTGCCAAGCGTCTGTATTCAACCATAAAGTTGGTGATCGCTTGCAGAAACGAACTGTTGTAGTACTCCATGACGTTGGTAATCTCATTGGTCACTTTCAGCTTCTTCTCACGGATCATATCTGTCTGCATCATAAGCTCAATATAGCGGCGGAGATTTCCTAGCCACTTCTTCTCATTGACCAGGCCGGCCTTAACATCACGATGCTGGCGCAGTAGACTATGGATATGATTGGTTAAGTCTAGAATGGTCTTTCGCTGAACTTGTGTCGGGTGAGCTGTCAGTACTGGCACAACATTCAGGTTTTCCAGAATTTCCTGAGCATTTTCCCGCGTTGAAATCAGGTCAATGGTTGTTGATAGTTTTCCAAGATAATCCTGATTGATATTGTTCTGGTGGTTGATTTCATAAGCTAGGTCCACGTCTTCTGAGATATTAATCAAAAGCGGCAAGATAGAGAAATAACGGGAAATATAAACCATTTCATCTGTCGACAATTCTTCTACAATCGCTTTTAACTCATGATATTTGGAGTTAACCGCCAGCTCCTCCATAAGGGAGATTTTTTCAAAGGTCTCAGGGTCGAGAAGATTCCGAGTAATATCGGCAAGTAAGTCTGTCAAAATGGCGACTTCTTCTCGAATCACTTCTTTATTGCTGTAGCTTTCTAATTTGTTAAATGACATAATCTGCACCTTTCATTTTTGCAACAACTGTTCACACGAACTGCGATTAAGCTTCCTCAGACCGGTCTTGCGCCTCTGCTTCCATCTGCTCATACAGGGCATCACGGCGTTCGTTGGCATCAATATTAAGTACCAAGGCGATGGCTACTGACAAGACCAGAAGACTGTTCCCCCCTTGCGATAGGAAGGGGAAGGTTACTCCTGTAGAAGGAATGAGACCTGAAATTCCACCGATATTAATGAAGGTCTGCATGAGTATCATACCGCCAATTCCCAAAGCCATCATCGAGTTAAATGGATTCTTGGCCCGAATCCCTACCAAGATAATTCTCAAAATCAGGAAAAAGAGTAAGGCTAAAATCAAACTGGCACCAAAGAAACCAAACTCTTCTATCACGATAGAAAATACAAAGTCCGTATGAGCTTCTGGCAGATATCCGCGCTTCTCAATAGAGTTACCCAAGCCTAGACCAAACCAGCCGCCATTACTCATAGCATAGTAGGAATTAGCCAATTGGTGGCCTGAGCCAGACAGATCCTTGAAGGGATTGAAGAAAGCGCTGAAACGCTTGGCCACATATCCAAAAACTGGAATCTTGGCCACGCGCTCAACCCCAATCAACCAAATGCTCGCCAGAACCAAGCCGGAAACACTAACAATGGCTCCAAGCATCGTAGAAAACCATCGGTAGCCAATCCCGCTGACAGCTATCATTATCACGACGGTCAAAAATAGTATAGTCGCATTTCCAAGATCTGGCATAATAGCTACAATCCCAATCAGAATAGCCACCATGGTCCTCCAGTCGTTAAAGGCTTTAGGAAACCAATGGTTGTGAGTCAGGGCTTGATAGTCATAGACCTTTATCTCCTCCTGCCTCTTTGTGAAGCGAAAAGCTAGATACCAGACCAGAATAATCTTCAAATACTCCGCAGGCTGAATACTGAAAGCTCCAAGCTTGAGCCAACCATGAGCTCCGTTGATAGTCCCTGTTATAAAACGAGATAAAAGTAAGAGGATAATCTCAGCAAAGATAACTATAGTCAGGATACTTCCTTTTTTTAAGAAACCCAAGCGGATTCTATATAGGAGCGCAATTATAAAGAGACTTATTATCCAAAAAATCCCCTGATTCATGACCATCCCAAAACCATTTCCTCCGGCCTGAATCGAGGTAGGACTCGTCGTTGAATAGACCACAATCAATCCCAAGACAGATAAAATCAAATAGGGAATCAAGATGGAATAATTCAACAAGTGCTTCTTGTCAATTTTCATATTTCACCATTAAACTTCTAAAAATTCAATTCTCATTATACCACCTTTTGGATTGAAAAAAAAGCATTAGTGCAGAGACTGGAATATTATGACCTTGCTTTCTCTCTTTTACATAAAATTGTGATAAGATAGGAAGCAAACAAAGGAGGAGAACATGACAGACATTTATGATATCGAAATCCAAAAACAAGACGGAAGTCCGCAAAAAATGAGTGATTATAGAGGAAAGATTCTGCTGATTGTCAATACAGCGACCGGCTGCGGCTTCACTCCTCAGTATCAAGAACTGCAGGAACTCTATGAGCGCTATCAGAAAGACGGATTTGAAATCCTGGATTTCCCCTGCAATCAGTTTGGCCAGCAGGCTCCTGGAGACGCTGCAGAAATCAACAGCTTTTGCATCCTTAACTACGGAACGACCTTTCCTCGATTTGCTAAGATCGATGTCAACGGTCCTCATACTGCTCCTCTCTTTGACTGGCTAAAAAAAGAAAAAGGCGGTCTTCTGGGTGAGAAGATCAAATGGAATTTCACAAAGTTTCTGGTCAGCCGAGACGGAACAGTCATCAAACATTTCTCTCCACAAATTTCTCCCCAAAAGATAGAAGAACTCATTCAAAAGCTATTATAAAAGGTAGGAAAAAGCAAAACGATTTAGCCAACGGTAACTCATCTTCCACAGCTTAGCTAAGCTCTTAAAAAAACAAGGCATTTTGAACTTTTAAAACGTCTTGTTTTTGCTTTATAATATTTCAATTATATTACATTTTATTCATTTTCCAGCAATTCTGGGGATATTTTTTGCTTTTTTATTTGTTTTAAGTTAAAATAAACCAGTATGAGGAAGAGGATTAAACCGCTTGCAATCCTAATTTTCTTTGCTTCTTTTATCGCTTTTATTTTGATAAGCAAGCAAATTACTGACTCTCAGGAAAAGCAAGCACAGGCAAAAATTTCACAAACTAAACAAACTCCAAGTTCCTCAAAAAAAGAGGAAACATCTGACGATTCGTCCTTGGATGAAGAGTTTATTTCCAGACCAATCATTGACATTTCTGGCTGGCAGCTGCCAAGTGAGATTAATTACGACTTACTCGCACAGAATGTTTCAGGAGTAATTGTCCGTGTTCATAGTGGAGCGCAGGCAAAAAAAGAAAACGCAGCAACTCATCTGAATGGTCTGGACAAATCTTATGAAAGACACATCAAAGAATTTCAAAAGCGCAACATCCCTGTTGCTGTCTATGCCTATGTGGCCGCCAATAGCAAAAAGGAAATGGAAAAAGAAGCCGAAAGTTTCTACAAGGCTTCTGCCAAGTACCATCCAACCTATTATTGGCTAGACGTCGAAGAAAAGACTATGTCTGACATGAATGCGGGAGTTGAAGCTTTCCGAGCCAAGCTAGAGTCACTTGGTGTTAAAAATATTGGTATCTATATTGGAACTTATTTTATGGAGGAGCATAGCATCTCTACCGATAAGTTCACAGCAATTTGGATTCCGACTTATGGTAATGACGACGGCTACTACAATGCCGCACCAAATACTGAGCAAGATTACGACTTGCATCAGTACACATCACAAGGTCAGCTGACTGGTTTCTCTCATTATCTTGATTTGAACCAGCTGTCAACCTTGAAAGACCAGACAGCTACTTATCAAAAGCTATTTACAGTTCCTAAAGAAAGCCAATAGCTCAGAGCGACAGCTCAAATCTCAAAGGTTGCTGTCGTTTTTTATTGTCACAAAATAGGATCTTTCCAGCCGTTTCCTCTTAATAAAGCCTATATTTTATGATATAATGATTTGATAAATGAAATTAGAAAAGGAAAATACAATGATTTCTTGGTTGAATAGAATTTTCAAAGGAATGGTCATTGCACTTGGCTTTATTTTACCGGGAGTTTCAGGCGGTGTTTTAGCAGCTATCTTAGGTATTTACGAGCGCCTGATTCATTTTTTAGCACATTTAAAGGAAAACTTCGTCGAAAATGTTCTCTATTTCATACCAGTTGGAATCGGAATGATTTTAGGAATAGCTGCCTTCTCCTATCCCGTCAATCTGCTGCTGGACAACTACAAAGTGATTGTCCTTTGGGGATTTGCCGGAGCTATCATCGGGACTGTTCCTAGCCTCATTAAAGAGTCTGTTGCTAAAAGTGAGCGTGATCGGATTGATATTCTCGTTTTCTGGGTCAGCCTCATCCTTTCAGGAATCTTTCTTTATTCCTTAAATGGGATGGTCGGCACCTTGCCAGCTAACTTCCTCTCTTTTATCTTAGCAGGAGCTTTGATTGCACTGGGCATTTTAATTCCCGGACTCAGTCCGTCCAACCTTCTCCTGATTTTAGGGCTCTACGCTCCTATGCTGAACGGCTTCCGCAAACTGGATCTCTTGGGCACCTTTCTTCCTATCGGAATAGGAGGAGCCTTAGCACTGATTCTCTTCTCTAAGCTCATGGATCATATTTTGAAAAACTACTACTCTCGTGTCTATCACTTTATCATTGGTATCGTCCTATCCAGTACACTTCTCATTGTAGTGCCTCAAGCAGGAAACAGTGAAAGCATTAGCTATCATGGAGTTTCTATATTGACACTTGTCCTTGCAGCCTTTTTCTTCGGTCTGGGAACCTGGCTGGGACTCTGGATGTCACAATTAGAAGAGAGATATACTAATGGCTAAAAAAACAAAAATCAAAAAAACACTGGTCGAGCAAATTTTAAGCAAGGCTAAGATTGAACATAGAGGCCTGCAGCTAAATGCCTTAGCAGAACAGCCAGTCAATGGTTTGGACCGTTCGCAGATTTATAAAACCTTGGCCTTGACAGGAGACAAGACCGGCACACTAATCGGTATCTTACCTATCACAGAACATCTATCTGAAAAGAAAATTGCTAAGATTTCCGGTAATAAAAAAGTCAGTATGATTCCCCAGAAAGACTTGGAAAAGACAACGGGCTATATCCACGGAGCCAATAATCCAGTCGGTATCCGTCAAAAGCATAACTTTCCAATCTATATCGACCAGTCAGCTTTAGAGCGGGATAGCATCATCGTGTCTGCTGGTGAAGTCGGCCGCAGTATCGAAATCAAGGCTCAAGATTTAGCAGATTTTGTTCAAGCTGACTTTGCAGACCTCAAGGAGAATCCTAGCTCATAATTCTTCAATATTGCACCTAATATTCTCAATAAACCCTAATAAGAAAGAAACAATCAACCACTATGAAATTATACTTTGTCCGACACGGAAGAACGGAATGGAATCGGGAAGGCCGCTTTCAGGGAGCCAGTGGTGATTCGCCACTGCTGCCAACCGCCGTTGAGGAACTGCATAGCCTAGGAAAACATCTGGCTCAAACACAATTTGGCAAGATTTACAGCAGCGATCTCCCTCGTGCCGTTCGCTCTGCTGAGATTATTCAAGAAGAAAGCCAGTTTCCGATTGAAATCGTATCAGTACCTGAACTGCGAGAATGGCAGTTGGGAAAACTGGAAGGCGCAAAGATCTCCACCATAGAAGCCATCTATCCGCACCAGATGACAGCCTTCCGCCACAATCTCTCGCAATTTAATCATACGTTTTTTGACGCTGAGTCAGTCTACCATACGACCCACCGGACCATTTCCTTTATCAAGACCTTAAAGGGCAAGGATTATGAGCAGGTGCTCATTGTCGGACATGGTGCTAATTTAACCGCCAGTATTCGAACCATGCTGGGCTATGACACACCTCTTTTGCGCAAGAATGGCGGTCTGACCAATGCCAGCATCACCATCCTTGAAACAGAAGACTTTGAGAATTTTGAGCTGATCACTTGGAATAATACGGATTACTTAGTTGAAAAGGCGGAAAACTAAAGCTGGATTTCTAGCTTTTTTTCTTACTTTATAGCCAAATATAGATGAATTTCCCTATCTTTTGTGATAAAATAGGTAGGAAAACTTTTGGAGGAAAAACATGACTACTGAACATATCGAGGAATTAAACGACCAGCAGATTATCCGCCGTGAAAAAATGGCTGCGCTGGCTGAGCAGGGAATTGACCCTTTTGGCAAACGCTTTGAGCGGACTGCTAACTCTGCTCAACTGAAAGAAAAATACAACGATAAAGATAAAGAAGAATTAAACGAACTCAATGAAACAGCTATTATCGCTGGCCGTCTCATGACCAAGCGCGGCAAAGGAAAAGTTGGCTTTGCCCACATCCAAGACCGTGAAGGCCAAATCCAGATTTATGTGCGTAAAGATGCGGTTGGTGAAGAAAATTATGAAATCTTTAAAAAGGCTGACTTAGGAGATTTCCTCGGTATCGAAGGTGAGATTATGCGGACAGATATGGGGGAGCTTTCTATCAAGGCGACCCACCTTACTCATCTGTCTAAGGCTCTGCGTCCCCTGCCTGAAAAATTCCACGGCCTGACAGATGTCGAAACCATCTACCGCAAGCGTTATTTGGATTTGATTTCCAACCGCGAAAGCTTTGAACGCTTTGTCACTCGCTCAAAAATCATCTCAGAAATTCGCCGTTACTTGGATGGACAAGGCTTCCTTGAAGTAGAAACTCCTGTTCTCCATAATGAGGCAGGCGGTGCTGCTGCCCGTCCATTTATCACCCACCACAATGCCCAAAACATTGATATGGTGCTGCGGATTGCAACTGAGCTTCACCTTAAACGTCTCATCGTCGGTGGTATGGAGCGAGTTTATGAGATTGGGCGTATCTTCCGTAACGAAGGAATGGACGCAACTCACAATCCAGAGTTCACCTCCATCGAGGTTTACCAAGCCTATGCTGACTTCCAAGATATTATGGACTTAACTGAAGGCATTATCCAACATGCAGCTGTCTCTGTAAATGGAGATGGACCAGTCAACTACCAAGGGACTGAAATCAAGATCAACGAACCGTTTAAACGCGTTCACATGGTAGATGCCATCAAGGAAATTACTGGTGTTGATTTCTGGCAAGATATGAGTTTTGAAGAAGCTGTTGCTTTGGCTAAAGAAAAGAAAGTTCCGCTTGAAAAGCACTTCACCGAAGTCGGTCATGTTATCAATGCTTTCTTTGAAGAATTTGTGGAAGAAACCTTGATTCAGCCAACCTTTGTCTACGGTCATCCTGTAGCAGTATCACCTCTAGCTAAGAAAAATCCAGAAGACCCACGCTTCACAGACCGTTTCGAACTCTTCATCATGACCAAAGAATATGCCAACGCCTTCACCGAGTTGAACGATCCAATCGATCAATTATCGCGTTTTGAAGCACAAGCCAAAGCCAAAGAACTGGGTGATGACGAAGCAACTGGTATCGACTATGACTATGTTGAAGCCTTGGAATACGGTATGCCACCAACTGGAGGTCTCGGAATCGGTATCGACCGTCTCGTCATGTTGCTGACAGATGTGACTACCATTCGCGATGTATTGCTTTTCCCGACTATGAAGTAATCTAAAATTTACATAGATTGTAACAAAGTAAATCCTGCTGGAATTCCAGCAGGATTTACTTTGTTACATCACAAAAAAGTCTGGTTCCCCAGACTTTTGATTATATTATTCATATCTCAGCGCTTCAATCGGATCTAATTTAGATGCTTTATTGGCTGGCAGGATACCGAAGATGATCCCAACCATAGCTGAAAAAATCAAGCTTCCAACAGCGGCAGTAGCAGAGACAACTGGTGGCCCTCCGAATACATTTTCTGGGACGACTGCAGCCAGCAAGGCATTAATCCCATAGGCAAGGCCAAGGCCAAGTAGACCACCGATAAGGGTCAATACCATGGATTCAATCAAGAACTGCGTTAAGATATTTCCACGTGTTGCTCCAAGAGCCTTACGTAGACCAATCTCACGAGTTCGCTCTGTGACCGATACCAGCATGATATTCATCACACCGATACCACCAACAAAGAGAGAAATTCCAGCGATGGCTCCGATCACACCGGTCATGGTTCCAGTAATTTGCTTGTATTGTTCCAGCATACTGTCCATATTTAGGATTTGATATTCTCCTTGACGAGCTCCTGACAGATTAGTCAGCTCTTTTGCAGCTTCTACACCAACCTCATTGATACGGTTAACTTCTGGCACATAGACATAGACAGTTGAGATTTCATCTGTCTGAAACTCAGAAGCTACCTGTGTATTGGCCATCAGAGCGCTCCCTGAGCTCATACTCATACTTTGACCAGCATTGGGATCTTTATAAACACCGACAACTCGATAGTTGCTTTCCCCAACTGAAATCACCTTGTTTAAGGCTTCGCTACTACTTCCAAAAAGAGTGCTTGCAATGGTTTCATCAATCATCATCACATTAGAAAAACTTTGGTAATCACTAGGCAAAAGAGTACGCCCTGCTAGAATCTCATATTTTCTAATTTTAAAGAAAGTCGCATTGACTCCTGTAATATTGACCTTCTCAGACTTCTTGTTGTGATAAGAAAAATCGGCTGACGATCCATTTGTTACATAATAGCCCTTGACTCCATCAATCTTCAGTAGTTCCTTGACCCAAGACTCTTGGACAACAGGTGGTTCTTCTAGTATCTCACTATCTGCATCTGGACCACCACCGGTATCCATCAAGTTGACTCCCATCGTATAATTACTTTTAGTAGGAGAATAAAGCAAGCTTACATACTGTTGTTCTTTGGTGATGCTTTTGGTAACTCCCTGTTGCATCCCATTTCCCAGTGCTAAGATAACGACAACAGACGCAACCCCGATGATAATCCCAATCATGGTCAGAAAAGCCCGCATCTTATGCCCAAGAATGGAACTAATGGCAAATTTAAAATTTTGCATTAATCACGTTCCTCCTTCTCAGCGCTATCTGAAGAGATAATTCCATCACGAATGACAATCTGGCGCTTAGCATAGGCAGCAATTTCAGGCTCATGGGTAACCATGATGATGGTCTTGCCTTCCTCGTTTAACTCTGTCAAAAATTCCATAATCTGCTCACCAGTCTTGGTATCCAAAGCCCCTGTCGGTTCATCTGCAAGAATAATGGAGGGATTGTTGACCAGAGCACGCGCGATGGCCACCCGCTGCTTTTGTCCTCCAGAAAGTTCTGATGGAAGATGGAGCATCCGCGACTCCAACTCAACCTTTTTGAGAAATTGTTCTGCCAAGGCCTTCCGTTTAGACTGAGAAACACCCGCATAGATCAGTGGTAGCTCAACATTCTGCAGAGCATTCAGTTTAGATAAGAGAAAGAACTGCTGGAAAACAAAACCGATTTTATTATTGCGGACCTTGGCTAGCTTTTTATCTCCAAGTTTCGCTACTTCTTTGTTTCCCAAATAATATTCACCACTTGTCGGACGATCCAGCATACCAATGATATTCATCAGAGTCGATTTCCCAGAGCCAGAAGGTCCCATGATGGCAACGAATTCTCCTTCTTCCACTTCCAAATTGATATCTTTCAAAACCCGAAGTTCTTGATCACCATTTCGATAGCTTTTATTTATATTCTTTAAATCAATTAGCTTCTTCATAAGATTTCACCTCTTGACCATCTTTTAAGCTATCTGTTGGATTGGTGATAACTTTACTGTCTTTTGTCAAACCAGATGAGATTTCTTGATTTTCAGCATCAGCATTCCCGAGAGTTACTTCTGCTTTCTTGGCAACTCCTTTTTCCAGCGTCCAAACATAGTTTTTGTCTCCGTCCGATACCACACTGCTGACTGGCACAAGAATGCCTCGAGTATTGTTTTTAACTTCAATATTGACAGAGAAACCTTGTTTGAGCTCTCCGATTTCACTAGTAATATCTATCGTAAATGGGTATTTTGCACCAGATGCCGGTGCTGCTCCACCTGCTCCAGACGCTGCTTGTTGACCATCTTTTGGATAATTGGAGATAAAGCTGATTTTACCTGTCCATTTTTTGTCAGGGTAAACTTTTGATGTAATGGTTACTTCCTGACCAACAGACAAATTAGCAAGATTGTATTCAGAAAGCTCTCCTTTAATTTGCAGATTTTCATTGCTGACAATATGAACAAGTGTTTGATTGCTGCCCGTTGTAGATTTGGAAACATCTCTATTTACTTCAACAACGGTACCTTCTGCTGTACTTGTTACGGTAGTTGCTTCAAGTAGGGCATAAGCTTTATTCATACTGTCAACCGCATCAGCCCGCGCATCGCGCAGGTCAGCAAGCTGTGAGTCGACTGAGCGTTGAGCAGAAGCTGCTGATTTATCATCAGCTTCTTCGTCTCCCGTTGATGATACCGAGACTCCATTTGTCTGTAGGTCATAAATCTGACGATCAACTTTATTGACAGCACGAACTGCTGTATCATAGGCAACCTGAGCTTCTGTACTCTTGTACTGAACCAAAGCCTGACCAACTGACACTTGATCCCCCACATTTACTAAGACACTCTCTAAATCTCCCTTGGTCCCATCATAGTAAACATACTGTTCTCCATTGGCAGTCACATTTCCTGTCAATAAAACAGATGAAGCAACGGAACCTTCTTTGACTTTTTGGACGATTGGAGTTGATTCTACTTCTGGTGTCGAAGCATTGTTTCCACTAAACCACATAAAGAAAATGGCCACTAAAACAATTGTAACGGCAGTTCCAATAATGCTAAATATCTGCCATTTTTTTAACTTTTTCATCTTTTTTCTTCCTCCTGATGAAAACGAATTTTTCTTTTTTTATATTATATCATAACTATATTTTATTTTTTTCACAAAAAACTTTGAAAATCTTAAAGGTATTTTAATTCCTGTTCTGTAATGCTCTTCACCTCTCGTAGCAGATTTTTGCATTCACTTTCTAAAAAAGGTACAATTACCTCATATTGATTAAAGGAGCTTATATCTAACTATGAAAGAATTCGATATTATTGCTATTGGCGGTGGCAGCGGCGGAATTGCTACCATGAATCGTGCTGGCGAGCATGGCGCCAAAGCTGCTGTCATTGAAGAAAAGAAATTAGGGGGAACCTGTGTCAATCTTGGCTGCGTTCCTAAAAAAATCATGTGGTACGGTGCCCAGATTGCCGAGGCCATCCAACACTACGGACCAGACTATGGCTTTACTTCAGAAAATCAGCACTTTGACTTTGCTATCTTACGAAAAAACCGTGAAGCCTACATTGATCGCGCTCGCTCATCCTACGATGGGAGTTTTAAACGAAACGGCGTTGAACTGATTGAAGGTCGCGCTCATTTTGTTGACAAGCACACAGTCGAAGTCAATGGAGAGCTGATTCGCGCCAAACATATCGTTATCGCAACAGGCGCTCATGCAGCCATTCCTCAGATTCCTGGTGCAGAATACGGCGAGACTTCCGATGATGTTTTTGCTTGGGAAGAGCTTCCCAAGTCTGTTGCCGTTGTCGGAGCAGGCTATATCGCAGTGGAACTAGCCGGCGTCCTCCATACTCTAGGTGTTAAGACGGATCTCTTTGTCCGTCGCGACCATCCCCTCCGTAATTTCGATAGCTACCTGATTGACGGACTAATGGCAGAGATGGAAAAGTCTGGTCCTGCTCTCCACATCCACAAAATCCCTACTCGAGTGGAAAAACTGGCTGATGGCCAGCTGAAAATCCACTTCCAAGATGGGAGTAACCACACAGCAGAGCATATCATCTGGGCTATTGGGCGTAAGCCAAATGTCCAAGACCTCAATCTTGATGTTGCAGGGGTTACCCTAAATGACCGAGGCTTCATCGCTGTGGATGAATACCAAAATACTGTCGTACCTGGCATCTATGCCTTGGGCGATGTGACTGGCGAAAAAGAGCTGACACCGGTAGCAATCAAGGCTGGCCGCACCCTATCTGAGCGCCTCTTTAACGGTAAGACAGATGCCAAGATGGACTATACTACTATTCCAACTGTGGTCTTCTCCCATCCCGCTATTGGGACAGTTGGTCTAACAGAAGAAGAAGCAATTCAGAACTACGGCGCTGAAAATATACACCTCTACACCTCTAGCTTTACCTCCATGTACTCAGCCGTTACTCGCCACCGCCAACAGGCTCGCTTTAAGCTCATCACCGCTGGTGACAATGAGAAAGTCATTGGCCTACACGGTATCGGATATGGCGTAGATGAAATGATTCAGGGCTTCGCCGTAGCTATCAAGATGGGAGCCACCAAGGCTGACTTTGACGCCACCGTTGCCATCCATCCGACCGGATCCGAAGAATTTGTCACCATGAGATAATACTGATGAGAACCGGAAACAAGATCAGCTTGGTTAAACATTTATATTATGCCAAACTGATGACGCAGTAGCTGACTGGCTCTTTCATTCGCCTTTCAAGATTCGAGGAAATCTTAATCAGGCTTGGAGGTAGAATAATGAACTGATTTTATAAAAATTTAGTTCTGTCCCACTCCCTTTTCTCCTTTCTAAGGCTCATTATTATCATAAAATAAACAAGAGAATGTAACCATAACTTATTCTTTCATTTTTAATTTTTATCTTACATTTTTGTAAGAAAGAGCTCATTATAAAATCTGAATAAGGTTAAAGAGAGAAAGCTAGGTTTGTTCTTTGATTTCTTTGTCTATGTTAAACGAAAAATTTCAATTATTATTCAAAAGATTCTCAATTACTTCTAAAATAATTTACAGTTGAGCTTATTGGGATCCAAAATTATCGTCGTATATCTGCCCATTTTAAGAAAAAGAGCGGGAAAACCTTCAAACAGGTCTTTCCCGCTTTCTCATATTCAGCCAGTTTACTCGCCCCAGACTTCTTTGACGATGTCAGAAATCAGCGCAATCTTCTCCCATTGATTTTCTTCGGTCAGGATATTGCCTTCCTCAGTAGAGGCAAATCCGCACTGAGTAGACAAATACAAGTTTTCCAGTGGAACATACTGACTAGCTTCCTTGATTCGGGCAATGACAGCCTCTTTGTCTTCCAGCTGACCACTCTTAGAAGTCAAGAGCCCTAGAACCACCTTCTTGCCTGGTGTTACCTTAGCCAGAGGCTCGAAGCCGCCAGCCCGCTCTGTATCAAATTCTAAGAAATAAGCATTAACTGCTTCTTTTTCAAAGAGTTCCTCAGCAATTGGAGCATAGCCGCCTGAAGAGGCCCAAGTTGAATGGTAATTTCCTCGGCAGACATGAGTGTTGACTGTCAGATTAGTCGGTACATTTTCATAGACATCGTTATTAAGAGTTAAGAAGAGATTGGCCAATTCTTCGCGGACTTGGTCTTTCGTCTTACCCTGAGCTGCTCCCCAAGCGGATAGAAAATTGTCATCTACCAAGACACCCCAAGTACAATCATCCACTTGCAGAGTTTTGAGTCCAGCTTCCACCAAGTCTTGAATAACCTGCAGATAGGCCGTCTTAATATCCTCACGCAGCTGGTCAAAATCAGGGTAAATCTCATTCAGTTTTTCTACATGCTCAGCATCGCGAATCAGTTCAAAATAAAACTGAGCCGGCGCTGGAATGGTATATTTAGCTTCTACTTGGTCATTATCCGCTACCAAATCCCGCAAAAACTGATAATGTTGGACAAAAGGATGTTTTTCCCCAGAAATCTTGCCAGCAATCAGAGCCGAATCGGCTTTAGTTGTTTCCCCGTGGAAATGATAGCCTTCTGCAGCTTGGACATGGTCAATCCCCTGAAAACCCCAGAAAAAGTCCAAATGCCAATAGGCCCGACGGAATTCCCCATCTGTTACGCTTTTTAGCCCCGCCTTTACTTCCTTCGCGACCAAATCACGGATAGCCTGATCCTCAACTGCTGTCAGCTCTTCTTGACTAATCTTGCCTTCTGCGAAAGCCTCACGTGCCTTCACCAATTCTTGAGGACGAAGAAAGGAACCAACATGATCTACTCTGAAAGGTGCGTGTGTATGTGTCATAAAAATTACCTCTGCTTTACTAATTTAATCCTTGTTATAACTTTTAGATTCGTTATTGGATAAGAATCATTATATCAGTCAAGTGCCTAGTATTCAACATTTTATGGCACTTTCAGATAATCTCATTTCATTGATCTATCTATAGTTTAAAACTATACCAATCTTCTTTCCTTTCTGCTATTCAAGAAGAAGTATTTTTGATATGATAGTAAGAAATAATAAAAGAAGGGGGATTGGAAATGAGCAAAGCGAAAAAATTATTAGCAGCTCTAGGGATTATTTTCTTTAATATTTTTGGCCTAATTGCCTTTATCTTTCTCCTCATTCGGAGTCGTAAAAAGCGTAAATAGCCTCTCAATTGTCTAGTCTGATTTAAAAAGACTTGACTTTTTTTTATTTTGTTTTAAAATAGTTACCATATTTTAAAAAAGAGGTTTACTATTATGAACAAATCCTTTTCTTTCATTCTCCCTGCTATCGGTGCTGCCTTATTGGCTGTGCTGTCTCAGCTTAGTTTCTCCATTGGACCAATTCCCATTACTCTACAGACCTTTGCTGTCGGCCTGATTGCAACCATCTTTGAGCGCCGCGAAGCTCTCTTAGCTGTTTTCTTATATTTGCTTCTCGGAGCTATTGGATTGCCGGTTTTTGCTGGTGGAAGCGGAGGCTTTCAAGCACTTCTTGGACCAAGTGCAGGTTATCTTTGGGCTTATCTGCTCTTTGCACTGGTCACTTCCAGTCTAACGGGCAAAGATAGTAAATTTTACACGGTCTTTTTAGCTAATCTACTCGGAGATACTCTGGTCTTTGTTGGTGGAGTTATCGGACTTCATTTTCTAGCTCAGATGAATTTCGCTCAAGCGATTTCCGTTGGTGTGACACCTTTCATTCTTCCTGATCTTTTAAAAATTCTAGCAATTACCCTAATTAGCATTCCTATTTTTAAAAGTCTGGCTTTTCATCCCTATTTTTCAAATAAAAACAGATAGACTCAAAGTCTATCCGTTTTTAAATGCATCCAGAAGAACTTGAAATTCCTCGTTAGAAAGGGTGATTCCCTTGCCCATCTTGCTATGATCAGGACTCCAAGTACGGATATCATACTTGGCAGGCGCACCGTTAAAACTTACGCGGTTGAGCTCCTTGGTCCAACCTTTTCCATTTTCTGATAAAACGAGCAATTTTTCCTCGATTTCAAATTTAAAATCTGCCATACTTTACC
>ERZ773099.1469-NODE-1469-length-17447-cov-2.289443_pt1 | contig 17447 bp, 13 predicted proteins | sample MGYA00511120_ERZ773099 | MGnify/ENA primary metagenome ERZ773099 (study PRJEB29015, sample SAMEA2738012) | human oral metagenome | biome: human oral; feature: human-associated habitat; material: dental | place: China | collected 2104 ...
TGATTTGGACGACGATGCCAAATCCGGCAAATCGACCAAAACCGATAAGGTGTCGGACAAGGCCGAAGAGGTTAAAGCGAAAGAGGCAAAGCGCGGCGATACAAAACCGACAGTTAAAAAGGTAGTCACACGCGCTTCGATCATTAGTGAAGAACAGCAGCGCCTGCGTGCCGAGGAAGAGCGCCGCAAGGCTGAATTGCGTGCGCGCCAAGAGGCCGAATTTATTGAAAAACAGCAGCGCGCTGCTGAACTGGCGCGTCTGAAGCAGGAAGCCGAGGCAAAGGCTGAAGCGGCGCGCGCTGCGGAAACCGCTAAAAAAGCGGCGGCGGCGGCGGCCAAGACCCTTGCTGAACGTCCGGCAAGCGAAGAAAAACCAATGAAATCCGCCAGCAAACAAGGGGCCTCCGACAAGGTAGATAAGAAGGGGGACAGGAAAGGCAGCGATCGGAAAAACAATCAATGGAAGGAAGAAGGTAGCGGCAAGCGCCAGGGATTGAAAGTGCGCGGCGGTGCGACCGGTACCTCCGGCTGGCGCGAAGGCAAAGCGGGCGGCAAACGGTCGGGGCGGCGCGATGTTGCGGAATCCACGCATGGCTTCCAGCAGCCGACCGAGGCGGTCGTGCATGATGTGCATGTGCCCGAGACGATTTCTGTCTCCGATCTGGCGCACAAGATGGCTGTCAAGGCAACGGAAGTCATCAAGACGTTGATGAAGATGGGATCGATGGTGACCATCAACCAGGTGCTCGACCAAGAAACGGCGATGATCGTCGTCGAGGAAATGGGACACCGTGCCTTTGCCGCCAAACTCGACGATCCCGATGCTTTCCTCGATGAGGCGACTAACAAGGATGCGCCGCAACTGCCGCGTGCGCCGGTGGTGACCGTCATGGGGCACGTCGATCATGGCAAGACCTCACTGCTCGACTATATCCGTCGCACGCGCATTGCTTCGGGGGAAGCGGGGGGGATTACCCAGCATATCGGCGCCTATCATGTCCATACGACACGCGGTATGGTGACTTTCCTCGATACGCCGGGGCATGAGGCATTCACGGCGATGCGCGCGCGCGGCGCCAAAGCGACCGACATCGTCATCCTGGTCGTTGCTGCTGACGATGGCGTGATGCCGCAGACGCGCGAAGCCATTCACCACGCCAAGGCGGCGGGGGTGCCGATCGTCGTGGCGGTGAACAAGATCGACAAACCGGAAGCTAATCCGGAGCGCGTCAAGCAGGAACTGGTGGCCGAGGAAGTGGTGCCGGAGGAATACGGCGGCGATTCGCCTTTTGTTTCGGTGTCCGCTAAAACCGGGCAGGGGATCGACGATCTGCTGGAAAACGTGCTTTTGCAGGCTGAGGTGCTTGAATTGACCGCGCCGCAGGATGCGCCGGCCAAGGGGCTGATCATCGAGGCCAGTCTTGACCGCGGACGCGGGCCAGTGGCGACGATGCTGGTACAGTCCGGGACATTGCGCCAGGGCGATATTCTGCTTGCCGGCCAGGTGTTTGGCCGTATTCGCGCCATGATCGATGAAGATGGCAAGCACATCAAGGAGGCAGGGCCGTCGATTCCGGTCGAAGTACTTGGGCTTTCCGATGTGCCGGCGGCCGGGCAGGAAGCCGTGGTGCTTGCTGATGAACGCAAAGCACGCGAGATTGCCCTGTTCCGCCAGGGTAAATTCCGTGACGTGAAGCTGGCTAATAAACAGGCGGCCAATCTGGAAAATCTGCTTGAGCAGATGGGCGAGTCCGATGTGAAGACACTGGCGCTGATCATCAAGGCCGATGTCCAAGGCTCACAGGAGGCGCTCGTGCAATCGCTGCAAAAATTGACAACCGACGAGGTCAAGGTCGATGTCATTCATGCGGCCGTCGGCGGTATCACCGAGTCTGATGTGCATCTGGCGCAAGCGTCCAATGCCGTCATCATCGGTTTCAACACGCGCGCCGATGCCGGTGCGCGCAAGACAGCAGAAAACGTTGGTATCCAGATCCGTTACTACAATATCATTTACGATGCCGTCGATGAGGTCAAGGCGGCGCTTTCAGGCATGCTCTCGCCAGAGAAACGCGAAGAAGTCACCGGGCTGGTCGAAATCCGTCAAGTCTTCCGTGCCAGCAAGATCGGCACGATCGCGGGCTGTTATGTGCTGGAAGGCGTGGTCAAGCGGACTTCACGCGCGCGTTTGTTGCGCGACAACGTGGTGATCTGGGAAGGCGATCTGGAGTCACTCAAACGCTTTAAAGACGACGTCAAGGAAGTCCGCGCCGGCTTTGAATGCGGGGTGTCGCTGAAGAATTACACCAACTATGAGGCGGGCGATCAGCTTGAAGTGTTCGATGTAACCGAAGTGGCGAGGACGCTGTAAGTGAACCGTCATAAAGGTCATCACGGCTCGCATGGATTTTCGCGCCAGGAACGTGTGGCCGAACAGGTTCGTCGCGAACTGGCGGCATTGATCGATGGTGAGCTGAAAGATCCGCGCATTGGCATGATCAGTATCACCTGTGTCGAGGTGACGCCCGATTATACACACGCCAAGGTATTTTTCAGTACGCTGGCCGGCCGCGAACATGTCGATGGCGTGCTGTCCGGGCTGGCAAGCGCTGCGGGTTTTTTGCGGCGTGAGCTGGGTCGGCGCATCCGCATCCATACGACGCCGCAACTGCATTTTCTCTTTGACCCGTCGCTGGAACGCGGCGCGGAACTTACAAAGTTGATCGAAGAGGCCGTGACGAGTTCGCAAGACGCTGAGGCGGAAAACGCTTCCGACGAACCTTGACTGCTACAACGCGCCCAGCGCGCCGCTGGCAGCGCGTCGATGGGGTCGTGCTGCTCGATAAACCGGCGGGGATGACTTCCAACGCTGCTTTGCAGGCCGTTCGCCGCCTGTATGCTGCTGCCAAGGGCGGCCATACGGGGACGCTTGATCCGTTGGCTACGGGGCTGTTGCCGCTCTGTTTTGGCGAGGCGACCAAGTTTTCCGCCGATCTGCTCGACGCGCCAAAGACTTACGAAGCCAATGTTCTGTTCGGCATCAGCACCTCGACTGGCGATGCCGAGGGCGAAGTGTTGGCGCGCCGCTGCGTCGAATTCTCGCAGCCTGAGCTTGAACGGGCGCTAGCTTCGTTCCGTGGTCCGATCTGCCAGGTTCCGCCGATGTATTCGGCATTGAAGCGCAATGGCCGTCCGCTGTATGAGTTGGCGCGGCAAGGCGTTACGGTCGAACGCGCTGCGCGCACCGTGACCATTCATTCGCTGGAATTGCTGGCATTTTCTGGTGAACGTTGCAAGGTGCGTGTGGTTTGCAGCAAGGGGACTTACATTCGCGTGCTGGTCGAAGATATTGGGAAAATGCTTGCCTGTGGCGCCCATTTGACGGCCTTGCGGCGTACTGCCGTGGGCGATCTGACACTCAATGCTGCTGTTCCGTTATCGGTGCTGGATAGCGGCGGTGAAACGGTGCGCCGACAGGCACTGCTGCCGGTCGATACCTTGCTACACAGCCTGATGCCGGTGAGTCTCGATGCGCCGGCTGCCCAGCGGTTTTTACACGGCAACCCGGTCATGCTGTCTGAAACCAAGCTGCGCAGTGCATTGAGGGAAAACGAACATTATGAAAAATGCCGCGTTTATCGTGACAGCCAGTTGCTGGGCATTGGTGCGCTTGATTTCAATGGTCAACTGAAACCGGTCAGGTTGCTGACCGCAGAACAGAAATCTTCCTGAATTTTTGGCGGTATGCTTTCTAAGCGTGACCATTGGTCACTAGGGCTGGGAAACCTATCGAATCACAATACGCAATGGTGTTTTCGCTCCCTTTGGCATGTAGATTACGGATTCCCCGAGAAGCGTTCATTTTCAGTTTTTTCCGGACATGATGCGCCAAGTGATCATTAGCTTTGTAGATAATCTTGGCGAATTCATGTCCCCAAACTTGGTTGTCGCATCTTGGCGGCTAGGCTATAATGCGAACCCCCGCTCAACCCGGAGCGGGATTTTCTTTTATTGATCAATATCAGACGTTAGCTCTATCAAACTGGGGCGCGTCGTTTTCTAGAGAGAGTTTGACATGGCAATTACTGTGGCGCAGAAAGCGCAGATTATGGCTGATTATCAGCGCGCCAAGGGCGATACCGGTTCGGCTGAAGTACAGGTGGCATTGCTAACCGCACGTATCAATGACTTGACTGTCCATTTCAAGGAACATGCCAAGGACCACCACTCCCGCCGCGGCCTGCTGCGGATGGTGAGCCGTCGCCGTAAGTTGCTGGATTATCTGAAGCGTACGAATGTCGATTCATACCGCGCGCTGATTCAGCGTCTCGGTTTGCGTAAATAATCTGTCTGCAAACGCCGCACTGCGGTTGGAGAGCAGACAATGATGATTGACTGGCAGCGGCCAACCCGCAAGGGTTGTGCCGCTGTTTTTGTTTTGCTTTGGGGTTTGTTGTGTTACGCAGTAGGGGTATATAGATGTGTATAGATGGCACATGGATTTTGCCGATGTGCCGAACTGTCGAGAAAGGAAGAAATGTTTAATTTTGTCAAAAAAACTTTTACCTACGGAGCGCACCAGGTTACGTTGGAAACGGGCGAGATCGCCCGTCAGTCGGGCGCTGCCGTGCTGGTGTCGATGGATGAGACAGTCGTTCTGGTGACCGTGGTCGGTAACAAGTCGGTTAAGCCCGGGCAGGATTTTTTTCCACTGACTGTCGATTACATTGAGAAAACCTATGCCGCCGGGCGCATTCCAGGCGGATTCTTTAAGCGTGAAGGCCGTCCGTCAGAAAAAGAAACGCTGACCTCGCGTTTGATTGACCGTCCACTGCGCCCGCTTTTCCCTGACGGTTTTTTTAACGAAGTACAAATTGTGGCGATGGTCGTTTCGCTCAACCCTGAGGTCGATCCGGACATCCCGGCAATGATCGGTGCTTCGGCGGCGCTGGCGGTTTCCGGTATTCCTTTCAATGGACCGATTGGCGCTGCGCGCGTGGGTTACATCAATGACCAGTACATACTTAATCCGACCCAGACGCAGCTCAAGGATAGTCGCCTTGATCTCGTTGTCGCCGGTACACAGGCGGCCGTACTGATGGTCGAGTCGGAAGCGGATATTCTGCCGGAAGACGTTATGCTCGGTGCGGTGGTTTTCGGCCATGAGCAGATGCAGACTGCCATCAATGCCATCAATGAGTTCGTTGACGAAGGGGGTAAGCCTGAATGGGACTGGACACCCGCGCCCAAAGATGAAGAACTTGTCGCCAAATTGAATGCGCTGGTTGAGGCAGATGTTCAGGAAGCTTTCCGCATTACCAGTAAACAGGAGCGTACGCAGCGACTTAGTGAAATTTCTGCCCGGGCGATCGAAACGCTGACAGTGGGTGAGAATGCGCCGGATGCGGCAACCATCGGCAACCTGCTGTTTGATATCGAATCACGCATCGTTCGCGGCCGTATTCTGGCCGGAGAGCCGCGTATTGACGGGCGCGATACGCGCACCGTGCGTCCGATTGCCATTCGTTCCGGCGTCTTGCCGCGTACCCATGGTTCGGCGCTATTTACGCGCGGTGAAACGCAAGCCCTAGTTGTCGCGACGCTCGGAACGGGACGCGATGAGCAGATTATCGACGCACTGTCCGGTGAAACGCGCGAACGCTTTATGCTGCATTACAATTTCCCGCCGTATGCGACGGGTGAGTGCGGTCGTGTTGGGTCGCCGAAGCGGCGTGAGATCGGTCACGGACGTCTAGCCAAACGAGCGATGGTTGCCGTACTGCCGAAAACCGAAGATTTTTCCTATACCATGCGTGTCGTTTCGGAAATCACCGAATCAAATGGCTCCAGCTCAATGGCCTCGGTCTGCGGTTCGACGCTGGCGCTGATGGATGCCGGCGTGCCGCTCAAGGCGCACGTTGCCGGTATTGCTATGGGGCTGATCAAGGAAGGTAACCGCTTTGCCGTGCTGACGGATATTCTGGGCGATGAAGATCATCTCGGCGATATGGACTTTAAGGTGGCCGGTACTGATACAGGCGTGACCGCCTTGCAAATGGACATCAAGATCCAGGGCATTACCAAGGAAATCATGCAGGTGGCGCTGGCTCAGGCAAAAGAAGCGCGTCTGCATATCCTCGCAAAAATGCAGGCAGCAGTTGCTGCGCCGCGTCAGGAAGTTTCCAACTATGCGCCGCGCCTGTATACGATGAAGATCAATCCGGACAAGATTCGCGACGTGATCGGCAAGGGAGGCGCGGTTATCCGTGCGATTACCGAAGAAACCGGCACGACGATTGATATCAAGGAAGACGGTACGATCACGATCGCCTCGGTCAATGCCGAAGCGGCAGATGCCGCCAGATCGCGCATTGAGTCGATTACGGCGGATGTAGAAGTGGGCAAGATTTACGAGGGCACCGTGCTCAAGCTGCTGGATTTCGGCGCTATCGTCAGCATTTTGCCAGGGCGTGACGGTCTGCTGCATATCTCGCAAATTGCCAACGAGCGCGTCAATGCGGTTTCAGACTACCTCAAGGACGGCCAAAAGGTTCGCGTTAAAGTTCTTGAGGCGGATGAAAAAGGGCGTATTCGCCTGTCGATGAAAGCGATCACAGCGGAGGATAGCGGCGCGGCAGGGGGTTCCCAGTAGTTCAGTACTAAATTTTGCCTGAAGACGAAAAAGCCACCCTGTTCCGGGTGGTTTTTTTCTTGGTAAGTTTCGGCGAACGATGCGGGAGAAATACAGCCTACAGCCCGAAAGCCGCGGCCGTGTTACTTGGCAACTTGCTTTTCGCGCACTTCCTCAAGGGTTTTGCAGTCGATGCACAGCGAGGCCGTCGGGCGTGCTTCCAGGCGCTTGATGCCGATTTCAACACCGCAAGCACTACAATAACCATAATCACCGCTATCGATCATGGCGATCGTGTCGTCGATTTTCTTGATCAGCTTACGTTCGCGATCACGGTTACGCAGCTCAATGGCGATATCGGTTTCCTGGCTGGCGCGATCGTTGGGATCGGCAAAAACGGTTGCTTCGTCCTGCATGGTTTGCACCGTTCGCTCAATATCCTTCATCAGGCTAGCCTTGAGTGATTCCAGAATATTCCGGAAATGGGCGAGCTGGCGTGGATTCATGTATTCCTCTCCCTTTTTGGGGACATAAGGAGGAATGTTTTTCTCTTTCGAGCGCGATCGTTCTGGCATGTCTGAAAGTCAAGCAATCGTGGTGGAAAACCGGCTTCATATCAAAAAACAGCGCGTGCTGCAACTGGCCGAGCAGGCGATATTCAGATAGCAGCCGAATTGGAAGTGTACAATAACTGCTCTCGCCAGTTTTTTCTAGTCAGCGGATGAGCGAAAAATGTGTCACTGGTTTGACTTGCCTTTTTCTCTGGGCCCGCGTGCTTTTTTGCTCCAGGATTGACCAGAATCAATGCTATCGGTAAAATGCGCGCTTCTTCGGGGCGTAGCGCAGCTTGGTAGCGCATCTGCTTTGGGAGCAGAGGGTCGTGAGTTCGAATCCCACCGCCCCGACCAGAATAGAATGGCAAGTCCTCGCCGAAGGCTTGTGATATGTCCCGAGGGATGCGTTTTCTCGGCACCTGGCGCCCGTAGCTCAACCGGATAGAGCACCGGCCTTCTAAGCCGGGGGTTGTGAGTTCGAGTCTCGCCGGGCGCGCCAGAAATAGATACGATGGCGATGTTAGCTCAGTTGGTAGAGCAACGGATTGTGATTCCGTGGGTCAGCGGTTCGATCCCGCTACATCGCCCCAACGAAGTGTTTGGGCCAATCCTTTGGGATTGGCTTTTTTTTTTCTTTGCTTCTTCTTTCTTATATCGCATTCCCTGTGTTTTTGTGTGTGTTTTTGCTAATCCTCCCATCCATCCTGTCGAATTTCCGCCGGTCCCGTACAATCGCGCCAGACAAGCGCCTGATTTGCCGAGGCAATGAAAGAATAATCTATGCAGCGGCCTGAAATCGGGAAAATTCTGGTGCCCGTCAAACGGGTTATCGACCCCTGTGTGGCGATCCGCATCAAGGGCGAGGGCACCGGCGTAGAGATAGCGGGTGTCAGGATGAGCATGAATCCGTTTGATGAAATTGCCGTTGAGGCCGCCGTTCGCCTCAAGGAAAGCGGGGCGGCAAATGAGATCATTGCCGCCTCCTGTGGTGTACCCGCTTGCGCAGAAACGCTGCGCACTGCACTGGCGATGGGGGCTGACCGCGCCATCCTCATTGAAACCGGCATCGAGCTTCAGCCGCTGGCTGTGGCCAGAGTGCTGGTAGCGCTGTGCCGGCAAGAATTGCCGGATCTTGTCATCTGCGGCAAACAGGCGATCGATAGCGATGCCGGTCAGACAGGCACGATGCTCGCTGCCTTGCTTGGTTGGCCGCTGGCGACGCGCGTTTCCCATCTAAATGTTTCTGAAGGGCAGATTTTTGCGACATGCGAAACTGACGATGGATGCGAAGCCTGGCAGCTGCGCCTCCCGGCGCTATTAACCGTTGAATTGGGGCTGAATACACCGCGCTACGTGACGTTGCCCAATCTGATGAAAGCGAAGAAAAAGCCTTTGGATACGCTAAGGCCGGAGGCATTGGGCATTGATGTTGGCTCGCAGCTGGCACAGGTATCGATAAGCGCACCACCGCCACGCCGAGCGGGCGTTCGCATCGCCGATGTTGGCGAGTTGATTAGATGTCTGCGCGATGAAGCGCGGGTGCTCTGATATGCCTCCCATGTCTCCCAACCCTTTTGTTCCCGTCGTTTCTGGTATTTCTTCCGGGATTCGCGTACTGGTCATTGCGGAAAATGCCAGGGACGGCCTCAGCAAAACGGTGCCTCCAATCGTGTTAGCCGCCCGGCAGCTGGGCGGCGAAGTGCATGTGCTGATCAATGATGGCAGTGATGCTGCTTTGGCCTTGGCTGCCCGCGCAGCGGCGGCGTTGCCGGGCGTTTCGCTGGTAAAAATTGCCAAAACTGCATATGCCTCTGCCAATGAGGCTGCTCCGAGAGCGGAAGATACGGCAGCGCTGATTTTGGCGCATGCAGCCAGTTATACGCATATTTTGGCGGCGGATTCGGGATATTTCCGCAATGTACTGTCGCGCCTCGCCGCCTTGCTGGGGGTCGAACCGATCACTGGCGTGGTGCGTATTGCGTCGCCCGACACCTTTGTTCGGCCCGTCTATGCGGGCAATGCGCTGTTGACGGTGCGTAGCAGCGATCTGGTGAAAATTCTGACGCTTCGGGCGGCGAGCTTGGCAACGGCAAGCGATGATGCGGAAACGAATGGGGATAGCAGGCGTGGCAGCCGGGATGAGCAGTGCGGCCAGGCCGCAATGACAGTCGTTGCGCCTGCCCCCGCAACCTTGCCGGCGGTTGCCGCAGCGGCGGTGCTGCTTGAACGCCGGTGTACGATGAACATAGAGGACGGAAAAACCTCGCCATCCCTGGATGCCGCGCGTATCGTCGTCGCGGGCGGCCGTGGTCTGGGGAGCGCCGAGAACTTTACGATGCTGCTGACGCCGTTGGCCGAGCAGCTGGGGGCGGCGCTGGGCGCCAGCTATGGCGCGGTCAGCGCGGGATATGCCGCCAATGCGCTACAGATTGGCCAGACAGGGCGAATCATTGCCCCGGAGCTTTACATTGCCGTGGGAATTTCGGGCGCAATTCAGCATCTGGCCGGCGTTAAGGAGGCGCGAGTCATCGTTGCAATCGACAAAGATCCGGAAGCGCCGATTTTCAAAGTCGCCGATTATGGGCTGGTTGCCGATCTCTTCGATGCCGTGCCGGCGCTGACGCGAGCGCTGGCTGCAATGAGTAAAAAAGCGTGATGCCATGGGGCGTGAGAGTGTCGAATTTGATGTTGTCATTGTGGGCGGCGGTCCGGCGGGATTATCGGCGGCGATTCGCCTCAAACGGCAGGCGCAGGCGAACGGGCGGGAAATCAGCGTTTGCTTGATTGAAAAAGCCGCCGAAATTGGTGGACACACGCTTTCCGGCACCATCGTCGATCCGCGTGCATTGGATGAATTGCTGCCTGATTGGCGGGGAGAGGATTCGCCGCTCAAACTCGCCGTGTCGGAAGAAGCGATTTTCTGGCTATCTGAGCGCGGTAGCATCCAGATCCCGCATCGACTATTGCCTGGCTGTTTCCGCCAGGCCGGCACTTACCTTGTTTCTCTTGGCGATCTGTGCCGCTGGCTGGCGCAGCAGGCCGAAGCCTTAGGGGTCGAGATTTTCTCCGGCTTCGCGGCGAGCGAAATCCTTCTGGCAGATAGCGTGGATGGCGAACGCGTCGTCAATGGCGTGATTACTGGGGATTTTGGGCGTCTCCGAGACGGTTCGCCGGGTTCGGACTTTCAACCGGGAATGGCGCTGCGCGGCAAATACACGCTGTTTGCTGAAGGGTGTCGCGCGTATCTCGGAAAGCGACTGATCGAGCAATATCGCCTGGATGAGGGTGCCGCGCCGCAAACATATGGACTGGGGATCAAGGAAGTCTGGGACGTGCGGCCGGAAAACCATGCTCCGGGCCGTGTCCTGCATACCTGCGGTTGGCCGCTGAAGCCGGATACCTATGGCGGCGGTTTTTTGTATCACCAGCAAGATCGGCGGGTTGCTGTCGGGTTCGTCGTCGGGCTGGGGTACGCCAATCCTTATCTATCCCCTTTTGAGGAATTTCAGCGCTTTAAGACACATCCGCGTATCCGCGCCTGTTTACACGGGGGCCGGCGCATTGCCTATGGGGCCAACAGCGTTGCATCCGGCGGGCTGCAGGCCATGCCCCGGCTGGTATTCCCCGGTGGTGCGCTGGTCGGCGATGCGGCTGGTTTTCTCAATGCGGCGCGCGGTAAGGGCGTGCATGGCGCCATGTTGTCCGGCATGCTGGCGGCGGACGCCTGTTTTGCGGCGCTGAGGGCAGGCCGCGCGGGCGATGAGCTGAGCGCGTATCCGCAGGCATTTTGCCGCAGCTGGCTGCACGATGAACTGTGGGCGACGCGCAACTTTAAGCCCTGGTTGACGAAAGCGGGGCTGTATTTCGGCAGCGTACTGTTCGCAGCCGAGCAGAAACTGTTTGCCGGCAATGTGCCGTGGACGTTGCGTGTCAGCGAGCCGGATCATGCCGCTTTGCGTCCGGCGGCTGCTTCCTCGCCGATTGCCTATCCGCTGGCGGATAGCGTATTGACGTTCGACCGGCCGTCGTCCGTGTTCCTGGCAAATCTACGTTATGGAAAAGATCAGCCCGTTCATTTGCATCTTAAGGATGAGCGTTTGCCGGTTTCCGTTAATCTCGCCAAGTACGACGCCCCGGAGCAGCGTTACTGCCCGGCCGGCGTGTATAGGGTTCTGCACGAGGGGCCGGAGCGCACGCCGCGTTTGCAGATCGATGCGCAGAATTGCCTGCATTGCAGGACCTGCGATATCAAGGACCCGCTGCAAAATATTGAATGGACGCCGCCGCAAGGCGGCGATGGGCCAGCGTATACAAGTTTATGAAGCCGAAGATGCCAAATAGCGCATTGCCCAAGCCGCTGTTTTCCTACCGCCCGTATTGGGCGAAGCGTTTTGGCATTGCACCGTTTCTGCCGATGTCACGTGAAGAAATGGAGGCGCTGGGTTGGGATTCCTGTGATGTGATCATCGTTTCCGGCGATGCCTATATTGATCATCCGAGCTTCAGTACGGCGCTGATCGGGCGCTTGCTCGAAGCGCAGGGCTTTCGCGTGGGCATCATTGCCCAGCCTGACTGGCATTCGGCCGAGCCTTTCCGCGTGCTTGGCCGGCCGAATCTCTTTTTCGGCGTATCGGCCGGCAACATGGATTCGATGGTCAACCGTTATACGGCTGACCGCAAGATTCGCTCTGATGACGCCTATACGCCGGACGGCGCGCCGAATCGCCGCCCAGACCGCGCTGTGATCGTCTATGCGCAGCGCTGTCGGGAGGCGTATCCGGAGGCAAATGTCGTGATCGGGGCGATTGAAGCCAGCCTGCGCCGCGTCGCCCATTACGACTACTGGTCGGATACTGTGCGGCGTTCAGTGCTGCCAGATGCAAAGGCCGATCTGTTGATCTATGGCAATGCCGAGCGTGCCATGGTCGCGCTGGCGCATCGCCTGGCGATGGGTGAGCCGATTGCCGCTATCCGTGACCTGCGCGGTACGGCTTTCATGGCGGCGCGGGGCTGGTTGCCGGCAGACGATTGGACGGAAATCGATTCAACCCGTGTCGATACGCCGGGACGGCTTGACCGCCCTGCCAATCCCTATGGCGAGGCGGTACGCCAGGATTGCCTGGCAATGGCGAAAACGTCAGAAAGCTCCGTGCAATATGAAAAAGCGGAAAAAGCGTCTGTGAAAAAAGTGGCGGCACAACCGCTGATTTTTTATGCGCAAGATCGTCAGGCACGCTGGCAGGATCGTGCCAGCAAATCCGCCATAAAATCCGGGAAGCCCGAAAATGCCGGGCATATTGCTGCGCGTTCGCGTACCGTGATTCGTCTGCCGTCCTATGAACAGGTGCGTGATGACCCAGTGCTGTACGCACATGCTTCGCGTACCTTGCATCTGGAATCGAATCCTGGTAACGCGCGTGCTTTGGTTCAGGCGCATGGTGCGCGCGATGTCTGGCTCAATCCGCCGCCAATACCGCTGACGATGGCAGAAATGGATGGTGTCTACGACCTGCCTTTCCAGCGTAAACCGCATCCTGCTTACGGGCAGGCCAGAATTCTCGCCTACGAGATGATCCGTTTTTCGATCAATATCATGCGCGGCTGCTTCGGCGGTTGCACGTTCTGTTCGATTACCGAGCATGAAGGGCGCATCATCCAGAGCCGTTCGGAAGCTTCTGTATTACGGGAGATCGAGGATATCCGCGACAAAACGCCGGGCTTTACCGGCATTATTTCCGATCTCGGTGGGCCGACAGCCAACATGTACCGTATGGCTTGCCGGGATAAGCACATCGAGTCGGCCTGTCGACGGCTGTCGTGCGTTTTTCCTGATATTTGCCACAATCTCATCACCGACCATGCGCCGCTGATCGATTTATATCGCAAGGCGCGCGCTGTGCCAGGCATCAAGCGCATTCTGATCAGTTCCGGGTTGCGCTACGATTTGGCTGTGCGTTCGCCGGAGTACATTAGAGAGCTGGTGGCGCATCATGTCGGCGGTTATCTAAAAATTGCCCCGGAACACACCGAGCCGGGGCCGCTTGCATACATGATGAAGCCAGGTATCGGTGCATATGATCAATTCAAACGGCTTTTCGATAAGGCATCGCGGGACGCGGGCAAGGAACAATACCTGATTCCTTACTTTATCGCGGCGCATCCGGGGACGGGCGATGAGGATATGCTCAATCTGGCCCTCTGGCTCAAACGGAACGGTTTCCGACTCGATCAGGTGCAAACTTTCCTGCCGACGCCCATGGCGCTGGCGACGACGATGTTCCGCAGCGGACGTAATCCGCTGAAAAAGGTAACGCGTGATGCACCACGGGTCAGCACTGTACGCGGTGCACGCCAGCGCCGTCTGCATAAGGCTTTCTTGCGTTATCACGATCCTGATAATTGGCCGTTGTTGCGCGAGGCGCTAAAACAAATGGGGCGTGCTGATCTGATCGGCAATGGCAAGCGGCATCTGGTGCCGAATTTTCAACCGGCAGGAACAGGAGATAAGCGGCACGGGAATCCGACCAAAAAACCGAAAATTAGGACCTTGCCGCTGCGTGGGGGGCGATCATCAAAATGAGCGCAAGACACGATCGGGGTCCGAATCGTGTGAAAAAAGCAGAACGCCGGCAAATGCGCGATGGAACCGTATATGATGCCGTAAGTCCGCAGGCTGAAATGGTATTTCCAATGGTGTTACATTGACCGGAACTGGGGGGCATTGATAAAATCGCATTTTTTCGACAGGTGTGCCATGCGTCAAAAATTGGTTGTAGGTAACTGGAAAATGAACGGCAGTTTGCAGGCCAACCAGTCGCTTCTCAAGGAAATATCGGCAGGCATTACGGATGCACGTGGCGTTGCTGTGGCTGTCTGCGTGCCGTTTCCCTACCTGGCGCAGGCACAGGCGTTGCTGGCTGACACGTCCTTGGCATGGGGGGCGCAGAATCTGAGTGAAAAGGATTCTGGTGCCTTTACTGGTGAAGTTGCCGCATCAATGCTGCGTGATTTTGCCTGCCGCTATGTGCTGGTTGGGCATTCGGAACGGCGTACGCTGTATGGTGAAAATAATGCGCTGGTTGCCGAGAAGTTTGCCGCCGCGCTGGCGGGCAGTTTACAACCGATATTGTGCGTTGGCGAGACGCTGGCTGAACGTGAAACCGGAAAGACGGGGGAGGTCGTCGCAAAGCAGGTCGCCGCTGCGATTGATCGTGCCGGTATTGCGGCTTTTTCCAAGGCTGTTGTCGCATATGAGCCTGTCTGGGCAATTGGTACCGGTAAAACAGCCAGTAGTGCGCAAGCGCAGGAAGCCCATGCCGCTATTCGGGCGCAGGTGGCGCGTGCTGATGTCAAGGTTGCTGAAGGTTTGCAGATTCTTTATGGTGGGAGCGTTAAGCCGTCGAATGCCGCAGAGCTATTCGGCATGCCCGATATCGATGGTGGGTTGATCGGTGGTGCTTCGCTGGTGGCGAGTGATTTTCTGGCAATTTGCCAAGCTGCGACCCCGGCTTAATAAGGCAAGGATTATTTATGGAGTTTCTTTTTTCGTTAGCGCTGACGCTGCACGTTTTGGCAGCAGTCGGGATCGTTGGGCTGGTGCTAGTACAGCACGGCAAAGGTGCGGATATGGGCGCGACTTTTGGTAGTGGCGCTTCGGGTAGCCTGTTCGGTGCCGCCGGTTCAGCCAACTTTCTTAGCCGTACGACGGCAGTGCTTGCCGTCGTGTTCTTCTTGACGAGTCTGTCTCTGGCGTATTTTGCCTCAAATGCGCCAAAGACAACTGGTAGTGTGATGGAGGATGCGGTAAAATCCGCCCCAGAAGCTGTGACTGCTCCCGCAGCGGGGGAAGAAGTTCCGGCTCCTGCGGATTCTGCTTCAAAGGCCAAAGATATTCCAAAGTAACAGCTTATTTTTTAAGGTGACGGATCTCTCTCGCAGTACCGTTGCCTGTTGTTTGGGTGTGCCGACGTGGTGAAATTGGTAGACACGCTATCTTGAGGGGGTAGTGACTTCGGTCGTATGAGTTCGAGTCTCATCGTCGGCACCAAATAAAATAGAAAAGAAAATAGGAAAGGCCAGTTAGGCGCGCTTATTTCCTTCTTTGAATAAAAACCAAAAAAACGCTCGCCCCAAAAAAGTAATTCGCCCAAGAAAACCGTTTCACGGCAATAGAATTAATTATATTCGCTGGTGAAATTGGTTTTTTACAAAGCGGTTGGCTAATAACAGCACAGATTGCGCGACAAGGAGCAGTATCGGGGATTGTTGTGTCCAGCGATTAATCGTTGCCTTGTATTTCTATTTTTTGTCGATGTGTTTTTTCCTATTTATTAGGATGTTTTAGGGGTTATGAATAATCATCTGGTATCTCGCGCTGACGAGAAGCATCTCATAGAAGTCGAACTAGAAAGCACCCAGGCGTATCACGGCCACCTGCTTGATGTGCGCGTGGATCGTGTACGCCAACCCGATGGTCGTGAGGCAACGCGCGAATACATTCGGCATCAGGGGGCGGTCGTCGTTGTTCCCATTCTTGATAATGGCGAGCTGGTTTTTGAACGGCAGTTCCGTTATCCCTTGCGACGTGTTTTTCTTGAATTCCCGGCGGGAAAAATTGAAGCGGATGAAGATGTTTTGATGACTGGTCAACGCGAGCTGCTGGAAGAAACGGGCTATACGGCGAGCGACTGGCGACATCTGGGTGTATTACATCCCTGTATTGGTTATTCTGACGAGCGAATTGAGATTTTTTCTGCGCACGGTTTGCAGCAGACCCCCGAGGGGCAGCGGCTTGATGAGGGTGAGTTTGTCGAATTGCTGACATTAAGCCTGGGTGCGGCGCTGGAGGCAGTGCGTCATGGCGAGGTCACAGACGGTAAAACGATTGCCGCGCTCTTCTGGGCAGAAAAAATTATGCGCTCGGACTGGTAGCCAGATACTGCTTGTGATCCCGCACGAGGCTTCGTATATCGCTCTATTTCTGGACTGAATCTCGTTCTTCAGAATGCGGCGATTGCCCTGAGCAGCATGCTAGAATCCACCGGTTTTTATCTTGTGGAGAAAGTCTGATGTTCCAGTCCGCCCTGATCCAGGATTTACATGATCGCGGCCTGATCGCCCAGTTGACCGATGCGCGCGGGCTTGATGCCTTACTGGCAAGCTCATCGGTGACACTGTATTGTGGTTTTGATCCGACGGCGGATAGTCTGCATCTTGGGCATCTGGTGCCCGTACTGGTGCTCAAACGCTTTCAGCAGGCCGGACATAAGCCGATTGCACTGGTTGGTGGCGCAACGGGTATGATCGGTGACCCCAGCTTCAAGGCGACTGAACGCAAGCTTAATACCCCCGAAATTATCGCGGGCTGGGTTGTGAATATTCGTGCCCAAGTCGCACCGTTTCTGAATTTTGATGGCGTCAATGCAGCAATCATGGCCAATAACTACGACTGGTTTGGCGGCATGAGCGCACTCGATTTTCTGCGTGATATCGGAAAACATTTCTCGGTCAATGCGATGATCAAGAAAGAGTCGGTGCAGCAACGCATCAATCGCGACGAGCAGGGTATTTCCTATACGGAATTTTCCTATAGCCTGTTGCAAGGCTATGATTTTGTCGAGCTGAACCGGCGTTACGATTGCGTATTGCAGATTGGCGGTTCAGATCAATGGGGCAACATTACCGCTGGTGCCGATCTGACACGGCGGCTGAATCAGAAGCAGGTGTATGGTCTGACGCTCCCGCTAGTGACGAAATCCGACGGGACCAAATTCGGCAAGACGGAATCGGGCGCCATTTGGCTGGATGCAAAAAAAACTTCGCCCTATGCTTTTTATCAATTCTGGATCAATACAGCCGATGCAGATGTCTATAAATTCATGCGCTATTTCACTTTTCTGTCTGTCGAGGAAATCGACGCCATTGAAGCGGCGGATAATGTGGGCGGGAAGAAGCCGGAAGCGCAGCGCATCCTGGCCGAGCAGGTGACCGAACTGGTGCACGGACAGGCGGCGCTGCAAGCGGCACAGCGTATTTCGAAGAGCCTGTTTTCCGGAGATGTTGACGCACTGACCGAATCGGATTTCGAACAGTTGGCGCAGGATGGTGTGCCGGGCCTTACGTTGGAAAAATCGGCGGATGGTCTGGTTGATGCACTGGCGGCGGCGGGCTTAGCCAAATCGAAGAGTGAGGCGCGCGGTTTTTTGCAAAGCGGCAGCGTCCAGGTGAATGGCGTCAAAATCGACGCCATTGATTACCGTTTT
>ERZ773099.1471-NODE-1471-length-17432-cov-6.478679_pt1 | contig 17432 bp, 17 predicted proteins | sample MGYA00511120_ERZ773099 | MGnify/ENA primary metagenome ERZ773099 (study PRJEB29015, sample SAMEA2738012) | human oral metagenome | biome: human oral; feature: human-associated habitat; material: dental | place: China | collected 2104 ...
TCCCCATTATTTCAATGATTAAAAGTTTTTTACTAAGTTCTTTTAATTCATTTAAATTTTCAATTTCAAAGCAAACAACCCTATCCATTTTATGTTGATATATATTTTTAATAGTACCTCCAACTAAATGTTTCCTTAACAACATACAAAAATTATATGCAGTTATCGGATTCTTTTTGCTTTTTTCACTCAAATGAATTCTTGAAAGATTATTCGCACAAGAAAGTAGTAATTTATAATTTTCCTTGTTGTAAATCTGTATATTTATTTCATTTTTATCCGGTTGGTTTATTTTATTTATTTTTCCATTTAATAAAAGCGGATATATTTCATCAACAACCGCTTTTGTAAAAATTCCATCAAAACTCATTTTTCTTTCCTTTATTTCTATTTAAAAATCCAAATATTCAAGAAATATCTTGATGCTATCACAAGTCCAAAAACTACAGTTAGAAAAGCCATAACTAAATAATCTGTTCTCGTATATTTTAGAACATTCATTCTGGTTCTACCTTCTCCACCTCTATAACATCTAGCCTCCATAGCAACAGCAAGTTCATCTGCACGTTTTAGAGCATTTACAAAAAGTGGAACAAGTAAAGGAATCAAACTTTTAGCTCTTGTTACAATACTTCCTGTTTCGAAATCTGCTCCTCTTGCAGTTTGTGCCTTTGTAATTTTATCCATCTCATCTAAAATTGTCGGTATAAATCTAAGAGCTATTGTCATCATCATTGCAACGGAATGTGCAGGGAACTTTATTTTTTCAAAAGGTTTCATAACATATTCCAAAGCATCTGTAAGCACAATAGGACTTGTAGTAAGAGTTAAAAGACTTGTTCCTATAACCAAAAGTATTATTCTAACACTCATAAAAGCACTTAATTTAATTCCTTCTTTGGTTATATTTATAATCCATATTCTAAATAAAACCTCTCCAGGTGTTAAAAGTAAATTTAAAATTACTGTAAATAAAACAATATAAAAAATTCCCCTTAAACCTTTTAAAACCATTAAAATCGGTAATTTTGCTATTTTTATAATTGAAAACAAAAAAATTGCAAGTGGTATAAAAACAAGAAAACTTTTTATAAAAAATATAGAAAGTATAAACATAAAAATAAAATATAGTTTAAGTCTGGGATCCAATCTGTGAACAATACTGTCTCCCGGAAAAAATCTACCTATTGATATATTTTTTACCATTAATTTTTCCTCAATTCTCTTTTTATTTCGCTAAAAGCCTCGTCAACTGTTAAAATATTTTTACTAAAATGATGTCCCTTTTTTCTTAAAATATCCATAAGTTCTGTAATTTGCGGAACATTAAGTCCAACTTTTTTCAAATCATCAACATCACTAAAAGCTTCTTTTGTACTCTTATCTAAATGAATCTGTCCGTTTTTCATTATAATTATTCTATTTACAAGTTTTGCAACATCCTCCATACTGTGAGAAATCAAAACTATTGTAATATTATTTTTTTCGTAAAGTCTTTTAATTTGAAAAAACAATTCATCTCTACCTTTAGGGTCAAGTCCTGCAGTTGGTTCATCTAAAATCAAAATATCAGGTTTCATAGCCAAAATTCCTGCTATCGCAACCCTTCTCTTTTGTCCTCCTGAAATTTCAAAAGGAGATTTATCCTTTTTAGCTTCATAGTCAAGACCAACAAGCTCCATAGCTTCTTTTACTCTTTCTGTAACTTCAGCTTCACTAAGCCCCATATTTTTAGGACCAAAAGCAATATCCTTTTCAATTGTCTCTTCAAAAAGTTGATATTCAGGATATTGAAAAACCAATCCAATCTTATATCTCAAACCACTTTTAGCAAGTGTCTTATCTTTAGTATTCATATCCCCTATAAAAACATCTCCGCTTGTCGGCTTTAAAATTCCATTAAAATGTTGAATTAATGTTGACTTTCCACTTCCTGTATGCCCTATAATACCAACAAATTCACCCTTTTTTATAGTTAAATCTATATTATCCAAAGCAAGTTTTTCAAAAGGAGTTTTTTCTCCATAGATAAAACTTACATTTTTAAAATTTATATCCATTATTTTAGTTTTCTCTCCAAAAATTCTATCATTTCATCATTAGTTAAAATATCAGAAGGAATTTCAATCCCTTCTTTCTTTAAAAGATAAGCAAGCTCTGTAACCTGTGGTACTGAAAGTCCTAATTCCCTTAAAGTTTCAACATTTGAAAAAACTTTTTTAGGACTGTCATCGAACTCAATCTTTCCCTCATTTAAAACAATAACTCTATCAGCAAGAACAGCCTCTTCCATATAATGAGTTATATACATAATTGTTTTATTTTCTTCTTTATTCAATTTTAAAATAGTATCCATAATATCTTTTCTTCCAACAGGATCAAGCATTGCTGTCGATTCATCAAAAATTATTACTTCAGGTTTCATTGAAAGAATACCTGCAATTGCAATTCTTTGTTTTTGTCCACCTGAAAGCATATGTGGAGAATGTTTTTTATACTCTTGCATCTCAACAATTTTTAAAGCATCATCAACTCTTTGTCTTATTTCTTCTGAAGGAATACCTAAATTTTCAGGGCCGAAAGCAACATCCTCCTCAACAACAGTCGCAACAAGTTGATTATCAGGATTTTGAAAAACCATTGCACATTTTTGTCTAATATCCCAAATTCTATTTTCGTCTTTTGTATTAATTCCAAAAATTTCAATTTCCCCATCTGTTGGAATAATCTGTGCATTTAAAAGTTTTGCTAAAGTAGATTTCCCACTTCCATTATGTCCCAAAATAGAAATCAATTCTCCTTTATTTACAGAAAAACTAACTCCGTCTAAAGCAATACTTTTTTTATCATTCTCTCCAGTATATTCATATCTTAAATCTTTTATATCAATTATTTTTTCATTCAAAATCATCACCCACTAACAACTTATGATAACATAAACAATACTTTTTTTCAATAACAACAACTATTGAATACCCAAAAAACTGACAAAAAAGACAACATTTTTTACAGTTGTCTTTAAAATATTCTATAGTATTTCCAAATCATTTCTATCTTTTAACATATAAGATTTTAAAGGAGTTAAACTTGCAATCCAATATAAAAGTCCTCCAAAAATTGCCGTAAAACCACTACCTGTTGTAACTAAGAACAGATTGCTTTTAATCATTCCTGTCATTGGATTATAAACGAATAACATTGCTAATGCAAAAGTTATTATCACAACTCCAAGACCCACCAAGTTAAATCCGTTTGTAAACTTATATGCATCGTGCCCCTTAATAAAAAAGGCGGATTTTAGAGATAACATTCTTTTCCTTACAATTAAATAATCTACAACTATCATTCCAATTATAGGTCCTTGAATATATGCAGCCAATGAAATAAATGAACCGAAATATTCTTCAACTCCGCCCCAAATAGTCAATCCGCTAACATAAATCATGGCTATAATAACTAATTTTTTGTAGCTAAGTTTAGGCATACCGCTCTTTATTATCATACAATTTACATAAGAACCCGTTCCCTGTGTTCCAATATTAGCAAAAGCAACTAAAAGTAAACTTAATAATGCAAATCCGGGAGTTGCCAAAGTAGATAACATTTTTGTAGGATCACTTTCATATACACCTGTTCTTACAAACATCGCCAACGCCATAACCCCTCCTGTAGCTACGAAGAAAGGTGCTACAGCTCCATAGGATAAACTTGTTGCCCAATATCCGCTTTTTTCAGATTTTGCAAGTCTTGGCAGTACAAGAGCCTGTGTTGACCAAGAAAACGCAAATGCAATATTTCCTTCTGCAGATAACATAAAGTTTTGTAATTTTGTAGTTCCTTCAGCTAAAACAGGTTTAACTTTTAATATCTCAGAAAGGGGAACTGCAAAAAGACAAATTGCAACTATTATAACTCCAACTATAAGCAAAGCCATAACTAAAAATCTGTTTGTCCACTTAATAACCTCAGGACCTCCAAGCGCAATTAAAGTTCCAAGAACAACACATACCGTTCCAAGTAACGGTTTAAAAATTACAGGATTTAATTCAACACCAAAACTTAATGCAAGATTAATCATAGATGATGCAAAGAGATTTGCCGCAACCGCATACCAACCGAAGTTGGCAAAACTTATAACTGTCGATAAAATTGCAACACCTTTTTCTCCTAAAACACTTCTCAACCATATCCACAAATCTATTCCATAACGCACAGCAAACAAAACCGGTAAACATTCTATCATAACAAATATTAGATTAAAACAGAAAATATTTATAATCATCTGTTTGAATCCTAAAAATTGTGCAACATAAGCTCCTTGCGTATAACACCAAGTTGCAATTGCAAAACCACTAGTAGTTAAAAACAAATCTAAGAAAGAATACTTTCTTTCCGAATTCATCATAGGAACAACTCCTGTTACCGTCTCCTGCTGAATATAATTTAATTTTCCACTCATTATTCAATTACTCCTATCATGCATAATATAATTAAAAATATAGAAATTATTACAATTCCCCAAATAAGAATCCAATCTGTTTTCGTAATTTTTTTAGGAAATTCATAATCTTCTTTAGACATTATTTCTAATCTTTTTTCTGTTTCTTCATAAATAATTTTTTCAATAGATAGATTATTCATCACTTTCTCCTTGTTCATATAATTTCAAAGCATAATCAGCATATTCTTTAGTATGGTTATACCAAATATATAAATATTCACCAATGCTCTTTCCTTGAATTTCTTGATTAATTGCCCATAAGAACCAATAAAATGAGCTTACTGCGACATAGGCAATATAATGTCTTAATTCTTCAACTGATGGATTTCCGTCAAAATATTCTTTTATTACATCCATAGCCTCATCAAAAGAGTATGTTGAGCAAGTAATAAAACAACCAATATCTCCTGCGGGATCTGACATTGCAGAATATTCCCAATCAATTAAGTACATTTCATCTCTACTGTCCATTAAAAAATTCAAATCATAGCTATCGCAATGACAAAGACATTCTTTTAAACCATCTTTTTCAATAAAGGATTTTAATCTATAAATTTTATCATTCATTACATTAATATCTTCAAAATCATCACGATGTGAATTTTTTATTTTAATTTTAAAGTTTTCAATTTCATCAAAGATATTAAACTTATAATCTGTTTCTTTACCACTTGTATGCAATTTCTTAAGCATAGAGATTGCCCTTTTTACATTCTTTTTATCCTCATAATCAAGAATTTTTACATCTTCGATAAATTTTGAAATTTTCCAACCACTGTTCGCATCCATATAGATATAAGTGTCGTCTAAACCCAATTCTTTTGCAATTTTCATTGAATCAAACTCACTTTTTCTATTTATGATTAATTCAGTTCCGGGACCCGGATGTCTATAAACATAGGAATTCCCATTATAACTAAATTTGAAAGAAGTGTTAGTCATTCCCATCTTTATAGGTTTAATATCTTTTATTTCTTCTTCATTACATTTTAGAACACCACAAACATTTTGAAATATTTTAGAGTCCGAATTAGTAACATATTTTTCGTCAAAAAGTCTTAATTCGTCTAAAGAGTCAAATTCTTTTATGTCTTCTACATCATATTTTCTGATATACATATTATCAAGCTCTTTTAGATGACGCATATAAAAAGTTTCCCATAAATTTTCTTTAACTGACTGTTCGTGATATTCTGCTTTTAACAATTTTGCAAATTTATCGCTAAATTCTCTGTCAAAAAATACATGTCCCAACATTATCCAATCGTCTTTTCCACCAATTGTTATTCCTTTTATTCTTCCCTTTTTATCACATTCTGCAAAGTATTCATCACTTTCTCCCTCTTGATAAACTGCAGAATAATATGCTCTATAAACATATTTTTCAAAAGGATTTTTTGGAAAATAATTATCTGAAGAACAAATATATGTATTCTTTAATTTTTCAGTAACAAGAATTAGAGAAGAAGTATTATTAAATCTGTAATAATCTTCATTAACTACTATATTTATGCCAAATTTTTCAGCTAAATAAAACATCTTTTCCTTCATATATCCTACAACTAAGGTAATATCTTCAATTCCTGCTTCTTTTAGTTGCAATATTTCTCTTTCAATTAATTTTTCTCCCTTAACATTTAAAAGACCTTTTGGATTCTCATAACAAAGGGGAGCAAATCTTGAACTCATTCCCGCAGCCATTATAATTGCATTATCAACTTTATATGGCTCTAATGCCACAAACCCTTTATCAGTAATATTTAAATCTTTATCTATAAATTCATTATTTTTTAATTCTTTTAAAGTTTCATTAACTTTTCCTAAAGAAAATTTTGTAATATCTGATATTTCTCTTTGGGTAAATTTTTTATTTTTATTTTTATAAAATAGATTTAAAATATCAAATTGTTGTATTGTCAGCATAAATACCTCCTTAATTAACTTGTTCATAAATTATATCATATAATAGAAAAATGAACAAGAAAAAAGTTCTAAAAATTTAATTTTAGAACTTTAAAATTATTACTCTGAATTATGATTTTTTGCCTTGAATTTATATTTTCTAACTGTGAATTTACTTTTTATTCCATCAATTGTAGTAAATAAAATTTTGTCCTTTGTGATTAACATAATTATAAAATAGTATAATACACAGGATATAATTATAGCTAAAACCCTTATAAAGAATTGAAAATTCAATGTCAATGAATATTTTAAAATATGATTTATTCCATAAGTTATTGCAAAAAACGGAATAGAACATAATACATATTTCACATAAGATTTTAATATTCCATTTATAGAAATTATATTTCTCTTAGTTATAAAGTAAACTTGAATTATCAATACCACAATTTCAGAAAATAAAGTTGTATAGACAAAGTATTCAGGTTGAACAACTTTCAATTTAAATAAAACAATATTTAAAATTAAGTTCATAAATCCACCTATAAAATAGAATGCAGTTATATTTTTTTCATATCCCCTTACAAATAAAACTTGATTTGCAAGAAGTTGATCCAAAGCCCACATAACTATTCTAAGAGAAAACAGTTTTAAAATAAAACCAGCTTCTAAATATTTTTCACCTGCATATATCAGCATTACTTCATCAGAAACACAGCTTAATCCTATCCCCATAGGAATTACCAAGAATAAAAATGTCTTTGCAACTTGATTTAATAATTCTGAATAATTTTTTTCATCACTATTTCCATGATAATATGAAAGCCTTGGAATACTTACTACTATTATAGAATAAACTACGCTTGTAATAAGTTGAGCTATTGACAAAGCAAAAGTATAATATGAAACTGAAATCTTTGCATCTAGTAATGAAAGGAAAGCTCTATCTAATGCAGTATATAACATATATGAATTAGCTAAAAGCAACATTCCAATCAACGGTTTTATATGAACTAAGATATCTTGTAATTCAATTTTTACAAATTTTACTTTTCTTTTTATAAAATAAAAACTTATTAAATAATTTATAAGATTTGTAATTGATAAAATAAAAGCATAATTAACAATATCATCAGCTTTTCGTACAAATGCAAAAATCGAAACAAGCATTAGTACACGGATAAATAATGTCTTAAAAAGTATAAAACCGTAATTTTCAAAAGCCTCATTCATCCACTCTATAGTTACAAATTGTGTAAAAATCTGAATACTAAGTGCGATATATAACATATACATATTGGAATTTACATTTAAAAGCATATATCCAATATACAACATGCCAATACTCAAAGAACTAATTACATTTATAGAAAAAAGAACAGTAAAATTTTTACTTATTTCTTTCATATTATTTTTAACTCTACTTATCGAACGAATTCCATAACTATAAATTCCAAATGCAGCAAATGGAATAAACAAATTTAATATAGAATTTGCAGCGTTAAATTCCCCATAAGCCTCCTTACTCAAAATTCTAGCAAGGTATGGTCCCGTAATCAGAGGAAACAGAATATTAAAAACTCTAACTAAAATACTCGCTAAAGCATTAACCTTTATATTTTTTGCCATATCTAAAATTATTTCTCCCTTATTTTATTCTGTAAGCATCTAATAGATGTGATTTATATTCAATTTCCGCATCTGAAGGCTTTTGCATATAATCTCCATAAAATTGAGTTAAAATCTTATCATAATTTTTAGGAGCTGGTACCATCATATCTTCAAAAGGTAATTCTATCAGCTCTTCATAAGTTCCTGTTTCAAAAACTTCCTTCATTCCTGTTTTATCAACTCCTACAGCTGCCTCATAAATACCATTATCATCAGAATATCTTTCAACAAGTTTATCAATTTTCTTTGTGAAATATCTTGGATTTACAAATGCCAACAAATACCAAAAGACAACTCTACAAAAATCTTTTATTCTGCTATCTTTATGAATTATATATTTTTTCTTTATGAAACAAATATGTTTTAAAGTTACCATCAAATGAGCTTTTTTCACAAAATTTAAGTCATTAAATTTATCAATAGGAAATATATCAACAAAAACATTACTATCTTTTCTGTTTCTCTTTACACTATCTTCCAAAAGAGTATGTTTATCTATTACTACAAAAAAGTTTTGAAAATACCAATCACTATTATCCTTGGATAGAATTGTATATCTTTCATTATTTTCTTCAATAACAGCTCTTTGAAATCTCTCATAATCTTCTCTAAACATTGCAACATCAATGTCATCATCCCAAGGAATAAAGCCTTTATGTCTAACTGCTCCAAGTAAAGTTCCATAACTTACAAAATATTTTATATTATATTTTTTACAAACATAATCAATAAACTTTAAAATATTTAATTCATATTTTTTTAGCTCATCAACTGTGAGTCTTTCTTTCATCTTAATTCTCCTAATCTATATAATAAGCCTTAATTTCATGAGGATATACTCTCTTTTCAGCAGGTGGAAATTCCATATAATCCCCATAGTATTTTCTCAAAATCTCATCATATTTCTTCGGTGCAAAAAAATGACAATCTTCAAAGTCAATCTCTATCAGTTCGTCAAACGGATTATAGTCAAACACATCATCATATTTCCACTTTGAACAACCTACAACTCCTAAATACTTTCCATTTTCTTTGAAATAACTTTCAACAGCTTTTTTGATTTTTTTCGCAAAAAATCTTGGAGATGCAGGTTTTAATATTGTCCAGAAAAACAATCTTATAAAATCTTTCAGTTTGCTGTCTCCATACTGAATATTTTCTTTTTTTGAAAAAGATAGAAGTTTAAAACTTTCCAATTTATATGTTTTTTCAACTAAACTTAAATCATCAAAAAAGTCCATTGGAAAAATGTCAATAAAAATTCCTGAATTATAAGTTTTATAATTTCTTTCATCTTCTATCTTAGTCTTTGAATTTATAACTTTTATGAAATTATTATAGTACTTGTCATCAGTTTCTAAAGACAAAATCTTATAAATTCCATCATCTTTTGAAAATAAATCTATAAACTTTTCATAGTCTTTTCTAAACATACAAATATCTATGTCATCATCCCAAGGAATAAATCCCTTATGCCTTACTGCTCCAATTAATGTTCCATAATTTAAGAAATATTTTATATTATTTTTAACACAAAAATCATGAACATATTTTAAAATTTCAAGCTCTATGGATTTTATTTCATCCATAGAAAGATATTTTTTTTCCATTAAGCATTTACTCCTTTTTTCTTCAAATCTTTTAAAAGTAAAAATCTATATAATTTAACATTTAATTTTAGCATTAATACAGCAATTCTTCTACCTTTTCTGAAATTTTTATTTTTGTAAATTCTCCAAAAATTTTTCTTTAAAAATCCTAAAACTTCTCTATATTCTGAAACCTCTTTATAATTTTCACTCATTAACATTTTATCAAAAACCATAAAATGTGCATAGGAAAGCCTGAAAAAAGCATATTTTGAAAGAGAAGGAATCTCTCTATTTATATATTCATAAAAATTGGAATAAATCTCTATGCAATTCATATTTTTTACAGTATATGGCTTTGTTGTAATGCTATTTTCTCTGTGAAAATAATAATAATAAGGCTTTGTTGTTACAACATATTTTTTAGCATATTTTACAAGCTCAAACTGATAGAAAGCATCTTCATAAATTTTGCCTACAGGAAATGAAATCTTACTTGCAATTTCATAAGATATGAGTTTATTACAGATAGTGCCGGGAATTTTTTCGCCGATAAAATACTCTTTTAAAAATCTTTCCTTTCCACAACAAAAATAAATTTCTTCCTTACATTGTGGAGATTGATTGTCTGAATAGACATTATAAACCCCACAAACAGATACATCCGCATCTTCTTCTTTTATATTTTTATATAGTTCTTCAACCATTCCATCTGCAATATAATCGTCAGAATCTATAAATAATACATATTTTCCTGTTGCAAATTGCATTCCGTAATTTCTTGCACTGGATAATCCGCCATTTTCTTTAGTATAAAGTTTTGCTCTGTTTTCACTTTGAACAAATTCTCTACATATATTTTCACTATTGTCTGTTGCTCCATCATTTACTATTATAATCTCTATATTCTTATATGTTTGATTTGCAATTGACTCCAAACATTTTTTTACATATTTTTCTACATTATATACAGGTACAATAACACTTATTTTGTCCATAATTCTCCTTTATATTAAAATCAAAAATTATAATGTTAATACAAATTATACTATAAATCCTTAAAATTTACAATTTTTCACAAAAAATAAAGGAGATGTAAAATCTCCTTAAAAATTTACTTCTCTTTTAATTTTGCAAACAAAATTCTTCTCGCAGTATTATCATCTGGTGTCTTACAAGTTACAAGCATTAGAAGTTTTGTATTTTCATCAATCTTATCAACTTCAGCTTTTGGAATATGTTTAGACAATTCTTTTTTCATCGCCTGTACATCTTCATTTCTCTTTGAACTTAGTTCATAAAGTGAAGTATCGGGATCAACTAAATCAATTCCAAGAACCTCATATTCCAATTTACCTTTTTCTGTATAAACATAAAATGTCTTATGACTTTCTAAAAAAGACTTATCTTCAAACTTTCTTAAGTCATAAAATTTTGTTTTGTCCCAAATATTATGTCCGAATATATAACTGATTCTATCTGAAAAATCCGCTTTATTATACATATCTAAAAACAATGTTCCCGTTACAGGATATGTATTTTTCTTAAAATCTCTCCACAGATAGTAATCATTGTCTTTTCCTTGAACTAAAGGCTCATCTATATTAGTTCCCGGAATTTCAAGCCAACCTATTGAATCAGGATTTAATTTTTTTAACTCTTCCAAGTTTACAACTTTTTCAGTATTTTTTTCTTTTTCGCCTGAATTTGCCGACGGTGCCTTAAAAACAGTTTCCTTTAAACTGTTTAAATCTTTCCCTGCCTTATATGAACCGTAATAATCTTTGATTATATGTCCTGCAGAATAAGCAAAGACTCCCAAACATATTACAAATAATATATTCCAAAACCATTTTTTTGCTTTATTCTGTTTTTTTCTACCCTTTTTTATATTTATATCTTCATTTTTCATATTTTAAATCCTTTCATAAGTATAGAAAGTCAATTTTGGATTTTCATTTTTACCTTCATTTTTTTCAGTAATCTTCCACATACTTTCATCAATATCAGGAAAATGACTATCCGCATCTATTATTTCTTTTTCTTCATATTTTGTAATATACATTCTTGAGCAAAAACCAATTAATTGCTTATAAATACTCATTCCTCCACAAACAAAAAACTTTTCACTTGGATTTTCTTTTATGAAATTAATCAAATCTTCTATATTTTTAAATGTCATTACTCCGTCAAAAGAAAAATCACTATTTGTCAAAACAATATTTTTTCTTTTTGGGAGAGGTTTAATTTTAAAACCTTCAAAAGTTTTTCTCCCACAAATTATAGAATTTCCACAAGTTTTTTCTTTAAAAAAATTCATATCTTCTTTTAGAAAATACAATAAATTATTATCCTTACCTATTGCATTACTTTTTTCAGTAATTGCAACTATTAAATATAAATTATCTAATACCATATTTTTATCCTTTTTGCTTTTTTCTTAAATAACAACTTATTTAGAAACTTATTCATTGTTGTTATTATATCATAATCTCTTTTTGATAATTAAATTAATGTAATTATGATGAAATAATTACAGCTTTATCATAAGGCATAAATCTGTAATTATTATACCATAAATTGCTTTTTATATCTAATTTTTTTGTTTTGATATTTATACCCAATTTGCAAAAAAATTGGAGATATTATCCCCAATTAGTTTTGAAAATGAATTAATTTTCCTTTCGGTTCTACTTCTTTTATCTCAATTAGTTTGAGTTTGACAACTTTTCCGGATTTATATTTATCTACTATTACTTCACCAATCATTTCATACCATTTATCCTTTTCAGGATATTTTCCATCAGTAATATATTCAAATCCGATTACGCTGTCATTATAACAACAACCCGGTCCCTCTCTTAAAATAGCATAGATAACCTCTCCTGTATCTTTATCTTCAAATCTTACATTTTGCCCTGAAATTCTAACTTTTTTACCTATATATTCATCTTTATTTACATAAATATCATTTACAAGAGCCAAAAATATTCCATCGGAAATATTTATTATTCCGTCCTTTGAATCTGCATCTCTTTTTTCATTAAGTTGGTCTTTTGTAAGTTCATCTTTTTTTTCAGGTTGTTTGTATTCATTATTAGAATTATCTTGATTTTTATGTCTTTCTATTTTATAATCGTCAGGATTTTGATTTTTATCAGTTTCAGTAGATTTTTTATCTTTATCGGTTCCGGCATTTTCCGGGTCATCTTTTAAAGCACTTTTTAAATCATTTTTATTCTCTTTGTTTGTAACAAATTTATTACTGTCAGATTTTGAACAAGAACATAATAATAGACAAGATAATACTAAACTCAATATTTTTTTATTCACTTATAAACCTCCTTACTATGCAGGATAAAATAAATAAAACTAAATTAACTAATACCACACTCGCACCTGTCGGTGTAGAATAGATATATGATAGAGTTATTCCTATAAATAATGCCATTACTGAAATTATAACTGATGAAATAACTACAATTTTATAGCTTTTAAAAATTCTCATAGAAGTCATTGCAGGAAATATAATTAAACATGAAATTAACATACTTCCCATAAATTTCATTCCAATAACTATGGTAACAGAAATTAGAATTGTAACTAAAGTATTGTATAGATTTACATTTAATCCACTAGCCTTTGCAAAATCTTCATCAATAGTAATGGTATATATTTTATTATACAATAAAATATATGAAATTAAAACCACAATTCCCAATACAAAACTGATGTACATATCACTTCTTTTCATAATCAATATACTTCCGAATAAGTAATTACATACATCAACATTTAGTCCTTTGGTTACAGCAGTAAAAGTTACTCCAATAGAAACTGAAACACAGCTTAAAAGAGCAATCGCAGTATCACTACTTATATTATATTTTTCTCCATATTTTAAAAGGATAATTCCCGCTACAATTACTATGGGCATAGAAAATTCCATTGGAGAAATATCGAAAGAAAGTGCAATTGATAGTGCTGCAAAGGAAACATTTGAAAGTCCTACTCCTATCATGGCATATCTCTTTAAAACTAAAGTTATTCCAAGTAGAGCAGAGCTTATTGAAATTAAGAGTCCAACGACTATAGCTTTTACCATAAAGGGATAACTTAACATTTCTGAAATTATACTAATCAAATTTAATTTCCCCCTTTTCAAATTTTTCCAAAACATTTTCGATGACTTTATTTTCTTTTCCTAAAACCAAAGCTCTGTTTGAATATTTAAAAGCCTCTTCATCATGACTTATCATAATAATAGTAAGTCCTTCTTTATTTAGTTTTTCCAAAATATCATATAACATTTTTCTAACATTGATATCCAAAGAATTTGTAGGCTCGTCTAAAAATATAATCTTTTCAGATATACAAAGACATCTACAAAGTAAAACTCTCTGCCTTTGTCCTATGGAAAGAGAGCTTATACTCTTATCTTTAATATCCCAAATATTTAATTTTTTTAAATTCTCCTTAACTATTTCCCTATCTTTTGAAGTATAGAAAAATTTTGAATAAACGGCTCTTGAAGATAAAACAAATTCCCATATTGTTGATGGGAATTCTTTTTTTAATAAAATTTCTTGAGACATATATCCACAAGTTTTAAAATTCTTTTTTATTTCTCCTGAAGAAATATTTTTTAAGCCTAAAATTCCTTTCATTAGAGTAGATTTTCCTACTCCATTTTTTCCTAAGATGAGGAAGAAATCTCCCTCATCAACGGAAAAACTTAAATTATCAATTATTTTATTATTTTTGTAAAAAATTTCTAAATTATCACAAATTAAAATTTTTTCTTTCATTAATTAAGTCCTTCTTTTAATGCCTCAACATTCTTTTTCATAAGATCTACATAAGTTATACCCTTATCAAACTCATCTTTACTTACAGTATGAATTGAATGTAAAAGTTTAACCTTTGCTCCTGAGTCTTTTGCTACCGTTTCAGCCATTTCACCTTTACCCATTTCGATACGATATACTACCGGAATTTTATTTTCTTTTATATAATCAACCATTTGCTTTATTTGTCCTGCGCTAGCCGTTGCTTCAACACTACAAGCTGAAAATAGTGCTCTATACTCTAAACCTAAGTCTGCAAATAAATATCTGAAAGGAAATCTATCGGCAATAACAACTTTTTTAATCTTTGCTTTATCTACAACATCATGTAATTCCTTATCTACATCTTCAAGTTGCTTAATATAATTTTTAGCATTTTCTTTATAAAATTCAGCATTAGCAGGATCTTTTTCTACCAAAGCATCAGTTATACTTTTTGCCATTAAAATTGCATTTTTAGGTGAAGTCCAATAATGTGGATCTATTTCCTTTTCTGACTCTTTTTCATGATGTTTATTATGTTCTTCTTTTTCTTCCTTTTCATTATGTTTATGTTCTTTTTCGTCTTTATGATTATGTTTTTCTTCTTTATGATCGTGTTTTTCTTCTTTTTCGTGTTCATGGTCGTGGTCATGTTCTTTTTCATCATGATTATGTTCATGTTTCATTCCATCAACAGTTTCTTCTTCAAGTTGTTTAATACCGTCAACCAACTTAACCACTTTTTTATTTTTCATATCTATACTTTTAGTCAAAGTTTCAACCCATTTATCATGATCTGTTCCACCATAGATAAACATATCAGAATTTTCAACTGTTTTTATATCTTGTGGAGTCGGATTAAATGAATGAACATCAACTCCCGGTTTTACCATCAATTCCAAATCAATTTTATCCTTTGCAATTACTCTTGTTATATCATATTCAGGAAAAATTGTAGTTACAACCTTTAATTTGCTTTTTGTATTTTCTCCATTATCTTTTTTTTCGGTTTTTGCAGTACAACCTGTAATCAATACGGTTCCTGCCAAAATTAAACCAAAAACTTTTTTTGAAATATTTTTCATATAGTACCCCCATTTGAGAAATTTTTAAAATTAAAATTTCATTAGAATAATTCTAATTCTTTTATATTGTAACACAAAAATAAAAAATAATCTATAAATAAGAATAATTTTTATTTCCATTTGTAAAATGATTTGACTCTATATAATAAGCGAATAATTATAACAATAGAAAAAATTTTTAAAAAGTGTTATAATAGAAACCGATATAATAAATAAATTAAGGGGGAATTATGAAAACTGTATTTGAAAAGCAACATATGAAATTTACTCGTAAAGACGGAAGTGTTTTAACTGTAAGAAAAGATGGAGTATCTTATGAAGATTCAAAAAACGAAAATAAAAGTTTTGATATTTTATTCGATAAACTTTCTTATATAATATCTCTTAGATATTGTAATTCTAATTCAAGTTATAATTTATTATTTGAAAAGAAAGATAAGTCAGCTTCAATTGAATTTATTTCAGACCCTACTATTATTAATGGTTGTCATAATATTTTAGAAACTAAGTCAATACTTCTAGCTCATGCTGCAAGCAAACTTACAAAAGATTTTCCAAATAATCTTGATACTTTGGATATAGATTTAGCTCGTAGTTTGAGAGAAAAAGCTATTCGTATTTCTAATGGAGTTATCTCCGGAGCAAAGAACAGCATTAATATTAATGATATTCGTAGAGTACAATGTGCATCAAATGGTACGATTTCAGACCTTTTAATATACAAAAAGGAGAAAAAGACATTTTGGAATATTCCCGATATGAGAATTCCTTGTAACGAAATTACTTTACCTTTAATTGAGGCAATTGTTACAAGAAATACGGGAAATGGAATTGATTTTTCTCGTGGAAATGGTTTTGATCAAAAAAATTGTAATTTTATTATTATTCGTTATATGGATTCTAACTTTTTTATAAATAGTGATGGAACTTTTGATACAGAATGGCAAAAACAAATATATAATAGAATTAGTATATTTGATTATGATCTTGAATACTTATTAAATAAATAAATATCTATGGAGGTTTTTTGTGAACAGAAATTTTAATGAATTCAACATTTCTATCCTTTCAGATTTCTATGAATATACTATGGCTCAAGGATATTTTAATGAAAATATGGATAATAAAATTACATATTTTGATATTTTTTATAGAAATAATCCTGACAACGCAAGTTATGCAATTTTTTCAGGTTTAGAGCATTTAACTGAAATCCTTAATTCAATGAAATTTAATGATAAAGATATAGAATATTTTAAATCTTTAAATACTTTTGATGATAAATTTTTAAATTTTTTAGAAAACTTTAAGTTTGAATGTGATATTTGGTCAGTTCCTGAAGGAAGTGTAATCTTCCCTAATGAACCTATAATGACTGTAAGAGGACCTGCTGTTCAAGCACAATTAATAGAAACAATAGCTCTATTGATAATAAATCACGAAAGTTTAATCGCAACAAAGTCAAATAGAATTAAAAGAGCAGCAAAAGGTAGAGCTGTTATGGAATTCGGTGCAAGACGTGCTCAAGGGATTGATGCTTCCGTATATGGAGCAAAGGCTTCATATATTGCAGGTATTGATGGCACTTCAAATGTTTTAACAGGAAAATTATTTAATATTCCAGTTCTTGGAACAATGGCTCACTCTTGGGTACAAATGTTTGATACTGAATTGGATGCTTTTAAAGCTTTTGCAAAATCTTTCCCAAATAATTGTGTATTACTTGTCGATACCTATAATACCTTACAATCAGGTGTTCCAAATGCAATAAAGACTTTTGATGAAATTCTTAAACCCATGGGAATAAGACCAAAAGGAATCAGACTTGACAGTGGAGATTTGGCATATCTTT
>ERZ773099.1472-NODE-1472-length-17431-cov-6.298285_pt1 | contig 17431 bp, 19 predicted proteins | sample MGYA00511120_ERZ773099 | MGnify/ENA primary metagenome ERZ773099 (study PRJEB29015, sample SAMEA2738012) | human oral metagenome | biome: human oral; feature: human-associated habitat; material: dental | place: China | collected 2104 ...
GAAATGCATCTGCAACAAAATCGCCGAGATTCGTCTCGCCGCTGCGCACGCGGTATTCACCGTCGACATCGGTCACGAGGTCAACGGTTGTCGTACCGACAGGCTTGGCAAGCTGCCTCTCCACCTGCGCGAGTTCCTCATCGACAAGCCGCTTGACATCGGCATCGACCGCCGTCAGCCCCTTGACGAGTTCGCCCGTGATCGTGCCGTCGTCATGGATGGTGATCTTGCCGACACTCGCAAGCTTCGTGCCCGTCTGCTCGACGAGAACGTCCTTGCCGTCCTTGTTCTTGTCGACGCGCGTATACTGCTCATGCGAATGTCCGTCGATGATGACGTCGATGCCGCTCGTATGCGCAGCCACAGCGCCGCTCGACCAAACGGGAACGGCGCCCGTCGTGCCCAGATGGGCGACGAGCATGACGTACTGAGCTCCCTCTGCGCGCGCTTCATCGACCGCCTTCTGAATCCCCTCATAGAGCTTCGAGCCGTCCTCATCTTCGAGGAAGCTGTAGACGAACTTGCCATTCTCATCCTGAAACTCCTTCGGCGACGACGAGACAATCGTTTCCGGTGTCGTCACACCGATCAGCGCGATTTTTTTGCCGTCGAGCGTGACGATCTTATGTGTCTTGAATACAGGCTCGTTCGTTCTCTTGTCGATGAAATTGCAGCTGTAGTAGCCGCACTTGAGCTTCGGTGCAAGCTCAAGAAAGCGCTCCATGCCGAAGTCGTATTCATGGTTGCCGGGAATAACGAAATCATAGTCCGCGCTGTTCATGATGCGGATGATCGCCGCACCGCGCGAGAGACTGCCGAGCGGTTCCCCCTGCAGCGCATCGCCTGCATCGACGAGGATGACCGCCGGATTCTCCTTCTGCAAATCATGCTTGTACTGCGTGACGGCAGCTATATGGATGTTCTTAGCGACGCCGCAATGCACATCGTTCGTATGCAGAATGACAGCATCCGCGCACGCGGTCAGCGGCAGCAAGCCGATCCAAGCTGCAGCGAAAAAGCCGCCGATGAATTTCCGAATCCTGTTTCTCATAAAAACCTCCTGTTCTGACCATCCACTGAACCAAAACACAACGCTGATATTCGTGCGGCACCCCCTTCCATCCCAAAATCCGGATCTGAGATGAGCGGCGCGTACAAGTACGCCTTTTATCGTTCTGTCAGCCTTGCCTGCCAGTCATAAACGGGTCACGGAAATCAAGCAGCGCCAGCGGGTCAGCTTCCCCAGCCTCACATCGGCGCCGCATTTCTCGGCTCTCCCGCACCCTTTTCCTGCGCTTCCATTTCCAGGCACTGCAGCACAAGCGTCTCAAATTTTTCCTGAAACTGCACATCATCGCTTTTCACTCGTTTGCGCGGACCTTTCCAATGCTTTTTGCGCAGGATGCGATGCGGCTTTTTATGCGCATAGCGTTTCATCAAAAGCCTGTCGATGTTCCTGTCCGTATATTGCCAGCCATCCTGATTCATGGCATAGGCACGTTTTCCCAGCGCCATGGCTGCCACGCCGTAATCCTGAGTGACCACGATATCTCCGGCGCGGCAAAGGTTGATGAGAGCGACATCCACAGCTTCGGCTCCCCTGCCGACGATCTTCACTTCAGCGTATTCGGAATACAGGATATGGCTCGTATCACAAAGAAGAATGACAGGAACAAGAAACTTCTGCGCCACTTCCTCGATCTCCTCCACTACGGGACATGCATCCGCATCAACAAGGATTCTCATCCTGCCATCACCTCCCTTCTGTTTAATTCGCCTCCTCATCAGGTCATTCCTGCTTTGCATAGGGAGGCGAAAATCTTCCCGCTTGTAAGGATTGGTACAACATTTTTGTCGCTGTCATTGTATAATAAACTCGTTCGTTCAAGATTTTTATGGAGGGATCGCCTTATGAGCGCATTTTTAGCACCGATTCATTTTCGCATGTACCGGAAGATCCGGGCACAGGAAGACCTGACGAAAGCTATCGCCGCTTTAGCCGCAGAGCACGCTTGGCTGACCGAAGAAGCAGCCGCAGCCTATGTAAAAGAAGAGCCGCGTCCGTTGGAAGATATCATCGACCTTTCAAATATCCACGGCTGGCTTCTGGGAAAAATCGAAGATGCAGAAACCCGTTATGCAAGGCTTGTCACCCACCTGCTCAAAGAAGATGCGGCTCGCTTTGCGGAAATCAAGAATACGGCTTTCGCTGTCGGCGCAGCCCATGCGCCGGAGGAGACTTCCCCCCGTGCGCTCTACGGCGCACTGGACGAACTCCTGCTCGACGGCATGCCTTGCGACGGCGCCTGCATGGTGACGGATTCTTCCGATGCGAACTTTACCTGGGAACTTCGGCTCGACGTACACGGTCCCTTCTGGACAAAAGCCGGCGGCAAGGCGGAGCATTACTATACGCTCCGTGAAAAACTCATAGAAGGATTTCTTTCCCAAAGCAATCAACGCATTGTAACTGAGGATCGGCAGACCTACCGCTTCGCAAAAAAAGAATAAGAACCGACGAAAGGGCTGCAGACCGATACGGATGTGTCGGCCTGCAGCCCTTTCACCATGCCGCAGGAACAGTTCCCGAAGCCTGCATACGAGGAATATGGATATGATTTGCCACACTATGCTATAATAACAATATGAACATTTTCGTTTTTGAAAAGGATGTGCTCGTCTCTTGGACAACCCTGAATTACCGATATTCATCATCACGATTGCCTTCTTCATCTTTGCCAGCAGTTTTTTCGCCCTCTCTGAAACGGCCATAACAGAGAGCCATAAGAGCCGTTTGGAGAAACTGGCGGACGAGGAAGGGAAAAATGCGGACGAGGCGCTGAAAATACTGGATGACCCGGAAAAGATTCTTTCCGTCGTACAGGTCGGCATCACGTTCACCAGTATTCTCATCGGTCTCCTGATCGGCGGCGCTGTAGCTCCGATATTAGCGGAAGCCATTTCTTTCCTGCCCTACTCCCATCTCGCTGCAGCTGTCGCAAGTACCGCTGTGATTGCTTATATCAGCCTTCTCCTCGGGGAATTTTTACCGAAGAAGATCGCCCTGCAGGATCCGGAAAGATGCCTGATTCGCTTTGCATCCTGGCTGACGCGCCTCGAACGCTCCATGCGCCCTGCCGTTTCCTGCCTCTCCGGTTCCGCAAAGGTCATCCTCCTCTTTATCGGCGTCAACCCTGACAAACCGGATATCGTCACAGAAGACGAAGTCAAGGATCTGATCGAGCAGGGCACCGAGGAAGGCACTTTCGAGAAAACGGAGCAGACCATGGTGGACAATATCTTTCACATGAGCGACCAAACAGCCTATGCCTTGATGACGCCGCGCACCCAGATGTTTTGGCTTGATCTGGAGGACGCGCCCGAGCACAATTTAAATCTCATCCTCAAAAACCCCGATACCGTCATCCCTGTCGGACGCGGCAGCCTGGACGATTTCTGCGGGATCCTCTATGCCAAGGATCTCCTCAATGCCAGCCTGGAAAAAAAAGATCTCGACCTCGCCTCTTTCGTGCGCCAGCCCATGTTTGTGCCGCGTTCCATGGAAACGTTCCGGGTTCTTGAAAAGTTCCGCGAAACAGGGATGCATGAAGCCGTCGTTCTCGATGAATATGGCGGCGTCATCGGCTTCCTGACGCTCAGTGACATCGTCAGCGAAATCATCGGCGATTCTTTCAGTGCCGACGAACCCGACATGCCGCAAATGATTCCACGCGGCGAAGATTCCTGGTACATGGACGGTCTTTTTTCCATAGACGACTTCAAGGAAAAATTCGATATCGACGAACCGCTGCCCGATGAGGACAAGGCGCATTTCCAAACGATGGGCGGCTTCTTGACTTCCTACTTCGGCTATATCCCCAAAGAAGCGGAAACTTGCCGCTGGGGTGATTTTCGCTTCGAGATCGTCGATATGGATCGTGCGCGCATCGACAAAATCCTTGTGACATATCTCGCCCGGTCGCCGGAGACGGATATGCCGGCGATCACCGAGGCAGGAAAAAGCCGCTGATCGCGCTCCTGCCATTGGCATCGCCGCCGCGTGAAAAAGCCCCGTCGGAAGATCGACGGGGCTTTTTACTATGCGGTAGTTGTTCAGGTTCACTCAAAGCAGGCTGTGCATCTTGCCAAGTTCTTTGACCCTTTCCAGTGAAAACTTCGACATCTGCGCAATCATTTCCGGCGGCAGCTTATTCCGCAGCATTTCCTCTGATGCTCTTCCAAGTCATAACGGTTGATGGCGCTCGTGCCGTCCGGAGAGTCCATGCAGAGCCAGATGCTGTAGATTTTTACTGAGCCGTCTGTGAAACAAGCTTTAAGGGCGGCGCAAGCGTCCACGAAGTGGACATTGTGCGCCGCCCTTGCAGAAATCTCATATCTTTTAATGCCTCGGGCTCTGGTTGACAATCTGTATCGCTTTGGCGATCTCCTGGATGATGAAAGCTTTGTCAACCGGGTCCATCGTGGATATCCTGGCAAAAATATCGCCCCTGTGTGTGGAAACGTATTTGGGAGGCAAGTGATTCAGCGCCAGCGCCATGATGTCCTCCCTGCACTTCTCACAAGAGCAGCTTTCCGGGTACATGCGGAAAACTTCATCCATGCTTTGCCTGACGAACTCTTCCATTGTGTTCTTGATTGGCATATTCCCCATCCCCACTATTGAAAAAATATATTCTAATATACATTTCATTATACAACAAGTCATACAATCTTGTCGTAAGGGATAGGAAATATGTCAATTTTTAGGACTGTTGCCCTTTCATATAAGAATCAAAAGCCTTATTTATATTGCCAACGGCAGGCACGGGTCTCCAAAAAATCGAGAAACGAAAAGAGCAGCAGCCCCAGAATGCTCAAGACGACAATCCCGGCATACATCTCGAGGTAATTGACCCTGAGCCAGGCATCCATGATGAAATAGCCCAAGCCATACTGCGCCCCGAAGGTTTCCGTGAAAAAGAGCACGGAAATCGCCGTGGCCATGGCCACACGCACCGCCGTAATAAATTTGGGCAGGGATGCCGGCCAAAGGACATGCCGAAAGATGGCCAAGGAGGATGCCCCCAGCGAAAAAAGAGGAAAACACGTCTCCCGCGGAATGGCGCGCACGGCATCACGCACGGCAATCACGACTTGAAAGACGATGATGAGGAAGATCATCATCGTCTTTGACAGCTCCCCCACACCGGCCAGCAGCATCAGGATCGGCAAAAGAGCGATTTTCGGCACGGGATAGAGCAAATAAACAAAGGGCGCAAACATGCGGTCAAGCCGCGGCACATAGCCCATAAAAATACCGAGCGGATACCCGACGGCGACGGCAAGGACAAGCCCCAAGGCTATGCGGGCAAGGCTGTAAAGCGCATGGACGGCGATCGACTGGAGGAAGATCTGCTGCAGGCAAAGCGCCACGCTGACGGGCGAAGGCACAATGGGCAGGTGTAGGAGAGCCGAGAGAAGCCACCATATACAAAAGAGCACCGCGGCCGCTGCCGGATAGACGATGATATTTTTTTTCATGCCTTGCCCCAGTCCTTTTTTATGCTCTGCCGCAGATGACCGCCCATGCGGAAAAACTCCGCTTCCTCACGGCTGTCCGCCCGACCGAAAAGCGGATTGGCGATGGTTTCGGCAATCCGTCCGGGACGGCTTGAGAGGATGAGGATCTTTTGCCCGAGGTAAAGCGCCTCCTCGACATAATGCGTGACGAGAATCGTCGTCAGGTGCTGCTCCTGCCAAAGCGAGAGGAACACTTCCTGCATCTCCTCCCGCGTGATGGCATCCAGTGCGGAAAACGGCTCATCCATCAAGAGTACATCGGGCTGCAGCAAAAAGGCGCGGGCAAGCCCCACACGCTGCTGCTGCCCGCCGGAAAGCTCATGCGGATAACGCCCGCCCAATTCCGCAATGCCAAGCCGCTGCATCAGATGCTTTACCTTCCCTGCCTCGATTTTTCCGCGACGGATCCGAAGGCCCAGCTCAATATTTTCGCGCACCGTTTTCCACGGGAGCAGGCCATAATTCTGCGGCATGAAGCCTATGCGCTGCACAGCCGGGCGCACGGGTTCCCCATCGATTGTCACGCGTCCTTCATAACCGCCCAGAATCCCTGCCACGATTTTCAGGAGCGTCGATTTGCCGCAGCCGGAGGGGCCTATGACGGCGCAGACCTCACCGCGCGCCACGAGCATATCGATGTCCTCAAGCACCCGGCTCTTCCCCTGCTCTGTCGGATAGGCATAGGAAAGTCCCCGCACCTCGATCATGGAAGAGGTCATGGCGCAAGAAGATCGAGTACGACGTCGTTATATCCATAGGCCATTTTTATCAGCGCCTTGTCCTTCAGCCACGCGATGCAGTCCGTGACATCGCTTTCCTTGGGCAAGGAAGCCGGATGGTATGCCGGAAGCGCCAATGCTTCTTTTGCTGCAGGAGGAAAGCCGCCCTTTGCCACGGCAATATCGATGTACTCGGAGCGATCCGCATGGTTCAGATAATCGACGGCCTTGTTGTAGGCTCGATACATCGCTTTGATTTCCTGCGCCTTGTCTTTTGCCGCTTTTCCCGTAAAGAGGATGACGCCGGGATTGATGCCGAGTTCATCCGAGCCTGCGACAAAACGGCAGCCATTGTGCACGGCGATGGCTGCCATCGGCTCCGGCAGTGTCGCCGCCGCCAGTTTGCCCGTCTGCAGCATCTCAAGACGCGTCGGGATCTGCGGAATGACGACTTTTTCAATGGCGTCGTCTGCCATGCCGCTGCTCGCCAGTATATGGTCCGTCACATATTCGATGATCGTATTGCGCGAAACCGCTACTTCCTTGCCGGAAAGCGCCTGTACGGAAACCTTTCCCTCGCCGGGAGCGGCGATCATTTTATAGCTGCCGTCCGTCATGGAGGTCACCTTGACGTCGAAACCGCCGTCTTTGGCAAACGCCGCGGCCAGCATGTCGGAAACAGCGCCGTCAAGGTTGCCGCTTTGCAGTGCGGAATCACGATCCATGGCGCTCTTGAACTGCCGGAGCTCGACCTGCAGCCCCTCTTCCGCAAAATAGCCCTTTTCCTGCGCGATGATAAACGGCAGCGAATCCGTATCCGGCATAAGCCCGATGGTCAAAGAGCCGAGTTCCGCATTGTTTCCCTGCTTGCTTTCCGTACCGCATCCCGCCGCCAGAAAAACAAGCGGCAGAAGCAGCAGCGCAAAAAACTTTTTCAAAGTCATCCCTTCTTCCCAACATAAATAAAGCCTTACCGCAGCAAGCTGCGCAAGACGTCAATCCCTTCGCCGAGATGCGCCAGCACACGATGGATCGTGTCCTCGTTCTCGCTGTAAGCGGTTTCCGCAGCCAGTTTGAGTTTGTCCGCCTGCGTTTTCATCTCATGGATGTTGTCCAGCTGATTGTCCACTTCCTCAAGAAGCGCCTGCGCATCCTGGATGGATTGCTTGACCGAAGCGATGTCGGTCTGTGCCTGTTGCGCTTCGGAAGCATTTTTTTCGCTTTCTTTTTGCCGCTCCTTCTCCTTGCCTGTAACCTTATCTACAAAATCGCCGACAACGGAGCCGCTCTTCTCCTGGGATATGCGTTCATTGCGCCCGGAAGCGCGCTCTGCTTTCTTTTCCAGCTCGCGTTCCTTCTCTTCCAAAGCCTTCTTCTGCTCCGCCAGGCTCGTCTTCTGTTTCTTCAGCGCCGTCTCGCGCTCGGAAAGCTCCTGCTGACGCATCTGCATCTGCTGCGCTTCGCGGCGGCTGTCTTCCAGCTCCTGTTCATGGTCGCGAAGTGCATTGGAAAGCAAAAAGCCGCAGAAAAGCGCAAAGGCAAAGCAAGCAGCAAAAATCAAGATCCCACGGATCTTTTTCCGCTGCCTGCCGCTCTGCTCCTCCTGCCTTCCCGGCCCATCCCCTTGCCTCTGCTCTCTGCTGCCCACCGTACGGGGAGGCAATTCCCGCACACCGCTCCGGCGGAAACGAGGCGGCTCGGGCACATCGCCCAGAGGGGGCAGCTCCTGCGTATCATCGAGCCGGTTCCGTCTTTGTCCGCCTCCGTCTCTTGGCAGGAGCTGCGTCTTATCGAGATCGTCATTTTTCATTCCTTCATCTCGTCCTTTTCCATCATATAGGCATGTTCCTTGTAGATTGTCCGGCAAAGACGGCAAAGCGTCCAATGAAGATTGAACGGCGTCGTCACGGCCTTGAACTGCACATGCCCGACGCCGGCATCCTTCAGTGCCTGCAGCACCTGGTCGAGACTCTTGTTCTTGATATTATGAAAAATCGCCGCTTCATGGGAAAAGTCCACAGGCTCCTCCGCAGCCGTTCCCTTGGAAAATCCCTTGATCCCGAGCAGGAATCCCACGCGTTCGTTCCACGCGCCCGGCTCCAATACGGCGACCTGGATTCCCAGCCTGCGCAGAGCCGCTTTGATGTCTGCCGCCTTTTCTTCACTGAATTGGTAGAGCAGCACTTTCTCTTCCGGCTTCTTCATTCGTCTATCTCCTCATCATTCGCTCAGTCCGCGCATCAGGAGATACGTCACGAGCTGATCCAGATCGACATTTTCGTGCCGCTTCTTTTTCTGCAGCTTGTCAAAAAGAGATTTTGGCAAACGAACCTGCAGGCAATTCTTGCCTGCAGGAGGCTCCTTTTCCACCTTCTGCAAAGGAGCCCCCTGTCCCTTCTTCTGCTGCTTCTTTTCCGTTTTGCCGCCGTCCTTTTCTTGTTCCTGCTCCTTCTTCTTGCCCTTCGCCTTTTTCTTCTTCACAGGCGGGTAGCAATAAAATTCATCGTAAGCATCACGCAGCAGCTGGCTCGCCTGCTCCGTCCCAACGCCGATGATGTGGCACGGCGTTTCGCTCTCGCGCAGCATCTTGGCAATATTGATGAAATCCGAATCCGTCGTCACAATGAGGAAACGGCGCACACCCTCGTCGCGCAGAATCTTCGCCATATCAAAAAGCGCGTAGTCGAGCGAATTTTTGCCGTCAACCTTGCGGTCAATCTGGCGAAAGGTGAAGCCCTTGCGCGTCATCAAGCGATTCCACCGTTTCTGCTCCGGGTGCTTCTCCCAATCCGAGACCACGATCATGCGGCAGGGAAAAAATTTCTGAGCCTTGCCCAGGGTAAAATCAAGCATTTCAAAAGGAGCGTTCTCGATATCGTAGAGAACCGCCACCGTTTCTGTACTTGAGTCAAATGTCATCAAAAGAAAAACCTCACAATATCATAAATTCCCGCCGGCCTGTCAAGTCATGGGCGGTTTTCTCGCTTCAATCCTGTATATTCTAACATATTTGAGGCTTGATTTCCATGAAATCTTGGCATTGCGGGATTTATGCCGGCGGCTGTCCTTCGCTCCGCACTTTTTCCCATTTCTCCAGCAAGATGCGCGTTGCCGTCTTGCCTCGGTCGTTCAGCGGAATAACGCCGCAAAAGAGCAGGCCGCGCGGCATTTCAATCGGTTCCAAGGCGTGCCGTATGCGCCTTCGCAGCTCGGCTTCGGAAACGCTTTCTTCACGTACTACAAAAGCCGCGATTTCTGCACCGCGCGCCTCATCCTCCACGCCGAGCACGGCGGCGTCACGCACGCCGGCAACGCCCTTAATCTTAAGTTCCAGGCGCTCCAGGCTGACCTTATAGCCGCCCTTATTGACCCATGCCTGCGCACGCCCCTCGAAGATCAGCTCACCGCGTGCATTGGGATACCCTTTGTCGTGCAGAGTGAAAGGCATCGCGAGGCCGCTCACATGAAAGCGCGTCCCGACATAAATCGTGCCGCCACGAAAGGACAGCTCCACACCCGGAAACGGTCTGCCGAGATTGCGTTCATCACGCACGCCGTCCGTGCAGTCCGCATAGGTGATATAGTTCAGTTCGCTCGCGCCGTAATAGAGAAGGATTCGGGCATTCGGCAGTTTTTCCCGCAAGAGTGCCAAAAGCGGCGCAGAAATGAGCTGGGAGCCTGCAAAAAGGGATTTTACCGCGGGAAGTTTGCCTCCATTTGCCGCAAGGGCTTCCATCAAAAGGCGCAGCTTCGCCGGGACGAGGTAGACGACATCGATCGCACCCCGCCCCAACAGGGACAGCCAGGATTTCACCGCCGTGCGCCTGCTCGTGCAAACGGTTCCGCCGGCAAACAGCACCGCAAGAAATATATTCATATTGCCCGTAAAGCTCAGGCTGCCATGCAGGAAAAGGACGCTGTCTTCTTTTACGCGGAAGATCTTGTTCTGCACAGGAAAGAATCCTGCCCAGCTTTCAAATGTGCGGTGCATCACCTTGGGCACGCCCGTCGACCCTGAGCTCAGAACGCCGAGGCAATCCGCCGTTTCAGGTCTGTCCGACGGACGCGAGAATCTCTGGATTTCCAGCTTCTCGCCATTTTCTCCGACAAACAGCTCCAAAGCATTTTCCCGGGCAATCGCCCCGACTTCCTCCGCCGTCAATCCATGGTGCAGAAGGATCGGACGCGCGCCGATTTTTTGCACGGCAAAGAAAAGCACGGCCTGCGCCAAAAAGGAATCCGCCAGGACGAGCACATCGCCGCAGATGCCGTCCGCCCCTGCAAGACGCAGCAGCTCCTGCGCCTTTTCCTCCACTATGGCCAGAAAGGCGGCATAAGAATACTGCTCCTCATCCACATAAAGAAAGGGCTTCCCCTGCAAGGAAGCCGCCCTGTCTGCCAACAGCATAAAATAGTCCATATCAAGCCTCCAGCAAAATCGCCTCGCCAACACCGCCGGCGCCTGCTATGGCCATGAGACCATAACCGCCGCCCTGCGATTTGACGGCTTCCATGAGATGCAGCAGAAGCACGGCGCCCGACGCACCATAGGGATGCCCGTAAGCCAATGCACCGCCGAACATGTTGTATCGTCCGAGAAGCGACGGGAAGCGCCGTGCAAAGAGAACGTCGATGACCGCAAAGGCCTCGTTGAACTCAATCGCCGCCATATCCTCATAGGCAAGCCCAAGACGCGCCAAAAGGGCATCGGCCGCCCGCATCGCCCCGTAGGGACTGCGAAGCGGATCGCCGCCTGTCATTTCCACTGCCGCGATGCGCGCTGCCGGCTTTTGCCCCGTCTTTGCCAGATACGCTTCCGAACAAAGGCTCACGAGCGCCGCGCCGTCATTCGTCTTGCAGGCCGTCCCTGCCGTCGTCAAGCCGCCTTCGCCGAGGAGCGGCGGCAAGCGGCGCAGAAATGCGGCGTTCATGCTTTCGCGTATGCCGTCGTCGCTGTCCCAGCCTTCAATGGGCAGGACGACGCCTGCCAAGCGTCCCTCTCGTCTTGCCGCTGCCGCCCGCACATGGCTCTTCAAGGCCCATGCCTCGAGCTCGTCCCTCGTCGCGCCAATCTCCTGCGCCGTCCGCTCCGCCCCCTGCAGCATCGCATCGCCTGCCGTTTCCTGCGGGGAAAACTGCGCCGTCATATACTCGCCGTGCGGCAAAAGAGAGCGCCGCGCGTCCTCTTCGGCATAGCGGCGCACAGGCTGCAGCGAGCGGCTTTCCATGCCGCCTGCGATATAGAAATGCCCCTGCCCGCCTGCGATGCGTGAGAATGCGAAGTCCACGGCCGCTGCCGCAGAAGCGCACTGCATGTCAAGCGTCACAGCCGGCACACACTCCCCCATGCCCGCCAAAAGCGCCGCAAGGCGTGCGATATTGCCGCCCGTTCCCACCGCATTGCCGCAAAAGAAGGCATCCGGCTCCGCGCCATATTGCCGCAGCAATGCGCGCAAAAGCTCCGCCGCAAAAACCTCGGGCGGCAGGCGGCGAAAGCGCCCCCCATGCTTCACCAAAGGAGTCCGCAAGCCGCCGAGTACATAGACGTTTTTCATCTTGCTGACGAGCCGAAAGCCTTGTTGAGCTTCACGCCAAGAAATGCGGCAGCAGCCGCTTTCAATATATCGCCGGGAATGAACGGAAACACCGCCATGACCATGGCCTCCCAAAGCCCCACATCCAGCACCAGCATCATGGACGTCAGACCGCCGATATAGGTGATGGGAATTCCTGCAAAAACAGCCGCCAGTACATAGCGCTGGAAAGAATTTCCCTTGCCCTTGAGCCAGCTGACCACGGGATAGGCGACGATAAAGGCGAGAATGAAGCCCCCCGTCGAGCCGAACACCTTGCCAAAGCCCGAACTGCCGCCGACAAAGACGGGCAGGCCGATACAACCAAGAAGCGTGTAGGCAAGCAGAACGATAAACGTCTCCTTCGGCGTGAACAGAAACGCCGTCAAGTTCATGGCAAGCGTCAGAGCCGTAATCATCGCTGTCGTAAAAGGCAGCGGTATGGAAATATAGGACGCGACACAGCAAAGCGCCACGCAAAGGGCCATTTTCGTCAATTTTTGTACGGACATCGATTCTTTTTGCTTCACTTTTCATCCCTCTTTTTTTGCCGTCCGGCTATCGCGGCAGCATCATCCCCTTGCGCCGCACGGCACAAGAATTTTTCTTCCCCATCCGCCATGCCGAGCATTCCCTTTTCCACAGGAAAGAGCGTCACCGCTTCCCCTGCATAAAGCGGATGGAAGAACCTCATCTCAAGCGACCGTATCTCAGGGAAGCGATCCAATATGGCAGATAAAAGCAGCAGCCCCGGCACAATGGGAACCGCTTGGCGATGGAGTGAGTTCTCATCGCCGACCGCCTCCACAAAGGCAAGAATCTCATCGCGTGAAAAGGCACGCCATGTTTCGCCATGGCTCGGCATGACCCCTGTCTTTTTCCGGCATCGGCTTCGCTCCGCCCTATCCCGCACAGACGCTTCCGCAGGCGCACGGTATCCCTTTCCCAGGACGAGGCGCACCTGGATCGCACCCGCATCTTCCGCCCCTGCGCAGTCCACTTGCAGGAAGCTCTCGCCGCGCCTGAAATAATGCACGCCTTGCGCTTCCCCTTCTTTCAGACGTGAGCGCCAAAGGATTTTTGCCACCGCCGCTCCCTCGTACGCATCAAGGCGCAGGGCTGCCATCATACGAGCCAGACAGAGGATTTTCGCCATGCCAGCACCTCCAATATACGGCACACTTCCTCATTATAGGCAAAGCCCCGTCTTTCGTCAACCTCTAAAATTTATTGGTTGACAAAGAAAAAAAGACGCCGCAGGAGAAACCATCGTTTCCCTGCGGCGTCCTCTTCTCCGCTCTTTAGAAAGCACGGCTGAGTTCAGCACCGTCATCTTTGCGCATCTTTGCGCCCTCTCTGCGTCGAGAAATCCTCTATTTCTTTTCTTCCGCGCTTCCTGCCTTCGCTTCCTCAGACTGCTCCTGCGATGTTCGCGGCAGGGACGGTGCGCTTGCCTGCTCCCCCGTCATATGGCGCGCGATTGCGGCCGCCTCATGTTCGAGCGTCGTCGCCTGCTTGAGTTTTGTTTCCGCATCGCGAATCGTCGTCGCCTTCTTGTCGTCCATCCAGGCGGCATAGCCGAGCGCATAGGCAATGCGCAGATCGCAAATGCGCAGGCGCAGACGATGCAGCGTTTCCGCCATCGGCGGCACGGCAAGCGCAGAAAGTTCCTCCTTGCGCGCCATCCAATCCGCCGCCATCTTGTCGAGCATGATGTTTTTCAATGCCTTGCGCGTTTCCTCACTGCCCAGAGAGCCTCGCTGCAGGGTGCTGCTGACTTCCTGCTCAATCTCCTGCACGTTCTTCCCATGACCCTCCATGATCGCACGCGATTTCTCGATGTAGGATTCGAGAACAGCGTCGTGCGCCTTGGCAATCATAGCGATGAACTCATGGAGATTCTGTATTTCCGTCACGCGCCAAACCTTGTCTGCTCCCTGCGTGAGCTTCATCTCAAAAACAAATTCCTCCCCGGCGTCCGCCTGATAGATGCGCACGCCGGCCCGCGCCGTGCCCGCCGCCTTGTCCGCTGCAACATAGTCAATCTTGCGAAAATGAATGGCCTTAAGCCCCAAGCGTGTAAGCACCGCATCAAGGTTCAGAGGCTCCTTCGCGTCTGCCGCATCCGCGGACGTCTCCGTCCACTCCCCGTTTTCGACATAACGCTGCACCTCACCCCGCAGCGTCAAGGCCAACGGCGCCTTGAACATCTGCACGAAGCCGCTCATAGCCACCTTGGCGTCTCCCGACATCGGCCGATCCGTATCGATCAAAGCCTGGATCAGCGTTTCTGACGAACTGTCGAGCAGGGCGTCCATATCCACATACTTCTGGAACATCTGCCAGTCATGCTTTTCAAACGAGTCCTGAATCTTTTGTATTGCATATTCCGGTGTTTTTGTATAATGGAAAAAATACCATGCGCCGCAGCCCAATGCCGCAGACAGCAACAAAAATATTGCCAGAAACAGACGGATCCGTCTCTGCCGTGAAAATACCGCCATACATTTTCCTCCTCCTGCGCAGCCATAAACTCCCTTTCTTATTATGCAGCAGAGAGGAAGTTTTCGCAAGAAAAATCCTGCGATTCTACAAAATATAGCGCTTTTTTTCTTATAGACTCCTACGGATTGTAGCACCGCCCAAAAGCCGCTCGCCTGCATAAAAGACCACGGACTGTCCCGGGGTAACGGCTCGCTGCGCCTCGGCAAAGGCCACCTCAATGCGGCCGGACGCCAGGGGCGTCACGCGAGCCTCCGCCTCACGGCTGCCATAGCGGATCTTGGCCCGGACAGAAAGCGGTACGGCAGGGGGCGCAATCAGCCAGTTTACATCTTCAGCCAAAAGAGCAGACGCATAAACGGCAGCATTCTCCGCCACAATGACGCGGTTGTTCTCCCTGTCGAGAGCGGTTACATAAAGGGGGTGCGGCGCAGCTATGCCCAGTCCCTTACGCTGTCCGATCGTATAAAAAGGAAGGCCCGCATGCTGCCCGAGGACATTTCCCGCAGCGTCGACAATCTCTCCCGGCGCAAAGCTATCCGGACGATGCCGCATCAAATATGCCTTGTAGTCGTCCCCCGGGACAAAGCAGATTTCCTGGCTTTCCGTCTTATGCGCCACAGGCAGGCCAAGCGTTTCGGCAAGCGCGCGCGTTTCAGTCTTGACCTGCTCGCCCAAGGGAAAGAGGATATGCGGCAGTACTTCGCGCGGCAGACGATAGAGGACATAGGATTGATCCTTTCTTTCGTCGCGCCCCTTCTTTATGGCAAAGCTGCCGTCCGCCTCCTCTTCAACTCGCGCGTAATGCCCCGTGGCGATAAAATCCGCTCCCCGTTCGCGTGCAAGGGCGAACAGCGCCCCAAACTTCAGGAAACGGTTGCAGATCACACAGGGATTGGGCGTGCGCCCTGCAAGGTACTCATCAAGGAAGCAGTCGACGACCCGCCTGCCGAAAAGCTCGCGAAAATCCGCCGTTTCATGTTCGATGCCAAGGAAATCCGCCACTCGTTTTGCATCAACGGCAGCCGTTGAAAGACCATCGGTTTCACGGCTTTCATCCGAAAGCCGCATCGTTATGCCGATGACCTCATAGCCTTGCTCCTTGAGCAGCGCAGCGCAAAGCGAACTGTCCACACCGCCGCTCATCGCCACCGCAGCTTTCTTTTTCATTCCATGCCTCCTAAACAATAGTTCCGTGATATACTGAAGAGAGACTTTTACGAGGAGCTGATTTTTTGAACACCGTCGGCATCATCGCAGAATACAATCCATTTCACAACGGACATATCCATCAGATTGAAACCATACGCGCCCGATACCCCCAAGCGCGCATCATCGTTCTTATGAGCGGCAGTTTCACACAGCGCGGCTGCCCCGCCATCCTCGACAAATGGCAGCGCGCCTCCCATGCCGTCCTCGGCGGTGCATCGCTCGTGCTCGAGCTGCCCGCCGTCTTTGCCGTCCGCAGTGCACAGGACTTCGCCCGCGGCGGCGTCCAGCTTCTCTCGCGCCTCGGTGTCGCCGACGGTCTCGCCTTCGGTACGGAAAGTGACGGCTCCCTCCTCGCGCAGGCAGCGCAGTGCATCGATTCCCCTGATGTACAAGAAGCCCTTCACCGACAGATCCGACAGGGAAAATCTTATGCCGCTGCCCTGAGCCATGCCCTGACAGAAAAAACAGGCTTGGAAGAAGCCTGTTTCAAAAAGCCGAACAACATCCTCGCACTTGAATACATCCGCAGCCTGAAACATCTGGCCACACACATCCGGCCGCTTCCCTGCAAAAGAAGCGGCGCCGCCTACCACGACAACGAGCTGCACGCTCCCTGCTCGAGTGCCGGCGCCATTCGACGAGAGTTCAGCCAACCCGCGCCGCGCGAGGCACTTTTATCCAGCGTCTTGCCTCCCGCCAGCCTCAACGCTTTGCTCAAGGCATGGAAAAACCATGCCCTGCCGCAGGCCAGTCTGCTCTTTCGTCCGCTCCTGACCTGCCTTTCCACTCTCGACGCAAAGGCTCTGGAAGGGATTTACAACATAAACGAAGGTCTGGAAAACAGGCTTTACAAGGCCGCAGCTCATAGCCGAAACCTCGACGAGCTGATTTCCGAAAGCAAAAGCCGTCGCTATCCGGCAAGCCGCATACAGCGCCTGCTCATCTATGTATTGCTGCATCTGCGCTGGCAGGATATCCTCAGCTTCGATACATACGGACCGCTTTATGCACGCATTCTCGCCTTCAACAGCGAAGGAAGGAGCCTGCTGCACGAAATCAAGGAAAAGGGAACGCTTCCCCTCGTGTCCAAAACGAGCGGTTTCCTTCATTCCGCCGACATGAAACGCCCGCCGCAGGAACGGTCTCCCCTGCAGAATATGCTTGCCTGCGATATACGCGCGACAGAGCTTCGAAGCATCTGTCTCAGCGACATAGCAGGGCGCGGCGACGACTTCTTGCGTTCCCCTCTATGCCTTTGCTGAGATGATTCCCTACCGCCGCCGCAGAAACTCAAGCACAATCCAAACGACAATGCCCACAGCCGCAAGGATAAGCGCCAGGGGAAAAACAATAACGAAAAGAAGCAGCAAAATTACCGACAAAAGGAGCGAACCGACAAAACGCGACAGCCAGCTTGAGCGATAAAAACGAAGCGGCGTGCCATAGACTACCTTTCGATGGAAGCCCCTCCGTTCCCCCTGCTGCCCGTACCATATATCTTCCGCTCCGCTTCTCGTATCCTCCGCCTCTTCCACGGTCAGGCCATCATAGACGATTTTCTCCTCCTTGGACAAAACACGCACGCCGGATCTCTCGCTTTCACCACACGAAAGACAGCTGCCGTCTGCTCCAATCTCACCGCCGCAATATCTGCACGGCATGACAAAACCTCCCCTCATATCGGGCAAAGCGCCTTGACAAGCCCTCTGGTCCGTCAAAGAACGCAAATCCCATCCGCTTGCAAACAATCTACATCCATGACCTTTTTATTATACCATAAATCGGACAGCAAAAACGCACCCTTTCGGGTGCGTCATCAACCAGCAGCTTTCTATCCTCCCAGGT
>ERZ773099.1473-NODE-1473-length-17421-cov-6.114246_pt1 | contig 17421 bp, 8 predicted proteins | sample MGYA00511120_ERZ773099 | MGnify/ENA primary metagenome ERZ773099 (study PRJEB29015, sample SAMEA2738012) | human oral metagenome | biome: human oral; feature: human-associated habitat; material: dental | place: China | collected 2104 ...
CTTTTTTCATTAACTTAACAGTTATTTTTTCAGGTCTCTTTCCGTCTTGGTTGTTATTATCATTCCAAGTCTTTTCACCTTTTACATCTACTGTTTCCGGCGTATGTTTATTTGTCAAATTGTAGTCCGGTCCGTTTGTTGTTCTTGATGGAACCTTATCATAACCATCTACTTTTTCTTCATCTATAGAATAAGTGATTAATTTGCCGTCTTCATATTTATCAAGATTTTCAAAAGAGTAAGTCCATTTTCCTGTTGCATCAGCTTTTACTACTTTTGTTTGTGCAACTTCAGGTTGTCCACCTTCAACTTGTTTCATTAACTTAACTGTTATTGATTCAGGTCTCTTTCCATCTTGGTTGTCGTTATCATCCCAAGTCTTTTCTCCTGATACTTTTATCTTTTCTTCAGGTTTGTTTTCAATATTTTTTATTGCAACTTTAGTAGTTCCAAACTCCTCAGGCTTAACAGTGATAGGATTTGTTAATTTTTGATAACCTTTTGGAGCTTCAGTTTCAACTAGTTGATACTCATCTCTAAGTAGTTTTCCAATTTCACCACTTCCATCTTGTCCTGTTATAATTTCTCCAACCTTTTGCTTGTTACGAACACGAATAACATCAAATTTCGCACCGGCTAATGGAGCATTGTCCTTGCCTGTCTTTTGTACTTTAATTTTAAATACATAGCCTTCGCCAATACCACCGGCATCTCTAATTTTATAAGTACTGTTTTTTTCATCGCTGACCGCACCATTTGTAAATTCCGCTTTATTTTTAATTTCTTCTCCAGCCACCGGGTCATATTTTAACTTCACTTGATAAAAAATTTGAAATCCTCTGTTTATATTTTCAGCACCTATACTTCCAATATCAATTGTAAGTTTTTTACCTTCGAATTTAATTTTTCCTGCATCTTTAAATTCTTTAGTTACATCCTTTCTATTATTAAAATTCATATAAGTTGTCTTGTTTTCCCATTGTCCCTGAAAAATTTCAATACTATTTTCGTCAAATTCAACACTATCTGATTGAATTGTGTCTATGAATTTAGCATTAGTTAGAACCACATTGTTTTGGTTAAGCCTAACGTCATATTTTCCTTTAGTTTTATCACTTGTCATCCAGCCACCCTTAATTAATTGTTGATTTATAAAAATTGGTGGATTATAGTCAACTTTCCCTGCAGGAATAATCTTTCCATTCACTGTTAAAGTTACAGGAAGCTCCCCTGATCCAGTTTGTGTTTCTCTATTAACAGAAACATTAAAATAAAATTTTCCTTTAACACCTGAATGAGTTTCTGCATATTTAGTATATGTAAGTACTATTTTTGCAGGATTTTGATTATACAATTTTGCATGTGCAATGAGTTTACCATCTGCATCCTTTATATCAAAATGGTCTGGCGGTGAAGTGTTAAATCCTATCGGCAAGGTCATTGTAGTAGTATCATTTTCTTTTACAACATTATCAGGCAATTCGAATTCTGCATATACCCTGAACGGTTGCCATGCTCCAATTTTTTGCCCCGGCTTAAAAGGATTACCATCCGCATCCGTAACTGATGCTTTCATAATTACATCTCTTTCCACCTCTTTTGCATTTGATTTATTGCTAAAAGGTAATAAAACCGAACAAATCATAGCAAATACTAGAAGAAAACTTAGTTTTCTTTTCATTAAGCTTTTCATACAATACTCCTCCATTTTGTTTTTATAATTATAAAATATGATCTTGAAATATATTTTTCATTTACAATCTATAAATTAAAATCCCCAAAAGATATATAAATAAAAATAATAAATTTCAAATCAATTATAGTACATTGTATTATACCACAAAATAAAAAAAATGACAAAAAAACAGATAGTTTTTATTGCTATCTGTTTTTATTGTGCCATTTAATTTATAATCAGGTTGTTTGCTGATTATATTATACATTATTTTGTATATTTATTACGCCTATAAGCAATTAGTCCTAATAGTGTTACTGATGTTAATATACAGTAAATGTATAGAGATAAGTCACTTGTACTTCCTGTTTTAGGTAATTTTGTACTAGGTTTAAGAGGTTTTGGAATTTCTACATTTTTGTTAGTAATTGTAAAACCATCTTTCATACTTCCGCTGTAACTTACATTGTATGAATTACTACCAAATTTAATTGAATTTCCACTTTCTCCAACTTCTTTAACTGTATATTGATAGTAGTTTGTGCTTCCAAGTCCGTCTGCTACTTTAAGTTTTTCAAATGTAGCTGTCCAATTATTTGCTTTTGTAAGTTCTACTTTCTTTCCTGTAGCTACTCCGTCTTTGTACAATTCCACTTCTATCTTTTCAACTGGAGATTCTAAAACATTACCTTTAATATCTTTCCACTCTTTTGTTACTTTGATATCTCTTGTCGGCGGTATCATCGGTGTCCAAGGTGTTTTTTCCTTATTAGTTATTGTAAAGCCATCTTTCATTGTTCCGGCATAAGCAACTCCAAACCATCTATTATCTAATTTAGTTGCTGAACCATTTTCTCCAACTTCTTTAACTGTATAGTTGTGATTTACTCCGCCTAAAGTTGCTGATACAGGTAATTTTTCAAAAGTAGCTGTCCAATTATTCGCTTCATTTAAAGTAAGTTTTTTACCGGTTGAAACATTATCTTTAAATAATTCAACTTCAATTTCATTAACAGGTATTGTATGTCCTTCAAGCAAATCCCAAGTCTTTGTTACCTTTAAATCTCTTGTAGGAATTTCCATCGGTGTCCACGGCATTTTTTCTTTGTTAGTTATCGTTAAACCGTCTTTCATTGTACCGGCGTAACTAACTTCATACCATTTGTTATTTAGTTGAATTGCTGAACCATTTTCTCCAACTTCTTTAACTGTGTATTGATAGTAGTTTGTACTTCCGAGTTTATCTGCCACTTCAAGTTTTTCAAAAGTTGCTGTCCAATTATTTGCTTTTGTAATTTCTACTTTCTTTCCTGTAGCTACTCCATCTTTGTACAATTCAACTTCTATCTTTTCTACAGATGCTTCTGCATCATTTCCTAAAAAGTTTTTCCACCCTTTTGTTACTTTGATATCTCTTGTCGGCGGTATCATCGGTACCCACGGCATTTTTTCCTTATTAGTTATTGTAAATCCGTCTTTCATTGTACCGGCATAAGCAACTCCATACCATTTGTTATTTAGTTGAATTGCATTTTTATTTTCTCCAACTTCTTTAACTGTGTATTGATAGTAATTTGTACTTCCAAGTTTATCTGCCACTTCAAGTTTTTCAAAAGTTGCTGTCCAGTTATTTGCTTTTGTTAATTCTAGTTTCTTTCCAGTAGAAACTCCGTCTTTGTATAGTTCTAATTCTATTTTTTCAACAGGTGCTTCAATAACATTACCTAAAAAGTTTTTCCACTCTTTTGCTACTTTGATATCTCTTGTCGGCGGTATCATCGGTGTCCATGGCATTTTTTCCTTATTAGTTATTGTAAAGCCGTCTTTCATTGTTCCGCCATAAGCAACTCCATACCATTTGTTATTTAGTTGAATTGCATTTTTATCTTCTCCAACTTCTTTAACTGTATATTGATAGTAGTTTGTACTTCCAAGTTTATCTGCCACTTCAAGTTTTTCAAAAGTTGCTGTCCAATTATTTGCTTTTGTTAATTCTAATTTCTTTCCTGTAGCTACTTCGTCTTTGTATAATTCTACTTCTATTTTTTCAACAGGTGATTCAATAGTATTTCCTTTAATGTCTTTCCACTCTTTTGTTACTTTAATATCTCTTGTTGGCGGTATCATCGGTGTCCAAGGTAGTTTTTCTTTATTAGTTACTGTAAGACCGTCTTTCATTGTTCCGCCATAACTAACTCCAAACCATCTATTATTTAATTTAGTTGATGAACCACTTTCGCCAACTTCCTTAACTGTATAGTTGTGATTTGTTCCACCTAAAGTTGATGATACTGGTAATTTTTCAAAAGTAACTGTCCAATTATTTGCTTCATTTAAAGTAAGTTTTTTACCGGTTGAAACATTATCTTTAAATAATTCTACTTGAATTTTATTAACAGGTATTGTATGTCCTTCAAGCAATTCCCAAGTTTTTGTTACCTTTAAATCTCTTGTAGGAATTTCCATTGGAGTCCATATTAAAGACCAAATCGCATATAACTCAATATCTTTATCAATTGTTCCTGTCTTAAATGTATCTCCTTTTGAATACATAGTACCTTTACCGTCAGCTTGTGTATTCCATCCCTTGAATATATATCCAGATCTTTTCATCGTACCTTCATCTAAAACAGTTACCTTATCAGTATCAGCATCATTTCCGTCCGGCTTAACAGATGGATAGTATTCATTATTATCCTTTGGTGCTTCTCCATTTACATCAGCGTGATTTTTATTATAATTTACTTTTCCGTAAACTATAATATCATATTCTGCTTTTACAGTATCTTCAGGTATTGCTTGATTAGTACTTGCCAATGTGTTGGTTGTTGTAACTTCGGCTTTAATTTTACCTGTAGTCTTTCCACTAACTTTTCCCTGACTATCAACATCCGCTACATCATTTTGTAGTTCAAGATATTTCAATTCAGGAGTTACAGTAGGATGGTCACTTGTTGCCACAGCTTTACCTGCTCCTTCATTTGACTCTTCTCCAACATGAAGATTAACTGTTTCAGTTTTTATCTTTGGAATTTTGATAAGTCCACAGCCAATAGCATCAAGTGGTTTTTCTCTTACCAATTCCGGTAATTCAGCCGTTTTATAGCTTGTTCTGTCAAAATCAGAGTTCTTTGATTTTAACATATCCGAATCTTTTGCCTTCAATGTAAGTTTAATTTCACTATTTGGCATAGTAACCTTTATCCATTGACTGGCATCAAGCATAAAGCTCTTTAATTCATATCTTCCATTTTCATCCGTTGTTGTACTATGAATCAAAGTATTAGCAGGAATTAACTTATTATTAATAGTTATATCACGATTTGGAGAATATAGTTCAAGTTTAATATCTTTTGCTTTTGTTTCTCCATCATCAAGTTTTCCGTTTTCGTTCTTATCCCACCAAACATCTGATGAAATAATTGCAAAATTTCCATAAATATACTTTGCAGGATTTATATATCCACTCGTTTTAAATCCTGTATAGTCAGTTGCTTCAAAACTTCCCCCAATGTATGCTTGAAGCTCATCAGTTGTAGTTTTAGCATGTGTTTTAAGCGGTAATTTAATATTTACCTGACTACCTTTTGGAAGTTCTCCTAAATCAAGTTTAACATGAGTTACCTTTGACCAATCAGTTATATTTTCTGCTGAAACAAATGTATTTCCACCGTCTATACTATAACTGAATTCCTGTTTACCCGGACGACTATCTCCCATTACAGCAACTTCACCCGTCAAATACATATTAACCTCTGTTTTCGGAGTTTGAACAGTTTCATTTTGTTGCGTATGAGAAATAGATTTACCTTTTTTAGGAATTTCAATAATAGCCTTAAAATCCTTAAATCCATCAGAATCCGGAGCTTGAACGAAGAAATCTCCTCGTAAATTATCTATTTCATCAGGATAGAAAGTCTGTGTTGGAAATTTACTTCCCGCTGTTCCATATACGATATTATCATATTTTCCGGGAAATATATTTGATCCTACCGCTGTATTCTTGGATACAATAACTTCCACCTTGCTCAAATCTATTCCAAATAATTTCTTTTCCTTAGTAGCTTGAAGAGCTTTTGATGCATTTTCAGAAAGTTGGAACAAATCTCCCTCAATCTTTGCATGACTATAATATTCTTTTTTACTACCATCAAGTTTACTCTCAAGTTTACTCATATCATAGTAAACCATTCCGTATGGATGATGTTCATTTTCTCCGGGAGATGTAACACTTGTATATCTAAAACTCTTTAGTGCAATTACAATAGAATCTTCCAAAAACTTTAGAGCACCGTCATTATAGTAATCATAGAATGAATGATGCCAATCACCAGTTGTAATTTTTCGAATTTTCCTGTCTAGTTCATCTATTCCTTTGTCAGTAATAGACATCTTAATCCATAATTTTCCATCTGCATCCTTAATCTGTTCGATTTTTACATTGCCGGATGCATTGTCATATCCTAAAAATTTACAATTATCCACATCTGCTGAAAACTGTTTATCTGTGATTTCTACATAGGCAGATTCAGGAATTCCATAAGGCATTTTCCCTTTCTCAGGCATATCTGAATTCATTGCATAAGCATAAGCTTTTGTTCTGAAGGTTACCTTCTGTATGCTTGTTCCGGTCTGTGAAATAGAATTATTCGTTTCACTTCCTGCAGGTTCAATTACATTATTGACAGTCTTATTTGTAACAATATAAGTTCTTGTAAGAAGACCATAACGTTGTGGTAATATTATAGAATTCCATCCCCTACCTCCAAAAGCTTGTCCTTTTCCGGCATCGTGAATATGATTACCATCACTACAGTTATCGTTATAATATCTACCTTCCAAATTTTGAACAAAAAAGTTCTTAGCATTGTAAAATACTCCCTTATCAGATTCCAGAGTCAACGGATTTCCTTTATAGTCCGTATTTCTAAGTTCATATTCAATATTGGAGAACAGTACAACTCTTCCATTTTCTTTATCTGCAAAAGAATCCATATTATACATTCCATCATAAGTTAAAACAATACTTGTCAAATGTTCTGTATCTCTGTTAATACCAAGATCTATTTTTGTTCCATCTTCAATATTTCCAATATTATATACTTTTTCTGCACCTTCTACTCCAAACATATTGTCCGCGGTTTTATAAATTATTTTCCATCCGCTTAAGGATTTATTAGCTGTAAATTTTCCGGTCAAAAGTCCTGTTTTATCCGCCTTAGTCTCCAATCCCTTAAGATTTAAAGTACCTACTGTCAAATCAATTCTAGGATTTTTTGTAACAGGAGAAAATTCTTTATTCTTTCCATAGTCAAAGAATAAAGTCCATGTATCATAAAAAGTTCCATTTTCCGCTTGATTAGGGAAAAGAATTTTTTCTTTTAATCTATCCCCTGTACTTTCCGCCTTCAAAGGTGTACATTTTTTTGGTTTTACTGTAACCCAAAAGAAATCATCCTTTGCTTTTCCGCTAACATTATTAACAGGATTTTTTACAGAATTGCTTGCTTCATAATCAAAATTGTCATTTGCATCCGCATTTGAATCAGTTGATTTGGCAGAATATTTTACTTGTAAAAGTCCGGATGCATCCGGTGTTACATAAAAATCAAATTTACTTTGCCCCTCTGTCAATCTATGTGTACTTGCATGATATCTTCCACCATAATATGTGTCTGCATTAAAAATTTCATTATTTAATTGTTCCCAATACACTTGAACTTTAGTAACTCTTCCGCCGGAAGTATCAAAATTTACTTTAGGGAAATTATTTATATCATTTGTTCTATGAACATAGGAATTTACTGCCACTTCATGTACTCTTCCATCTTCTGTGGTATAAACAACCTTTTCTACCTTATAATATAATGACCATGTGCTTGTAGTTCCCGTCCATGCAGTAGGCTGAATTTCTTCCGGAAATTCAAAAGTTTCAGTTGTAGCTCCGGTTTTGTTTTTTGGAAAATACTCATTCCAAGCTCCATTTGCATCCTTTAGAATATAATATTCATTACTTAAACGAGCATAACCGACATTTGAATAATTGGCATCGGGAGATACTGCATTTGCAGTATAAAAATTATCTCCATGTTTAAATAGTTGATATCCTTGTCCTATAAAAGAATGTATGGCATAACCATCTACAGTATGGGCTTTCAAAGTTTTAATCTTTACCCCTTGATTAGCCTCGCTTATAACAACTTCCTTTTTGCCGTCTATTCCATTTGGAGTTTCGAAAACAAATTCAGGTGTTGAAGCCTCATATAAAGTGTCAGAGCCAATATTATCTATTCCATCAGGAACTTGCCATATAGGCGAAAATCCATTTGTAAATGCATCTTTCCATTTGTGATTGCTTCCGTTATTATATATAGGTTTTTTTGGTGTTATAAGATAGTATTTTCCTTTACCATCATTATCATTTTTTACTTCACTGATTGTAAAATTAGAAGCAAGTTCATTTTCATATAAAGCTTTCCTCCCCTTGAATTGCTTTAAAATAAAATTTCCATCAGCATCTTCTTTTTTTGGAACGAAAAGCTTAATATGTTTTAGCTTCATCAGAGGTGTATCTCCATCATGAATTGTTCCCTGCTTGTAATAATAGTAGTCCCAGTTTCCCATAAACGGACCACTCTGAGGGCTGTCATCATAAAAATTTATAAATGAGGAATTTGCTATCTTCGCCATACTGCTTGTATTTAGATGACGATTTCCTGTTACTGTAGTTTTAGTATCTTCATAATTAATTGGAGACATTTTCCATTTGTATTCAGATGGATTGCCTGTGCTGTTAATCGGTGTGTTGTTTTCTCCCTCACAAGCTGAAACATTGAGATTTGTTTCAAGTTTTCCTTCATTTATCCATTTTTCACATTCTTCAGCAGTCAAACTGCGTCTATTAAAAGCAATATTAAATACTAAACTTGATCCTCCACCTAAAGAGCCAAGAAATTTATCATTAATATCATATATAATTTTTGTAACTTTATCATAATTTTTTTGTGAAACCGCATCCAACGGAATTACTTTGCCCTTTGCATCTAGCATTGTAATTTTTTCAAATTGTACTCCTTCAATTCCGGGATTAGCAAGTTTGAATCCATAGGTTGGTATATCTACAACAATTCTTTGGTCACCAAACTCAGTATTACCATCATCTTTTACTTGATAGAAAGGAGTATAATTTATAGTGAACAATGTATTTGTCATAGTTGCCAAATTATATTTATTTACTGATGTTCCATCTCCATTTGATGCATCATTAATCTTATGGCTGTCATCATATACCACAAGTTTACCATTTTCCATTGGAATTCCCCTATTGAGAGAAGCAGATTTAATTAAAGATTTATTAAATATAGACTTAACTTTTTCTTCTTTTTCTTCTTTTCTTTCTGACTTATCGTCTTTAACTTCAGTTTTATTGTCCTTTTTATCTTCTTGTTCTTTAGAATTTATCTTTTCTTCAGTTTTCTTATCAGTTTTTTTAAAATCTGTAATTGTATCTTTATTCAATTTTCCTTCTGCAAAAACAACAGTATTCGGAACAATTATCCCTAATAGCATTACAAAAACTAAGAAAAAAGCTGTTAATTTTTGTAATGTAGTCCTTTTATTCATATAATTTTCCCCTTCCTAATCTATATTAAGATATTTGATATTTCAATATTAAAAATAAAATCTCATTTTTTGATAATGATTAAAATTCTATAAATATAGTATATTTATGTAATACAAACTACTTTATATCTATATTATTTTTAGTAATAACTCCATTCGATTATTATACCAAAAACAGTATAAAAAATCCACTTTTTTGTCAAAATTTTAGCATTTTAATTGAAATTTTTAATCATTTATAGCAATTTTATCTTTATTATGATTTTAAGTCTTATTTATTATTTTATATTAACTATATATGATTACCAATGCCACAAATTCTCTTCAAATGTATTTTCCGTATAAGTCAAGTTTTAATCTATACCAAATATTAATATATTTCTCATTTTTACAGAATAAACAAATCAATTTTAATCGGATATCTCAACAAATAAAATATCTTCTTTTTCCAATTCTAAACTCTTTTCAATTTTTCCGTTTTTAAAATAATATGCCCCGCCAACACTTATTGGCTCGTCTTTTGTTATTGAATTTACTAAAAGCACATTATCTGATGCAGATTTGGATTGAACTGCATAATCATATTGTTCAGTATTTTTCCATTCATCTTTTGTAAAATTACAATAAACAGGCCAAAGTAAAATTCCATTTGTTTTAAACTTTTCAGGGCAAATCCACATATCTCCGCATAGAGCAATTTTAAATTCTCTGTTTTTATAAATAAATGTATCTGAAATCTCTCCTTCACAATAATGTTCATCTGTAATGGAATACTCTTTCCAATTTTTTGTAATTCTTCTATAGTTATGAATTATTTTTCCTTTTTCTATTACTACAAAAGAAGAATAAATCTTTTCTTTTTCTCTTTCAATATATCCGATACCAAGGTCAATTTTATACTTTTCACTAAGTTTTTTTAATTTTTCCATTATTGCAGAATCCTTTGTAATTGCAACATCTTTGTCTGTTTCATAATTCCAAGAAAGAGAGTCGAATCCTTGCAAAAAAGTTTCTCCAAAACAAAGTAAATCCGCCTTTCCGTTAGCAGAGATAATCGCCTTTTCTATTTTTTCAATATTATATTCAATTTCCCCATTCTTAAACTCATAAGAAACCAATCCTATTTTCATATTCCCTCCATTTTTTAAGTTTCATTTAATATAAATATTTTATCATATAAGTAGTATTTATAAAAATAAATTTTGTGTTTTTTTTGTTTTTGTAGTATAATCAAATTGCAAGGTATTTTCATTAGAAAAATTAAAACAATGAAAATTATTGTGAATTTTTGTTTAAGGAGGCAATATGAAAAGTATAAAAATTGATGAATTTAAAAACTTTAAGTTTTTAGGAAATTTACATTTAAGTAAAGATGAAAAAAATCTATTCTACACAGTTTCTAATATGAATTTAGAAAAGAATTCTTATGAGCATAGAATTTATAAAATGAATTTAGAAACTAAAAAATCTTTCGTTTTTACTAATGGTGCTAGGGAAAGTTCTTTTATTGAGCTTTTAGACGGTTCTATTCTTTTTGCAAGTGATAGAGAAGGCAAAAAAGACGATTCGGATTCAACTAAATTTTATAAAATATGTACTTCCGGTGGCGAAGCTGTTTTAGACTTTACTATTCCTGCTTTAGTAAATACAATAAAACAAATTAATGAGGATGAATTTTTAGTTTTAGCTAATTTTAACAGAACAAAAGAATTGGAAAAAATAGAAAAAGAATCAAAAAAGGAAGATAGTAAAGAAGAAAACAAAGAAAAATTATATGATGATTCTAAAGATTATCTTGTTGCAACTGAAATTCCTTTCTGGGGAAATAATATCGGTTTTACAAATGAAGATAGAAGCAGACTTTATCTTTTCAACAAAAAGACTTCCGAATTTATTCCGTTAAGTGATGATATTACTGATATTTACGGTTTGGAATTAAATGAAGATAAAACTAAGGCTGTATTTATCACAACATCTTATACAGGAAAAATGCCACTTGTAAATGAGGTTAAAATTTTAGATATTAAAACTAAAGCAATTGATATTTTGGCAAAAGGCTATTCTTTTGCTTATGCAAACTTTATTGATAATGAAAATATTATTGCTATGGCAACAGATATGAAAGAATATGGTTTGAATGAAAATTCAAATATCTATGTTATAAACATTGCGGAAAAATCTTTTGAAAAAATTGTAAATGACAATTTTGATATGTGTATGAACAACTCTGTTGGAACTGATATGAGATTAACAGGTGGCAAAAGCACTTTAGTTAAAGATGGATTTATGTATTTCATAAATACCGAAGTAAACAGTTCATATCTATATAAAATAGATAAGAATGGAAATCTTGAAAGATTAAACGAAAAATCAGGTTCAATTGACTGTTTTGATGTTTCCGAAGGCGGAAAAATTTATGCTGTCGCACTAAAAGAATCTAATTTACAAGATATTTACGAAATTTCAACAGAAGAAGAAAATAGAATTTCATTCCATAATGATACGACAGAATATTCACTTTCTGAAATTGAGGAAATTTCATTTACAAATGATGGAATAGGCTTTATCGGATATGTTATGAAGCCTGTTGACTATGATCCGGAGAAAAAATATCCGGGTGTACTTCATGTTCATGGTGGTCCTAAAACTGTTTTTGGAAAAGTATTCCATCACGAAATGCAATTTTTAGCAAATAACGGATATTTTGTATTTTTCACAAATCCTAGAGGTTCAGATGGTAGAGGAAAAGAATTTGCGGATATTCGTGGAAAATATGGAGAAATTGACTTTGATGACTTAATGAAATTTACAGATGCTGTAATTAAAAACTATCCCGCACTTGATGAAGAAAAACTTGCAATCATGGGTGGAAGTTACGGCGGTTTTATGACTAATTGGGCAATCGGACATACAAACAGATTTAAAGCTGCTTGTTCACAACGTTCAATTTCTAATATGACTTCTGAATTTTTACTTACAGATATAGGATATTATTTCATTGATGATCAAATCTCTGCAACTCCTTGGAATAATTACGAAAAATTATGGTATCATTCCCCACTTAAATATGCAAATAAGGCACAAACACCTACACTTTTCATCCATTCAGATGAAGATTACAGATGTTGGATACCGGAGGGAATTCAAATGTTCTCTGCATTAAAATATCACGATGTACCTGCAAGACTTGTAATGTTTAAAGGTGAAAATCACGAGCTTTCAAGAAGTGGTAAACCAATGCATAGAATAAGAAGATTAAAAGAAATATTCGATTGGTTTGAAAATTATTTAAAATAATTTAAAAATTAAACAAAAAGAGCTATGTTCAGTTTTCATAACATAGCTCTTTTTTTCATTATAATTTTATTTAAAGCCCAATTTTTTTCAAATTTTCAATGGAAATTGTATCCATTTTATAGTCAAAATCTGTTGTTGTATCAAAATATTCTCCATTAGTTAAAGGTTCATAAACTAAAACTGTTTTTATTTCCATTTTCTTTGCAGTTTTTAAAGGTGCTTCGGTATCATCGAAAAATATAATATCATCAACATCAGCATTATGCTTTTTTATTGCCCAATCATAATATCTTTCATCATCTTTTAAATATCCACAATCATCACAAGTTTGAATATAGTCAAAATACTTCATAAGTCCTGTTCTTTCCAAACAATTTTTACAAAGTCCAATATTTGTAGCAGTATTTAAAGAAATTTTATAACCTTTATCCTTTAAATATTCCATTGCTTCTATTACATTTTCTTTTGCCCCGTATATTTCATCATATCCTTCTTTTACATATTTTAAATTTCTGGCATAAATTTCATCAGCAGTTAAATCAAGATTGAAATAATTTTTAATTGCTATTCCCCTTGCATAAAGTTTCTTTCCTTTAAACAATTCTTTTAGCTCATCCGTTTCTTCTAAATTCATTTCTTTTAGAAAATATTTACAACTTCCAAACCAACCACCAATTGAATCAATCAAAGTACCATCCATATCAAACATTATATACTTCATAATTTCCTCCTGATAAATATAATATGGTAAAATTATTTGCCATAAAAAACAAAGTTGCTTATATTTTATCACATTTCAATTAATATCTCAAATGAACAATTATTATATTGACTATATATTAACTATTTTTTTATATTGAAAAAATTTTTAACAAAATTATTTAAAAAGTGTTGACATTGAATTTATATTATGATATAATTTAGCAACAATATTAAATAACACTTATCCAGAGTGGCGGAGGGACTGGCCCTGTGAAGCCCGGCAACCTGTTTTAGAATAAGGTGCTAATTCCAGCGAATATTCGGAAGATAAGAATTTGGTTTCAAAATCTCTTATCAGAGATTTTTTTTATACCATTAAATAAAGAAGTTCCGAAAATATAGAAAAGGAGGTTTGTATGATTAAAATTGAAAATTTAGTCAAAATTTATGACAATGGATTTAAGGCTGTTAATAATATTAGTTTAGAAGTCAAAAAGGGAGAAATTTTCGGTATAATCGGCATGAGCGGTGCCGGTAAATCATCTTTAATCAGATGTATTAATCGACTTGAAGAGCCAACCCAAGGTAATATTTTTATAGACGGCAAAGATATTGTAAAAATGAATAGCAAAGAACTTAAGGAAGCTAGGAAAAATATGGCTATGATTTTTCAATCTTTCAATCTTTTTTATCAAAAAAATGTTTTTGAAAACATTGCTTATCCACTGAAAATAAATAAGTGGAAGAAAAAAGACATTGAAGAAAGAGTAAATACTCTTTTGGAATATGTAAATTTGAAAGAAAAGATATATGAATATCCTGCAAATCTTTCCGGTGGTCAAAAACAAAGAGTTGCCATTGCACGAGCTTTAGCAGTTCAACCAAAAATTTTACTTTGTGATGAGGCAACTTCAGCATTAGATCCTCAAAGTACAAAATCAATTTTGGAATTACTTTTAAAAATCAGAGATGAATTTAATCTTACAATTGTTTTAATCACTCATCAAATGGAAGTAGTTAAAGCAATCTGTGATAGAGCTGCAGTTCTAGAAGATGGAGAAATCATAGAACAGGATACTGTTTTAAAACTTTTCACTTCACCAAAAACAGCAACAACAAAAAAATTCATTGAAAATCTTCCACAATATGATGACTATGATGAATTACCTGTAGAAGATTATAAGGGTTGTATTTTAAGACTTGGTTTTACAAAGGAAACGACTACAAAGCCTATTATATCAGAGCTTATCCGTCAGAAAAATCTTGATATTAATATTATAAGTGGTAATATTGACAAAATTAAAGAGGGTAAGGTCGGACATTTAATTGTCGAAATCTTTGAAAAAGAAAGAGTTGATGAAATTAAAAACTTCCTTGAAGATAAAAAAGTATTAGTTGAGGAGGTAAAGTAAGATGGATAATTTATTAATAAATGCAACTTTTCAGACAATTTATATGGTATTCTTTTCATCATTATTCTCAACTATTATTGGTGGATTTTTAGGAGTTATTTTGATTATAACTGATAAAAATGGAATAAAAAGTAACAAATATATTTACTCGATATTAAGTTTTATTGTAAATATATTTAGATCTGTTCCATTTCTTATCTTGATTATTTACATCCTACCTGTATCCAAAGTTTTGACTGGAAAAATGATAGGCCCAACTGCTGCAATTATTCCATTAACAGTTTCAGCAATCCCCTTTGTAGCAAGAATTTTTGAAAATGCTTTAAAGGAAGTTGATAGTGGAACTATAGAGGCAAGTATTTCAATTGGTTCAAGTGATTTTGAAATTATTAAAATTATGCTTTCTGAATCTTTGCCTACTTTAGTAAATGGAATTACTTTAACGATTATAAACTTAATTGGTTATTCAGCAATGGCGGGTACAGTTGGTGCAAAAGGTCTTGGAGACTTAGCTATTACTTATGGTTATCATAGATTTAAGTATTTAGAAATGACAGTTCCTGTTATCATAATAATATTGTTAGTACAAATTGTACAATTCTTAGGAAATATAATTTCCAAAAAAATAAATAAAAAAATAAATGTATAGGAGAAAAAATATGAGAAAAAAATTATTAGCATTAGCATTAGGATTAGTTGTAGTTTTAACTACAGCATGTGGAGCAAAGAGCTCAGACAATAAAAACGCAGAAAAGAAAGAAACAAAAGTAGAAACTAAAGTTGTAAAGATTGGAGTTTCTCCGGAACCTCATCAAAAATTAGTTGAATTAGTTAAAGAAGATTTAGAAAAAGAAGGAATTAAACTTGAAATTGTAACTTTCACTGATTATGTTCAACCAAACTTAGCATTAGACGGAAAAGAATTAGATATTAACTTCTTCCAACATAAACCATATTTAGACAAATTTAACTCAGAAAAGAACACTAAGATTTCAGCGCTTGGAAATGTTCACGTTGAACCAATGGGATTATACTTAAAAGGAAAAGCTGATATCAAAGACGGTGCTGAAATAGCAATTCCAAATGACGCTTCAAACGGAGCAAGAGCTTTAATCTTACTTGACAAAAACGGTTTAATCAAATTAAAAGACAATACAAATATTTTATCAAGTGTAAAAGACATTGTTGAAAATCCAAAGAATATTAAATTTACTGAAGTTGAAGCTGCTCAATTACCAAGAGTTATTAATGATGTTGACGGTGCTGTAATAAACGGAAACTATGCAATTGAAGCTGGACTTAACCCAACAAAAGATGCAAAATTCATCGAAGGAAAAGACTCTCCTTATGCAAACTTATTAGCAGTTAGAACTGGAGAAGAAAATAACGAAACATACAAAAAAGTTTTAAAAGCTTTACAAAGCGAAAAAGTTAAAGAATTCATAAATAAAACATATAATGGAGCTGTTGTTCCTGCATTCTAAGACTTTATGTCATAACATTCCCAAAAAAAGTGTAGATATTTTATCTACACTTTTTGCTTTTATTATTATAAAATAGGATTTACAACTCTAAAAAAATAATCTGCTATTTCTTCTGGACTTTCTCTCATCTGATCTTTTATCCACCACTTAACAGTTTCTACAAATGAACAACAAATATGATTTTTCAAGAACTTTTTAAATTTTTCATCTTCAGTATTATCAATAATTATATATTCATCAATCACCTTAAATAGATATGTTTTAAAATATTCTAAAAATAAATCATTACTTTCACAACTTAAAACCTTTATAAATTTTTCCTTATTCTCCTTTAGATGATAAAGTATATGTGTTATTAAGATTTTAGGATTTTTCTTGGAGTTTTCAAAAACTTTTGAACATTCCCTACTCAAATCATTGGAAAAAATATGGTCAAATAATTCTCTACAAATTTCTTTTAATAAATCATCCTTCGTTTCAAAATGAGAATAAAATGTACTTCTACCTATATCTGCCAAATCAATAATTTCTTGAACTGTTATTTTGTTATAATTTTTCTTGGATAAAAGTTCTGTAAAAGCCATAAAAATTGCTTTTCTAGTTTTAATTTGTTGTCTATTCATAAAATCCCCCATACATTTTTTAAAAAATGTTCAAAGTATTACTATTTTGATTAATTGCTTATTGATATGTAATATCTTTAGTGATACAATTATATCAAACAAAGTGTTCGTTATTAAATTAATTGTAGCATTATAGACAGAAAAAAGCAAGGAGGACTATATGATAAACAAAATTTCAAAACTTTTTAGTGGTTTACAATTTACTATAATTTCAATAGCATTTTTTGTATTAAATGTGGTTTTAAATCTCTTAAAGATAGAAACTGTGTTTAAGCCCGTTTGGATAAGCATTTTTATTTCCGCTTTTCCTTTTCTAGTAGGAGCTGTTAAAAATTTAATAAAATTTAGAATTAAAAATTCACTTTTAATCTCAATTGCGGTAATTGCATCAGTCTTTGTTGGAGAATATTTCGCTGCAGGTGAAATTGCAATTCTTATGGCAATTGGAGAGCTTTTGGAAGACTATACAGTTGACAGAGCAAAAAAAGGTCTTAATAATTTAATTTCTTCCGCTCCAAAAAAAGCAAAGAAACTTATTAAAACTGATGACTCTTATACTGTTAAAGAAGTTCCGATTGAAGAAATTGAAAATGGAGATTTAATCA
>ERZ773099.1475-NODE-1475-length-17414-cov-8.133648_pt1 | contig 17414 bp, 8 predicted proteins | sample MGYA00511120_ERZ773099 | MGnify/ENA primary metagenome ERZ773099 (study PRJEB29015, sample SAMEA2738012) | human oral metagenome | biome: human oral; feature: human-associated habitat; material: dental | place: China | collected 2104 ...
GGCGTCCGACGATGCCGACCACGCCCGCGTCCGACAGGTCCACCTCGGCGGGCCCCGCGGCGATCACCGAGGCGTCCAGGGCGGCGCGGACCTCGTCGACCGGCTTCCGCGCGGCGCGGGCGTCCACCGCGGGCCTCCACGGGGAGTCGGCCACGCCCGCGCTCAGCAGCAGGACGTCGGGGTCGTCGTGGCGGCGCTGCCACAGGGTCGTGGTGGGCCACAGGGCGCGGCGCGCGGCGAGGTCCACCGCGGGCACGGCGGTCCGGCGGGCCGCCAGCTCCGCGGCCGCGGCCTCGCGCAGGGAGGCGGTGAACCGCTCCAGGTCCTCGGAGAAGGTCTTCTCCGCCTCCTTCTTCTCGGCCCTGCGCCTGCGCTTCTGGTCGAACCAGTTGCCGATGGCCAGCAGCGGGCTCATGGCCGAGAACATGGCGTAGCGCAGGTCCCTCATCATGACGACCATGACGACGGCCAGGATGAGGGGGCCGACGACGGCGATGAGGGAGAAGCGCGTGGGCTGGGCCTGCCGCGGGCGCTCCGGGGGCGTCAGGGGCTCGGGGTCCTTGCGCCGCCCGGGCCGGGGCGGCCGGTTGAAGGGGACGGTTCCGGCGGCGGTGATGTTGTGCAGCGACCCGGGGCGGGGGGCGCGGGGCTCCTCCACGTCCTTGCGCGCCGCGATCGCGCAGTCGCCGATGCGCAGCACGGCGTCGGCGTCGATGCGCGCCCCCTCCTCGTCCACGGCGTCGCCGTCCAGGAGGGTGCCGTTGGTCGAGCCGCGGTCCTTGACCAGCAGGCCCTCCTCGTCCCGCTCCACGGTCGCGTGCAGCCAGGAGGCGCTGCGCGAGGGCAGGGGCACGTCGGCCTCGGGGGAGCGCCCGATGGTGAGCACGCCCGTGTCCGGGACCCGGACCACCGGGCCGACGTCCTCCTCGCCGAGCACCGTGAGGGTCCAGCCGGACAGGGCCTCGAGCGCCTCGCCCCCGTCGGGGCGCAGCGTGCTGCCCTCCATGAGCGAGGCCCGGGCGAGCGGGTCCTGCGGGTCGTGGGGGACGTCGTCGACCCACACCGGCCCGGCGGACAGGGGGGCGCCGTAGACGCCCTCCACGAGCTCGCGCAGGGTGGCGGAGTCGGCGAAGGACTCCAGCTCGACCGTCCTGGGGTCGTCGTTGAGGTCGATGACCAGGCGCATGGCCGCTTCCTTTCCGGGCGCCGGCGCGGGCGCGTCAGTTCTTGGAGGAGGTGGCGAACCAGAACAGGCCCGGTCCGGCGCCGCCCCCGGGCAGGGCCCGCAGGCCCGGGTCCTGGGAGGTCGCCGTCAGCGCGACCACCGAGGAGGGGGCCAGGGCGGTCCGCCCGGTGAAGGTCAGGTCGGCGCCCGCCAGCCCGTCGGCGTTGCCCAGCCTGAGGGATGCCAGGGCCGTTCCGACCTTGGCGGGGTCGGCCGATCCCGTCGCCTCGGCCGCCCGGACGAGGGCGACGACGGCGTCGTGGGCGCGGGCGTCGGCGGTGCGGGCGGAGGACGCGGAGAAGGCCTCGGCGCCGAACAGGTCGGTCTGGCCGGGGTCCTGCGCCATGAGCCTGATGGCGCCCAGGAAGGCCGACAGCCCCTCGGCCCGTTCGCCGGTGCTCAGCGCCGCCGGGTCGGAGTCGGCGACGCCGACGGTGGTCATATTCGCGTTGAGGCTCCCACCGGCCTCGACCAGGGCGGCCGGGAAGGCGCTGCTGCGGGCCTGGGGGGTCAGGATGATCGGCAGCGCCGTCCCGGTGCCCTCGATGGCCCGCACCGCGGTGGCCTGGGCGTGCGCGCTGCCCGCGATCACCACGCAGTCGACGCTTCCCGCGCCGGCCGCGGCGGTCAGGGCGTCGGTCATGGGCTTGGTGTCCGCGCCGTCGCTGTAGGAGTGGCTCTGGGCCGCGGAGACGGTGGAGGGCAGGGCGCCCCCCGCGTCGACGACGAAGGGCGCGTGGACGCCCGTCTGGCTCAGGGCGCTGGAGACGGCGGCGTCGAGGGCCTCGGTGTAGGGGCCGGTCAGCCAGGCCCGGTTCTCGTGCCCGTCGAGGACCGTCGGGTCCGTCTCGTAGGGCAGCAGGGCGGGCAGGCCCGCGGCGCCCGCCGCGTCCAGGGCGGCCGTGACGTGGCTGCCGGAGGTGGCCAGGACGACGCCGGACACGCCCTGGGCGGCGAGCTGCCCGACGGCGTCGGCGGCGCCCTCGGCGGTGCCCTGGTCGTCGCTCACCCGGAGGGTCACGGCGGTCGCGCCGGCGAGGTTGAACCGGTAGGCGGCGACCTGGGCGCCCTCCGCCGGGCCGAGCCAGTCGCCGCCCTGGCCCGGCTCAGAGGAGGCCGAGACCACGACCCCGATCGTGATCGACGGCACGGCGCCGTCGGTGGTCAGGGCGACGGGGACGGCGGAGGCGGGCGTCGGGGCGGCGGAGGCGCCGGGCGTCGGCGTGACGGCGTCGTCGTGCCCGCCGGAGGTGCAGGCCCCGACCAGGGCCGTGCACAGCAGGACGACGGCGAGCAGGGCGCCGGTGCGCGGGGCCCTCACCGCGAGCCCCCCACGCGGAGGCTGTAGACGACGGTGCGCTGCTCCGCCGCGGGCCGCGGGGCCGCCAGGCCGTTGACCCGCGACTGGGCCTGGAGGCTGGCCTTGACCTGGGCCTGCTGCAGGAGGATGCCCTCCATGTCCTGGGCCCTGACCGCGCCGTGGGCGGCGACCGCCTGGTTGGCCGCGGCGACCTGGTACCCGGCGGATCCGGTCAGCGCCGCCGAGCTGTACATGATCCCGACCAGGCCGGTTCCCGACCCGTCCGGGCTGCCGATGTCCAGCAGGACCCGGTCCAGATCGCTGGTCAGCAGCGATCGGGCCGCCTCGATGTCGACGACCGAGCCGGTCAGGCCCTGCGTCATGGAGGTGAGGCTGCCCTCGACCTGGGACGACAGGGCGGCGGAGGATCCGGCCGCCTGGTCCTGGATCTGCGCCGTCTGCTCCTGGATGGTCCGGGCGCTGTCCGAGGTGATGCCGTCGGCGCTGGCCCGCATGCCGCTGGTCGCGGCGTCGAAGCTGGCCCCCACGGCGGCCCGGCTGGTCCCGGCCTGCGCCCCGATGAGCCGGATCTGGGTGCCCACGGTGGTGGAGACGGCGTCGGTGGTCTCCTTCGCGGTCTTGTCGAAGGCGGTCCTGACGCCGGCGGCGGCGGCGGTCTGATCCCGGTCGAGCTTGTCGACCGAGGCGCTGAGCGCGTCGTAGCCGCTGCGCAGGTCCGTCACGGCCGTGCGCAGGTCCTTCAGGGAGCCGCTCAGACTGGGCTTGGACGGGTCGTCGGGAGCGCCGTCGACGGCCAGGACGATGGCGTCGCGGGCGGCGACGACGTCGGCGACGGCGGTGCGCACGGCGTCGACGTCCTTCTTGGTGGCGCCGCCCGGCGTGGTGGTGTCGGAGGCGGTGACGATCTGCTCCAGGCTCGTGCTCTGCGCGCTCAGGGCGGCGTCGGCCGAGGAGCCGTCGTCGGGCTTGTCGGCCGGCTTGTCGTCGGCCGCGCCGCCGCCGTCCGGTTTGTCGTCGGCCGGCTTATTGTCGGCCGCGCCGTCGGCTGGCTTGTCGTCGGCCGGCTTGTCCGCCGCGCCGCCGCCCGCGCCGGGGCAGGGCGTGGAGGTGAGCCGGGCCCGAGCCTGCTGGAGGAGCGCGGGATCCTTCGCGGAGGCGATCTCGGTGCACAGGTCCCGGGCGGCGTCGGCGATCTGCCCGCGCGCCGTCGTGTTGTTCGCCTGGGCGGCGGTCGCCGAGGAGTGGATGCCGTCCAGGGTGCTCACCAGGGCGTCCACCCCGGGCGTCAGGGCGTTCACCGCCTGGTTGAGGGCCTCCGTCTCGGTGCTCAGGTCGCCCGTGCCCTCCCCGCCCTCGGACGGGGCGAGCCGGTTCAGGGCGGTCTCCACCCCGGTGACCTTCTCCCCCAGGGCCGTGGAGCTGGTCAGGACGTCGGCGCGCGTCTCCGGCTGGAGCGCCGCGGTGACGGCGTTGGCCTGCTCCCCCAGGGAGGCGACCGCCGCATTGACCTGCTGCTGGGCGGCGGCCAGGCTGCAGGTCGCCGAGACCGACCCCTGGGTGCAGGTGCTGGTGTCCGCGTCGCCGAGCGCCTCGGACAGCTGGGCCTGGACGGCGGCCTTGCAGTCGTCGTTGGCCTGGGCGTAGGCCTGGAGGAGGCCGGAGACCCGGTTCACGGAGCCGTAGACGCCGTTGCCCGAGTCCGCCTGCGCCGCCGCCGGGCCCGCCGCGCCGGCCGCGTTCCCGGAGCCCTGCGCGGGGGCGGGGGTCTCGGAGCCGACGAGGGCCTGGGCGGTGGGCCCGGCGCCCGGCTGGGCCTGGCACCCCAGGGACTCCAGGCTCGGGACCTGCGCGGGCCGGCTCGTGTCGCCCATGATGGCCGAGGCGGTGTTGACCACCTGGAGGAGCTGGGCCGTCGTCGAGGACTGGGTGGAGGTCAGGGTCTGGGTCAGGGTCTGGGTCAGGCCGCTCAGGTCGGTGCCGATCGACTGCATGGAGGAGGACAGGCTCTGGCTGGAGGAGGTCAGGTCCGCCAGCGTCTGGGTGCCGATGGTGCCGGCGTTGCCCGTCAGGGTCGTCGAGACCCGGTCGACGATGGCGTGGGCCTTGGCGAGGGACTCGTTGACCTGGGACAGGGCCTCGATCGTCGAGGTCGTCAGCGCCAGCTGGGAGCCGGTGTCGGTGCGGAAGGCCGCGTCCATGAGGCCCTGGACGGACGGGTCCGTGATGAGTCCGGTCTGCACGGACAGGCCGAATTCGGGCACCTTGAAGTCGACGGCGTCCACGACCAGGCGCAGGTCGGCGGTCGCCCCGAGCTGCGGCGGCGCCAGCAGCGCCGCCCACTGGACCTGGGACTTGCCGTCGCCGGTCCTGCTGAGCACCCCGTTGGTCACGCCCTGGGCGTCGGAGGAGGCGGTGATGACGCTGTCGGGGTCCGCGTCGAGGGAGACGGCGGCGGACAGCGTCAGGGGCGCGCCGACGAGCGCGGTGCGGGTGCGCGAGGTCCCGGCGACGTCGTAGGTGAGGGACTGCGGCTTGACGGTGAGGTTCTCGACGAAGACGTCGACGGTGACCCTGCCCGTGTAGCCGGCGATCTCGCTCAGGTCGGTCCCGGCGCCGTCGGCGGTCCGGTAGGCGGTGCGCACGCGCACGGGCAGGTCCTTGGCGACGTCCCGGGGGGCGTAGGTGCGCGTGCCCGCCGCCGCCCGCCGCCCGTCGGGGCTGACCGACACGGTGGTCCCGGAGACCGCGGTGACGGCCCCGGAGGGGGAGACCGCGATGTCTATGCTCTCCAGCGACCTGGCCTCCTCGGCCCGGGCCTGCGTGCCCCCGGTGACGCCCTGCACCCATGTCAGGGCCAGCACCGTGACGACGGCGACGGCGGCGGCGGAGCGGCGGGGCCGTCGCCGGGCGCGGCGCAGTCGGCTTCGGACCCCCGCGGCGAGGCGGGTGTCCGACAGGGCGCGCAGCAGTGCGGCGGCGCCGTGGGCGGGTCGGTTGTCCGTGGGCCTGTCGGAACTCATAAGGACATCTCCTCGCGCGAGCCCGTTCTTCAGGGCCCACATGGGATAGCAGGGAAGCGCCGTCATGCTATACGGCCGTCCGGGGCGCGCGCACGGGGGTCCGGGTGATGCCCGCCCCACAGGTATGGGCAACGCCTCCAGGTGGAGGGGCGCGGCGGTGGCATAGGGTGGTCGGCATCACCCCTAGGCGAACATGGATTGGGCGACGATGGATCAGAGCGCACAGGGCGCGGGCGCCAGGGCCCTCGGCGCCCGCTACACGCTCACCTCCCTGCTGGGGCGCGGGGCGACCGGCGAGGTGTGGCTGGGGGCCGAGCGCCGCAGCGGCAGGCGCGTGGCGGCCAAGCTCCTGCGGCCGGAGTACCTGGAGGACGACGCCGTCGTCGACCGGTTTGTGAGAGAACGCACAATCCTGCTGGGTCTGCGGCATCCGGGCATTGTGTCCGTGATCGATCTCATCGTCGACGGCGAGGATCTGGCCATCGTCATGGACTACCTGGAGGGCGGATCCCTGCGGCGGGTCCTGCGGGAGGACGGGCCGCTGGAGCCCGCCCGGGCGGCCGCCGCCGCCGCGCTCGTCCTGGAGGCCCTGGACTACGCCCACGGCAAGGGCGTGCTGCACCGCGACGTCAAGCCGGACAACGTGCTCCTGGGCCCCCGGTGGCGCGAGGACGGCGAGGGCGGCCTCAAGCTGAGCGACTTCGGCGTGTCGCGGCTGCTGGAGGACGCCCCGCGCTTCACCTCCGCCATCGCCGGCACGCCCCACTACATGCCGCCCGAGCTCATCAGCGCCGGCACCAGCGGCACCCCGGGCGACGTGTACTCCGCCGGGATCATGCTCTACGAGCTCCTGGCCGGGCGCACGCCCTTCGCCGGCTCCGGCACCGACTTCACCGTGGCCCAGCGGCACCTGAGCTCCTCGCCGCCCAGGCTGGACCTGCCCTCGCCGCTGTGGGCGGTCCTGGAGGACCTCCTGGCCAAATCCCCCGAGCAGCGCCCCTCCGCCGGGGAGGCGGCCCGGCGCCTGCGCGACCTGGGGCCGGTCCTGGAGGGGCTGCCCGTGCTGCGCCCCGCCGAGCCCGGCCCCGGGGGCATCGAGGACACGCACCTGCCCACCATGGTCCGCGACCGCCCGGGGGCCGCGCAGGACGACGCCGGGGCCGAGCCGGCCCCGGGCGCCGGGGGACCCGGGGCGCAGTCCGGGGCCGGGAAGAGCGGGAGGACCGGCGAGGAGGACGACAAGGAGGGGGAGGACGGGGACGGGCCGGACTCGGAGGAGTCCGGGGCGGCCGAGGAGGTCCTGCCCGACCTGGGCGAGCCCACGGACGAGACGGTGGTGCGCCCCCTGCGCCCGACCGCTGTGCAGCCCGACGAGCCGCAGGAGCCCGACCGGGCGCCGTCCGACCGGCGCAGGCGCCTGATCGTCGTCGCCGCGCTCGTCGTCGTCCTGGTCGCGGGGATCGGGGCCGGGGCGGCCTGGTGGCGGTGGGGGCGCACGCCGCCCGCGCAGCCCGTCGCAACGGCCGCGACCACCGCCCCCGCGCCCGTGGGCACGGTCCTGGCCAATCTCAATGGGACGGCGACGCCGACCGGACTGACGACGAGCCGCACGGCCGTCCTGGACCCGACGACCGGGGCGGTCCAGCTCACCATCACCTACAGCGCCCAGGACGCCCCGCTCCAGGGCCCCTTCTTCGAGGTCATCCCGGGCCTGACCCTCCCGACGGCGCCGCCGACGGCGGCGGGAACAGCGGCGGCGTCGACGCCGGCGGTGTCGGCGGCCCCGGCGCCGGAGGCCCCGTGCCCCTCCGTGGTCTGGCTCCAAGAGCAGCAGCAGCGCAACCTGCCCAAGACGACCGGGATCTCGCGGTCCTGCGCGTGGAGCATCGAGACGCCGGCCGTCCCCGCGGGCGGGTCGGTCAGCGTCACGGCGCTCGTCGACCTCGACCTGCCGTCCGCGGACCCGCAGGGCGCCCTGACCCAGTGGCTCGCCGGGGCCGCGCAGGCCACGGACGCGGCGCTGGGGGACGCGGCGGTGGTCTCCACCGCCTACCCGGTGCAGCGCCTGCAGAACATCGCCGTCCGGGTCTCCCCGGAGGCGGTGGTGGGCTCGACGGTCACGGTGACGCTGGTGCCCGTGTGGCCCTCGGGGGAGGACCCGGTCAACCCGCTGCTCGTCAGCACCGCCGTCGGCCAGCCCTCGACGCTGCTGACCTCGGTGGCCGGGGACGGCGGCGTCGTCTTCGCCGACGGCTGCGCCGGGGCGCTCGTCGTATCCGCCGACGGGCGCAGCGTGGCCGCCGTGGGCCCGGCCGCCCAGTGCGTGGTGCGGGCGCAGGTCGGCAATTTCTCCTCCCTGACGTCGAATAATTTCTCCGTGGTGGGGCACGGGGGATGATCCCCGCCCCCAGACCCGCGTGATTCGCGACACGTGATTCGCGATGCGGGGCGTGGTACGTTGTCCCCGGTGCCGGCCGTTGACGACGAGTCGTCGCGGGCCGCAGCCGACCCTGAGAACAAGCCGAACCCCATGGAGGCCCGTATGTCGTCACGTGTTCTGTCAACCGAGCAGGCCAAGTCCTCGATCTCGAAGATGCAGTCGATCATCAACGGGGGCTTCGCCGACCAGATCAGCCAGCTGGACGCCGAGGGCCAGACCCTGTCCGACCCCAACGTCTGGGACGGCCCCCACGCCGCCACCTTCCGCGGCGAGATCTGGCCCGCCAAGAGCGCCGCGCTGAAGAAGGCCCAGCAGGAGCTGGAGGACCTGCGCAACCAGCTCCAGTCCATCTCCCAGGACATCTTCACCGCCGGCGGCGGCGCCTGATCGGCCCCGACCGACTCGGATCCACCGGCCCCCGGTCCCGCCCGCCGCAAGGGGCGGCGGGACCGGGGCCGAACGGGGCCCGGCGCCCCGACCCCATCCTTGAACCCCGGCCCGGCGGGCCCGTGCGCGCCCCGGACCCGGCCCTGAAGCGCACGCGGAAGGACCCCCTCATGGCGGTCACCGGAAGCGAGGACGTCGCCTTCGACGTCGCAGCGGCCGAGACCCTGGAGTCGCAGTGCCGCAGCGCGGCCCGCCAGGTGGAGAGTCTTCACTCATCGCGAACGGGCTGGGTGGCGACGGCCAAGACCGACTTCTCCGGATACTTCTCCACCGTCTTCTCCGACAACGCCGACATCGAGACCACGGACGCCTCGAACCTGGCCGCCTGCCTGCGCGGCGTGGCCGACGCCGTCCGCTTCCTCATCGACCCAGCCGGAGGACGCCTCGACTTCTCCTACGACGAGGCGGGCCGGCCGACCCCGACCGTGGGCACGGACGCGGACGGCGAGGTGGTCCTGCGCTCGTGGGAGTCCTGGAGGGGCGCACCCTGCGCGCCCAGGGCCCGGACGGCGCCGATGAGATCGACGTCGACCGGCTGGGCGCCCGCTGGCGCACCGGCGCGACGGGCGGACCGTGTCGACCTGGGCCTGGAGCGCTGGGGACGAGCTGCTTGGAGCGCACCGGCCCCGGGGCCGAGCGGATGAGCGTCGCGCGACGAGGACGCGGGCATGGTTCAGCCTGGACGGCACGGCTTTCGGCCGGGTGATGCTGACCCGCGATCGCGCCGGCCGCCAGGGCCTACGATCCGGACACGGCGGCCTTCCTGACTCCCGACCCGCTCACCCACGCGCCCACCGCGCCGTGGACGGCCAACCCGTACTCCTACGCGGCCAACAGCCCGCTGTCATTCTCCGATCCTCTGGGCCTCAAGCCCCTGAGCGACGCCGACCTGCAGGCCTACACCGACGCCCACACCGGTTGGGACCGCGTTGGCCAGTGGATCTCCGACAACAACTACATCATCGGCGGCCACCACCGGGCACACCTCCTACGGCCAGGCGGCCCTCTCCGGGATGCTGGGTATGGCGGGGGAAGTGGCCGGTGCCGCACGGGCGGCCCGACTCGGATGGAATGGGCTGAGGGCCACAATGCTGGTCGGTGCGTCTTCCGGAGCGGCTAGCGGGGCCGGGGCATCGGGATACGCCTACATGACGGGTCCGGGCCCCCACATCGTGGAGGGATTCGTCGGCAATGCCCTCGCCAGCGGCCTGGGAGGAGGACTCATGGGCGGGGGCATCTCCGCTATTGGACACGGGCTGGCGCGCGGCATCTCCAATGTCACCGGACACAGTGTCATGGCCGACCCGACAATTCTCTCCGGGCATGGCGGAATCTTGGAGGGAGATGCTACGACGTTCACCCTTCCGAAGGGGGTGAGTATTCGTTTCTATACTCCTCTTGGGGCTCGCATGTATGACCCCGAGGCGAATGCAGTAGAGGCCGGGTCTAGACGGTGGCCATTCATTGGTGCGCACTCTCATCCGTACGAGGTCGCCGGTCCGGGTAGCACTATTCCTGATCATGTGCTTCATCCTCCGGATTCACGTATCACCATTACGGGCAATCCTGTTACGGCAGTCAGACCCACAAGACTGTCTGCACCAGTAGGCATGTACGAGGTTAGAACTTATGATTGGGCCGCCTGTCGTGAGGTTGTGCCGCCGAAAGGCACTTCCTAAGATTTACGCAATCACCACGAATCGCGAGTCAAATAATGAGCAGATAACTGCGTGCCAGACTTTAGGCTCTCAAAGAATTATTCCGAATGTATTTCGTATCCACTAAAGTATCGCAAAGGGGCTCTCAGTGTCGTATATTCCTGACGGACAGATCATGGCCGTACCACCAGCAAGATCTTTTCCTGAGCCTAAGCGCTTCCGGTGGCGACGACAGCCCCCTCGGCCTACTTTGGGCGTCAATACGTTCAGGGCTTTCGGCTGGCTGTCGCCGGAGCACGAGTTCCCCGTCGGCAAGGCGGACCCGCGCGATGTGCTCCTCCTGGAGCGCGCAGTGAATAATTCTTACATATGGGTGACGCGCGGGTGGTACTGCTGTCCCTTCGGCCCGCATTGTCCGTACCCCACGACATATAGCGTCGACGGACAAGAGTGGACCCTGGGAGATGCTTCCATCGTGGTCGTCGATGACGAGGGCCTGCCATGGGTGGCGCCGAACCTCGTTCTGCACTACGTCACCGAGCACGGATACGCTCCCGATCTCAAGTTACACGACGCCCCTGGATCAATGGTGGATTTTTTCCGGAGCCGTCTACCTCTATGAGTTGAACTTCCGTCTCAACGGAAAAATTGCTAGGAGCCTGTTGATCGGATGGAGCGCTCCAGGGGAACGGGGACGCATCCGCGCGTCTCGATGCACTGCGCGGACAACTGCCCGAGTCGGCGAAGCGAGATCTCTGGTATAATGCGAATCAAAGTTCGATGAGGTTATCCTATTGACGTTACCGGATGAGCGAGGAGCGGTATCGGGCCGCGGGAGGGGATCCGCAGTGATCACGACGAGGAAGTTGGAGCGTCAGCGCAGGAAGTACAAGATCACTCCGCCCCGGAAGGGGGATGTCTTCACGATCCCCCTGGATGACGGGCGCGTCCACCTCGGTCAGGTCATCGCGTTCGAGCGGTTCGACCTCCTGTTCTACACCGTCGTGTTCGATCTGGTCACCACGCCCGAGCGGGCGCCCGGCCTGGTCGACCGGGCGCTGGCATCCCGCCCCATCCTGGCAGGTCAGACCATGGACGCCCTGTTCAGGCCGGGGGGCTGGAAGGTCGTGGGCAACCGTCCTTCCGACGCGGCACGCTTCCTGCCCGCCTACAGGATGGACACGCCCCGGGGAATCTTCGTCAAGGACTTCCTGACCACCCGCCAGCGCCCCGCCACGCCCGAGGAGGCCGAGCGCCTGCCCGCCCGAGCACTCCGCCTCGCCCATGGCCTTCCAGATGGCGCTCAACTCCTTCCACGGCCTGGCCGACCACCTCGACTACTTCGACACCATGGACCCCGACAATATCATCACCGCCCGCGAGATCTTCGGCGACTGAGATATTGATAATTATTCAGAGAATGAAATATCAAATGATCAGGTCGCTTGCAGGCGTTGTGAAAGATATTGCGGATCTTCTCCGCGACTCCGGTCTTGAGGAGGAGAGTAATCGTTTCGACAGGCTCCACGTGTGGGCAGGTTCTGCGGAGACTGCGTCTGAACGCCGTGAGGTGGCGATTACAGTTCTGGGGCTCTTCCGCGGCATGGGCTCCTTCAACGATCTTGTCATCATGAAGGACGGCGCCGTCGATCAGGCCGCATCTACGCGTCTCGACGCGCTGCGCAGGCAACTGTTCGAGTCGGCGAAGCAGGATATTTGACGCGGGGCGGGTGCAGGAATTCCGTGATCGCGACCAGATAAATAAAATAACAGTCAGGTTTCCAGAATGGTTTTTCACGATGAGATACATTCCTGACGGGCGCCTCCTGACCGTGCCGCCCGAAAGATATCCGTCCCCGCCCAAACGGTTCTGGTGGGGGAGGCGGAGGCCCTCCCCGCCCGTGCTCGAGGTCGAGGCGGTGAGAACCTTCGGCTGGCTCTCACCGGATCACGACTTTCCCGTCGGTCGGATGGATCCGCGGAATGTTCGGATTCTGGAGCGCGCCCTGCAGAACTCTCGCATATGGGTGATACGCGGTATTTATCCGTGCGCTATCAGCAGAGAATGCCCTCGCCCCGTATCCTGCATCATCGACGGGCGCAAGTGGACTCTGGGTTATACTTCCATTGTGGTCGTCGACGACGAGGGCCGGCCGTGGGTAGCGCCGAACCTCGTTCTGCACTACGTCGTCGAGCACGGATACGACCCGGGTTTCAAATTCCGCGACGCGCCGGAGGCGCTGGTGAACTTCCTCCGGAGTCGTACGCCCGAACCGATTCTCGATTCTAGTTCTCCGATCTAGGGACTGAGGCATTGATAATGACAGTTCCGCTGGCGAAAGATAGTCGTATGGGGCCGTTGACGATGCGCGAACTCATGTACGCGCCCGTGGGCGGGCTCGCGGGCCTTCCCCCGATCGAGCCCGACGTGGACCCGCTGCGGGTGCCCGATGCCATCAACGAGTCCGAGCTCATGGACGTGCTCATCGACGTGCGCCGCGAGTACGCGGGCCTACTGCTCTACGCCGGCGGATCCCTCCAGCTCGACGTCGGCAACGCCTTCCTCCTGGTCGCCCGCCGCCTCAGCGCCCTCACCTGGTCCCGCCCCATGGGGCCGGCCCCCGGCGAACTCGCCGCGCACTACGTCGGAGGCACCGCGCCGATGCCCATCAACGGATCCCGCCGCTTCGACCTCATCGGGGTCATGGGCGGCGACATCGGCCTCGAAGCCGCCTCCATGTCCTTCTACGCGCTCGACATGCCCGGCATGGACGATCCCATGCCCCTCTACGACGACCCCGACGTCGCTCGCATCGAGGCCGGCGTCGTCACCTTCGACAAGGCCGCCACGCCCATCGCCGCCTCCCACTGGGACGCGTCACAACGCGGATGACTCACCGCCCGAGCGCCCCGCTGCCCCGGCCACGATGATCCACAGCCACAGCCCACCCCCGCGACGCTCCCGCCGAGGAGTTGTGGTCGCATGCGCCTGGAGGATGCCAACCTCGACGGACTCAAGGGCATGCCGGATGTCAAGTACGACTTCACGGTCTCGGCCGATCTTCAGGCGGCTTTCAGGACGGCGGCCTCGACCCTGGAGGGGCAGCGCGGGACCCGTTCGACGCTGCGGTCGAACGCCCTGACGGACTTCTGGGGTTACTACTCGACGCTGTTCGAGTCCAACGGCACCACTCAACTGGACGACCTCGATGAGATCGTGACCAATCTGCGCCTGGTGGCGGACAAGGTCTCCGAGGTGGACACGGCAGCGCGCGCGGAGAACAACCGGCGGCGCCAGGCCAGGCAGTGGGCGGAGCGGCGGGCCAATCGCGGTATCCTCGAGCATATCGGGGAGGCGGTGGGGTTCGGGGGCGAGGAGCCTCCCTTCGAGGAGATCGACGAGAAGTCCACGGGTCCGTCGAAGACGCTGACGGCCGCGGCGCCATCGGCGCGCACCGCGCTGGAGGGCACGGGCGCGGGCGGGACGACGTCGTCGGCCAGGCCGGAGAATCTGCGGGCCTTCGCCACGGGTTCGCGCGGGGCCGACGAGCTGCTTGCGGGGACGCCGGGGACGCTGCGCGGCCACTGCTCGTCCTACGCGACCTCCTGCTCGTGGGCGACCCTGGACGCCTCCAGCGTGATCAGCGGATACGAGTCCTGGCTGGCGGCCAATGAGCAGGACGCGGTGTGGGCGGACACCGTCGCCCAGGCCTTCGAGGACGCCGGCGGTGGCGGCGAGCAGATCGTCATCCTGACCAATGAGACGCTCGACGCGGTCCTGGCGGCCGACGGCGTGTCCGCCCAGCGCTCGGACATCCGGATCGATCCGCCCATCGCCTACGGCTCGCCGCCCACCACGGGCTACTCCAACGACCCGGTCAACACCGCCAGCGGCGGCTTCCTGGTCAATGAGGAGGACCTGCCCTTCACGGGGCCCGCCGCGCCGTTGACGGTCGTGCGCGCCTACAGCTCGCTCAACCCGGCGGTCGGCGCCTTCGGGCCGGGCTGGTCGTGGTGGACGGAGGCGGGCCTGGTCCTCACCGACGACGCCGCCCGTCTGACCCTGGCCGACGGGCGCGTGGTCGTCTTCCCCCGCGTCGGGGCGGGCTGGGGCCGGGCCACGGGCGAGAACCTGTGGCTGGAGCGCATCGGGCCCGACGACGCGGGCGCCGTCGGCGCGACCGGGGCCGCGGGGAGGGCGGGCGCGTACGCGGTGACCTCCTCGTGGGGGATGCGTTGGGTGCTGGATTCGGCGGGGCGGGTGCGCCAGACGTCGTCGGGGGCGGGCACCGCCGTCGTCTTCTCCTATGACGGGGCCGGGCGGCTGGAGCGATTGACCCATGAGTGGGGGCGCGCCGTTCAGGTGCGCTGGGACGAGGCGGGCGCGCGGGTGGCGGGCCTGGTCGCCGATGACGGGCGCAAGGTGTCCTACCGCTATGACGGGGCCGGGCGGCTGGTGAAGGCGGCGGCTCCGGGCCGGGTGCGCCGCTATGAGTGGGAGGAGCGGGGGCGCATCGGGCGGGTGGTGGACGCCGACGGCGTGGTGGAGGTGTCCAACGCCTACGACGAGCTGGGGCGGGTGGTGGCCCAGCGCTCCCCGTTGGGGCGCACGACCCGTTTCGCCTACCTGGCCGGCAATGTGACGCAGACCAGTGATGAGGACGGGTCGCGGTCCAATACGTGGATCCATGACCGGCGCGGGCGCCTGATCGGCGTGGTCGACGCCGACGGGCGGCGCCAGTCCACGACTTATGACCGGTGGGGCAACCCGGTCACGGTGCGCGAGCGCGACGGGGCCCTGACCGTGAGCGCCTACGACGAGCGCGGCCGTCTGGTGGTGCGCCGGGGGCCGGGCGGGGCGCGCCGGGAGTGGGAGTGGGACGAGGCGGACCGCCTCGTGTCGGTGACGGTGCGGCCCGGCGCCGACGGCGGGGACGAGCCGGTGGCGGTGACCCGGTACGCCTATGAGGGGGACGCGCGCACGCCATCGGCCGTGGTGGACCCGGCCGGCGGGGTCACGTCCCTGGCGTGGGAGGGCGGCCTGCTGCGGCGCATCACGGATCCCACGGGCGTGGGGGTGGAGTTCGGCTACGACGAGCACGGCGATCTGGTCTCCTCCACCAACGCCGCCGGGGACACGGCCCGCCTGGAGCGCGATGGGGCGGGGCGGGTGGTGGCGGCCGTCACCCCGCTGGGCAACCGGACGGTTTTCGACTACGACGAGTCCACGGGGCTGCTGACGACCAGGACGGACCCGACGGGGGCGCGCTGGAGGTTCGAGCACACCGCGGCGGGGCGGCTGAGCGCCGTCATCGACCCCTACGGGGCGCGCACCGAGATCGACCACGGCGAGCACGGGCAGGAGGAGCGGACCGTCGACCCCCTGGGCAGGGCGGTGCGCAAGGGCTACGACGACCTGGGCAACCTCGCCCGCGTGGAGCTGCCCGACGGGACGGCCTGGCGCTTCGGCTACGACGCCCTGTCCCGCCTGGTGTCCTTCACCGACCCCACCGGCGCGGAGCGGACCCTGACCTGGGGCGGGGACGGGCTGGTGTCGGGCGCCATCGACCCCACCGGCGCGGAGCGGCGGATCGAGCGCGACGCGTCGGGCGCGCCCACGAGGGTCGTCGACGGCGGGGACGACGTGTCGGCCCGCTACGACCGGGCGGGGCGGATGGTGGCGGTGGCCGGGGCGGACGGGGCCGAGACCGTCTGCCGCTACGATTCGTGCGGGCGCCTGGTCGAGACGGTGGACGCCGACGGCGCCACCACCGTCTGGGAGCGCGACAAGGCCGGGCGCGTGGTGTCGGTGACCCAGCCGACCGGCGGGGTCTACCACTACGAGTACGACGCGTGCGGGCGGTGGGCCGCCACCGTGTCCACCGGCGGGGACCGCTACGAGATGATCTACGACGCCGATTCGCGCCTGGTGGGGGAGATCTGGCCCACCGGGGAGCGGGTGTCCACGAAGTTCGACGCCGCCGGGCGGATCGTCGAGCGCCGCGAGCCGGGCCGCGGCACGGTGAGGTTCGGCTACGACCGGTGCGGGCGGATCGTCTGCGTGCGCGACCCGTGGAACGGGCGGCGCCGCTTCCGCTACGACGCCGCCGGGCAGATGACCGAGGCCATCGACGCCACCGGCGCCGTCACCCGCTTCGTCTACGACTCCTCGGGCCGCCAGATCGAGGCCGTGGACCCGACCGGCGCCGTGCGGCGGCGCACCTTCGACGCCATGGGCCGCATCGTCTCCGAGACCGACCCGCTGGGGGGCACCACCACCTGGGAGCGCGACGGGGCCGGGCGCGTGGTGGGCCGGGTGGGGGCCTCGGGGCGGACCCTGACCTGGGAGCGCGACGGGGCCGGGCGGGTGGTGCGCACCCTGGCCGACGGCGCCCTCCTGTGCGAGGTCGAGCGCGACTTCGCGGGGCGCCGCGTCACCCTGACCGGCCGGGGCTCGCGGGTGGAGATGGCGTGGAACTCCCGCGGCGCCCTGCTGCACCGCCTGCGCGACGGGACCGGGATGCGGTGGGAGTACGACGCGGGCGGACGGCGCACTTCGATGCGCCACCCCGACGGGTCACTCACCCGGTACGAGTACGACGCCAACAACCGCCTGGCCGCCCTGACCCACCCGGCCACGGGCCGGGTGGAGATCGGGCGCGACGCCATCGGCCGCATCACCTCGGTGCGCGGCCGGGACCTGGAGGCGACCTGGACGTGGCGGGACGGGACGGTGGCGGCCTGCCGGGTCGACCGGCGCGGCTTCATCCAGAGCACGCTCCTGGAGCGCGACGCCGATGACCGCGTGATCGCGCAGACGACCGACGGCGTGCGCACCGCCTTCTCCTACGACGCGGCGGGACGGCTGACCGGGGCGGTCACGTCCGAGGGACTGGTCAGCTCCTACGAGTGGGATGAGGCCGGGCGCCTGATCGCGCAGGCGGTGGGCGGGGAGCGCACCGCCTTCTCCTACGACGCGGCGGGACGGCTGACCTCGTCGACGGGGCCGGGCGGGCGGACCGTCTACACCTACGACGCCGAGGGGCGGCGCACCCGCGAGAGCGGGCCGGAGGCGGAGCGCCTGTTCGCCTGGGACCCGCGCGGCTTCCTGGCCTCGGTCACCGCCGTGGTCCGCCGCGGCGACTCGGTGCGCGTGGCCGCCCGGCGCGAGATGAGCGCCGATCCCGGCGGGGAACTGGCCGCCGTGGACGGGGCGGAGGTGTACTGGGACTCCGCCGCCTCCGCCCCGTCCCTGGCCCGGATCGGCGGCCGGGTCGTCGTCGACGCCCTGGCCGCCACCGCC
>ERZ773099.1477-NODE-1477-length-17401-cov-28.943445_pt1 | contig 17401 bp, 13 predicted proteins | sample MGYA00511120_ERZ773099 | MGnify/ENA primary metagenome ERZ773099 (study PRJEB29015, sample SAMEA2738012) | human oral metagenome | biome: human oral; feature: human-associated habitat; material: dental | place: China | collected 2104 ...
GCGCGTGGTCCAGGACCCGGTAGAGCTCGTCGACGGTGCGGGGGCGGAAGGCGTTGCGCACCTCGGGACGGTCGAAGGCCACGCGCACCACCGGCAGATCGCGCAGCCAGGCGCCGTCGGCGTCGCGCGCGCAGCCGCGGTGATAGGTGACGTCGGTCAGAGGCGCCGGGCCCGTGGGCCCGTCCGCGTGAGGAGATACGACGTGGGCGAAGCCCTCGACCTCGCGCCAGTGGGAGGGGTCGAAGAGCTCGGAGACTCGATGCGGCAATGGATGGACGGGAGACGCGGAGGTGTCGGGCTCGCTCATGGAGCCAGGGTAAGGGCGCGGCCGCTCATGGCTGTTGCGGCCTCTCCGATTCGTATGAGAGCCGGACCCCTGACGAAGATCAACTGTGAGGAAGGCAATAGTTTGCGTAGTGTGAATCACGGCCGGGCGGCGGACCCGCTCCCGGTCTATTCGCATTGATGACAGGAGAATATGATGAATGTCCTTGCCGGATGCGTCTCGGTCGCTGCCGTGTGCGCCCTCGCCCTATCGGTCGGAGGACCTGCTCTGGCGAGTTCCTCGTCGGAGGAGGGCGCCTCCGAAGCGGAGTTCGAGCAGCAGGTCGCCGTTGATCCGAATAATGGTGCGTAGCGGTCGGCCGTCCCCATTGAAGGAGAGGGGTTGAAGTTGAACACTCAACCGGACGATCAGATTCGCATTGAGGGTGGCACGGTGACATGGCTTGATAGTGCCGGGGGTGTCGTGGCGACCATCGGCGTGTCTTCCGATCAGGGCGAGGATGTGCCATTCACCTACGATGAAGCCACGCATTTGCTTCGTCCGGATGTCGCGCCGGAGTTAGGGACCGAGGCCTTTGCGGACGGCTGCATGCCCAAGTGGTGGGGGTGGTTCTTCAACATTGCATGGGGTACTCTGGTGTGCCTTCCTGCGACCGCCGGGGTGGGCGGAGTCGCCACTCCGATTGCTGGGGCTATTACGGGAGCCGCCTGCGAGGCTGCTGGTGGTGCGCTTGTTACCGCCGTTTCCTGCTAGGTAGATCTGAGGTGTAGGATTGCAATCAGCGATGAACTATAAGCGGCACATTTACTGTCTCCTGATATCGCTCGTCATGATCGGAGTTACTGTGCCGTTCCATCCCGGTATTCCGTGGACAGCGTGGGCGGGTGCGTTCGTCCTCTTCATGCTGGAGTCCGAGGTGCTCCTCTCGATGATCAACCGCGACCGTGATGATGAGGGGAGGGCGACCGATGATATTCGGCGAAGGCGCTCCCGCAGAATGCTCGTCGTGGCCGGTGCGATGGCCATTCTTCTTATTCTGATCTGGGTCGTGCTGCTGGTCGTCATCTGAGGAGGGGGAAGTCATAAGTTCGACTGGTCCGTCGGCCTCGCCGGTCGCCGGCCGAGGCCGACGTCGGCGGTGACACGGCCCTGGGCTTGACCCGGGGCCTTCGCGGAGCTCGGTCGGTGCACGGGCGGGCGCAATCGGCACGCGCTCGGCGCGGCCTCGCCGCACGGCGCGCGGATCGCAGTCGATGCGCCATGGCGCGCACGCCGTGGTCCTGCGCCCGCAGCGCCAGATCCGTACGCCATCGCCGACCCTCCATCCTTGGAGATGTCACTCGTACCCGCACTCGACTCCTCGCGCACCGCACGGGCTCGCCTCCCCCACCAAGTTGTTACGACAACCAGATGAATCCGCTCCCGCAGAGAAGCGTACGATGGAGAACGTCCTGAAATCGTCAGTCGGTCAGATCAGCGCAGCGGCCAGGAGCTCGGTTCGTGAGGAGTGGCCCAGGTGATGCAGGACATCGGAGACATAAATTCGAACGGTGTTCTCCGAGATGTCGAGTTCTTCGGCGATCTGATGATTGGTGAGGCCCTTCAGGAGGCGGGCATGCACGCCTTGAAGTCTGGGTGGCAGTTGTTCGACCAAGTGTCTCATGTGTTGAGCCGTCCGTTGCCTGCGTCTCTCCGACTGGTAGGCATTGACGAGGATCTCCGTGGGGCGAGCGGACAGAACCGGTTCCCCGTGCACCGCGCGTATGATCGCCGCGGCGACGTCCTCGGCGGTTTCGTCCTTTGTGATGAAACCGCTCACCTCCTCGTCAAGGGCTTTGTCCAGCGTATCGTCGTCACGAAGAGTGGTGAACATGATGACGGGGATTCTCGGGCGCTCCTGATGTATGATCCGCACGGTCGCGGTGCTATAGATGAGGGCGGCATCAGTGCGTCTTTCATCTGTTGATAGCAGATCGAGGGCCTGGTCGCTCCGCGACGCAGTGGCGCTCACTGCTATCGAGGGCTGGGCGTCGAGTTGATTCGCGAAGTCGCCGCGGATGCGCGGGTCGTCGTCGACGATCAGGACTCGTAGGGGGAAACGACTTCTTCGGACATGGTCGTCCCCGTCCGACGTCGCGACCTCTGCATCGATTCTCGCCTTCCACGTGAAAGCGTCCTCCGGAGTAATAGCGCAATATTGCTCGGAGGTGATTCGGATCGGAATCTGGACGTTCTTCTCAGGGATGTCACGTGCATGGTGCCGATATAGGTTGTGAGTTGTGCAGAATAGTGATCGGACAGATCTTCTGCATGATAACACGTTTGTCGAGACGTATGATGAGGTGATCTCGGGGCGCGGGGAGAACTGCTCCTGCAGGGGACGTGACGCGTTTTAGAGGGCGAGAAGGGGATTCGAGGGTCAGCCGGCCCACCGTCGTGGTCGGAGAGGGCAGCTCCATGACCATGCGATTGCGCCGTGCAGGCCCGGGCGAGGCCGGAGCCCTGGGGTGCAGGCCGGTCCGCGGCCTCATGCGCGCCATCCATGTCCGAATGGCCGTCCGGTGCCGGCATATGAGAAGCCATGAAAGTGTGATAATTCCTACACGGACGCCCCTTCTGGGTCCGCGGTTGCGGATGCTGTGCGGGTTCGTTATGGGGCGGCGCGTGCGATCGGGGCGGGGTGATGGCGTCGACTGCTCGTCATTCCGCGTCATAGCAACGATTGCTCGTTATCTCGGGTCGGGTGGGCGGGCCCTCTCCCGTTGTGGCGTGCCCCGGCGGATCGCTGACGTGGCCTCAATCACTTCAAATCCGGTGTCAAGGCCGTGCGGGCGATGATTCGACGGGCCGCACGATGTCCAACGCTTGACCGGTCGCTCATCCCGCAGCATTCTGATGCGGGTCTCGTGGTCGTGCCGGGCTCGTCCGATTCATCTCGAAGTCATCCCGAGTGGTGGCGGGTTCGACGCGTTGACGAGCGCCTCCGCCGTCCTGGCAGTCCCGAATCCATTCCATGTACGTAGCGAAGCCATCCGATCCCGGCCCTGGTCATCCAGAGGACGCCCGGAAGTGACTCCTGAACATCCTTGCCTCCGGCTTCCTCATGGCCCGAGTTCCGGAGATCGGATCTCGAGGAGCGCTGTGAAAGTAATAGAGGCCGATAACATCTATAAAATTTTTGGTCGGCGTCCGGCCGCCGCCGTGAGGAGACTCCAGGCCGGCGAGTCGCGTGATGATCTCAGGAAAGAAGGTACGACGGCCGCCGTCATCAATACCTCCTTCGATGTCAACGAGGGAGAGATCTTCGTCGTCATGGGCCTGTCGGGGTCCGGCAAGTCCACGCTGATCCGAATGGTGAACGGACTCCTCCCGATCACCTCGGGTGACATGACCCTCTACGACGAGAACCTGGCCAGCATCTCCAAGCAGAAACTGCGCGAGGTCCGCCGCCGGCGGGTATCCATGGTCTTCCAGAACTTCGCCCTCCTTCCTCACCGGACGGTGGGGGAGAACGCCGCCTACGGTCTGCAGATCCAGGGCATCAATCGTTCCGATCGCCGGAGCAGGGCCGAGAGGGCCCTCGCGATGGTCGGGCTCGAGGGCTGGGCGGACTACAAACCGGGTGAGCTCTCCGGCGGAATGCGTCAGCGTGTCGGACTGGCTCGGGCCCTGGCAGCCGAGACCGACGTCCTGCTCATGGACGAGGCCTTCTCCGCACTCGACCCGCTCATCCGCCGTGAGATGCAGGACCAGCTCATCGACCTGCAGGGCGAGCTTGGAAAGACGATCCTGTTCATCACTCACGATCTCAATGAGGCGATGCGCCTGGGGGATCGGATCGCGATGATGAGGGACGGGCGGATCGAGCAGGTCGGCACCGCCGAGGAGATCCTTCGCGTCCCCGCCTCGGACTACGTCGCGCGCTTCGTCGCGGACGTCGACCGCACTCGTGTGCTGACCGCCGGGTCGATCGCCGAGCCGCCTTACGCGATACTCGGCTCGGATCGCAGCCCTCGCGCGGCTCACACGCTCCTGCGGGAGAACCAGCCGGCCTGGCTCCTCGTGCAGAACCGCGACCGCACTCCCTTCGGATTCGTCTGGGAGGACGACGTCGCCCGCGCGGTGACCGAGGGCTCCGACACCCTCCCGCTATCCACCGTCCACGAGATGCCCGTCGTGCGGGAGGACACTCCTGTCAACGAGCTGTTCGACTACGCGGTGCAGCACGCCGCCCCCATCGTCGTCGTCGACGACGGTGGCCGGATCTCCGGCATCATCCCGCGCGTCACCCTGCTCGCCGCGATCAGTGAGCACAGCCAGGACGAGGGGGCCGAGGAGCCCGCCGACGCCGACGAGGCCGATGAGACCGAGCGGACCGCCGAGACCGAAGGAGAGAACGACTGATGCTCCTCGCAGAGACCCCCATCCCCAGGATTCCCGTCGGCTCGTGGGCCGAGCTCATCATCAGGTGGATCCAGAACAACCTCAACGGATTCCTCGACGCCATCGCCCACGCCGGGAACCAGATCAACGACAGCCTCACGGACGTCCTCCTGGTGGCCTCGCCGTTGGTCATGGTGGTGATCTTCGCGCTCATCGCCTGGGTGGTGAAGTCGTGGAAGCTGGCCGTGGGCACCGCCATCACCTTCCTCCTCATCATCTCGATGAATCAGTGGGAGAACGCGATGGAGACGCTGGCCCTCGTCATCGTGGCCACCGCGACCGCCCTCATCATCGCCATCCCCCTGGGGATCTGGGCGGCCCGGAACAGATACGTCAGCGCAGTCGTCCGTCCTGTCCTCGACCTCATGCAGACCATGCCGGCCTTCGTCTACCTCATCCCGGCAGTGCTGTTCTTCTCGATCGGCGCCGTTCCCGGCTTGTTCGCCACGCTCATCTTCGCCATGCCCCCCGGGGTGAGGATGACCGAGCTGGGGATCAAGCAGGTCGACAAGGAGACCGTCGAGGCGGGCCGAGCCTTCGGCGCGACCGACTGGGAGATCCTCACAGGCATTCAGCTCCCCCTGGCCATCCCCACGATCATGGCCGGGGTCAACCAGGTCATCATGCTCGCCCTGTCCATGGCCGTCATCGCGGGAATGGTCGGCGCCGATGGGCTGGGCCAAGAGGTCGTCTCGGCACTCGCGAAGATCAATATCGCCAAGGGCACGGAGGCCGGCCTGTCGATCGTCTTCCTGGCGATCTTCCTCGATCGCGTCACGTCGGCGCTCGGCGCACCGAGGGAGAAGGGGTCCCTGCTCTCCCTCATGAGCGGGATCGGGCGGCGATCCTGAATGGTGCCATTTCTCCGCCATCCTCAGGGTCGTCAGCGCGGGGCGGACTCGCGAGCACTAGTCACCGGTACACACGAAAGGAACACCATGCAGACCTCTCGACGGACATTCAACGCGGCCCTCGCCTCCCTCGCAGTGGGGAGCGCCCTCGCCGCTTGCAGTGGCTCGCGCTCGAAGGGCAAGAAGCTCACGCTCGGCTTCATCTCCTCCTGGACCGACGGCGTGTGCATGACTCACCTCACTAAGATCCAGGTCGAGAAGAACGGGTACACGACCGAGCTCAAGGACCTCAGCGAGCCCAGCGTCCTGTACACCGGCCTGAGCAAGGGCGATATCGACCTCTACGCCTCCGCGTGGCCCGAGGTCACTCACAAGCAGTACATGGACCAGTACGGCGAGTCCATCGAGGACCTGGGGTCCTACTACGGGTCGGCGAAGCTGACCTGGGCCGTTCCCTCCTACTCCGCGATGAACTCGATCGCCGATATCCCGGGGCACGCCGATGAGCTCGATCACAAGATCATCGGGATCGAGGACGGTGCCGGTATCACCCAGATCTCCAAGGAGAAGGTCCAGCCCGCCTACGGGCTCGATGATGGCACGTGGGAGGTCAAGACCTCCTCGACCCAGGCCATGGTCACCGAGCTCGAGAAGGCGATCGATGCGCAGAAGGAGATCGTCGTGACTCTCTGGCACCCCTTCTGGGCCTACAACAAGTACGACGTGCGCGACCTGGAGGACCCGGAGGGCGCGCTCGGCAGCGGTGAGGGACTCCACTTCCTGGGGCGCAAGGGATTCACGGACGACTTCCCCGAGGTGGCGAGCTGGCTCGGCTCTCTCAAGCTGGAGGAGAGCCAGTACGGCGAGCTCGAGAGCCTCGTCAGCAACTACGGCGAGGGCAAGGAGGACGACGCCGTCACCGAGTGGTCCGACAGCCACCCCGAGTTCGACTTCAAGAAGTCCTGACCTTCCCCGACGCCGTGCTGCGGCCCCGTCGACTCGAGCCGTTGTCGAGCCGACGGGGCCGCAGCACGCGGTGGTGCACCCGCCATGCCATACGATCCTCCTGCTCCACCCCTCACCCTCCGACTCACCGCACTGACACCGCAACACCGTCATCGGCGAGCAGATCTACGAGGCCACGGGCATGGACGGCCTGGAGGTCACCGATGAGGTCTTCGAGTCGCCGGCCTCCATCGTCTTCGACCAGGCCGAGAACCGCATGCACACCATCAAGGCCATCATGGTCTCGACCTGGAGAGCTGACGCGCCCGCCGCACGGGCACTCGCCCCTCTCCTCCGCCGGCCGACGTCGTCGTGACGATCGTTCCGCAGAGCGAGCGGGACCGGCACCCGGACGGCGGGCACGGCCCGGCGCTCGTCTGGCTATCCTGGAGGCTGTGCCCACCGAGAACGCGTCGTTCGACTCATCGCTCCGCATACGCGGCGAGCTCGACCTGCGCGCTCTTAGGGCTCAGGACTCCTCCGGTCTGCTGACCGGTATCGACCGCGCCGTCGTGTGGACCATCAAGTTGACCACGCGATTCCGCGGCATTACGCGCCGGGACGGCGTTCTGCTCCACGGCGGCGCCGGTTGGGGGGAGGTCGCCCCCTTCTGGAACTACGGCCTCGAGGACTCCGCCGCCTGGCTCGCCGCCGGCCTTGAGTGGGCCCTGGCGGGCGCCACCGGACTGCCCCAGATCCGGCACTCCGTCCCCGTCAACGTCACCATCCCAGAGGTCTCACCGGAGGCGGCCCGCACTCTTGTCAGACGATCCCGGGCCGATACCGCCAAGGTGAAGGTCGCAGGCGCGTCCGACTCCGACAGCCTGGATTCCGATATCCAGCGACTGGGGGCCGTCCGCGATGAACTCGGGCCCGAAGGCCGCATCCGCATCGACGCCAACGGCGCCTGGGATCCGAGGACCGCCGCCACGGTTCTGCCGCTGCTCGACAAGGCCGCAGGGGGGCTGCAGTACGTCGAGCAGCCCTGCCCCGATCTCGCCGATCTGGTCGCCCTGCGCCGCGTCATCGACATCCCCATCGCCGCCGACGAGTCCATCCGCCTGTCCACCGACCCCCTGGCCGTCGCCCGGAGCGGCGCCGTCGATGTCGCCATCCTCAAAGTTGCGCCGCTCGGCGGTGTGCGTCGCGCCTACACTCTGGCCCAGAGCCTCGGCATGCCCGCCGTCGTCTCCTCCGCGCTCGACACCTCGGTGGGGCTGAGCGCCGGGGTCTCGCTGGCCGCCGCGCTGCCCGAGCTCGCCGGCGCCTGCGGGCTCGGCACCATCCGGCTGCTGGATCGCGACGTCGCCGCTCCCTCCTTCACGCCCGTCTCGGGAGCCCTGCCCGTCAGGCCCGTCCATGTCTCGCGCAGGCTTCTGGCGAGCGTCGCCGCCGATGACGATCTGACCTCCCGCTGGCAGGTGAGGCTCGGACACATCGTGAGCGCACTGCGCACCCGCCGTGAGCGCGAACGGCGCGACCCCGGCTGCGCCATCGCGGGGATCCCACTGTGAGTGCTGTGAATGCTGTGCGCGCGGCCACTCAAGAACCTCGGGGCGCCGCGCCCGACGGCGAACCGGCGCCGGCAGCACTCCTGACCGCGCAGACGGTCCTCGCGGCCCTGGTCGATGCCGGTGTGCGGCACGTCGTCCTGAGCCTCGGCTCCCGCAGCGCTCCGTTCGTGCCCGTTCTGGCCGATGCCGAGGCCGCCGGTCTCATCGACGTCCGGGTCGTTCTGGACGAGCGCAGCGCCGGATTCGTCGCCCTGGGCATGGCCCGCGCCGGTATGCGGCGCCGATGCACCGCTCCGGCCGCCGTGATCACCACATCCGGTACCGCCGTGGCCAACCTTCACCCCGCCGTCCTCGAGGCCGATGCGGCCGGCATCCCCCTCCTGCTGATCACCGCCGACCGCCCCCACGAGCTCGTCGGCACCGGCGCCAACCAGACCACCGAGCAGACCCGTATGTTCGGAGCCGCTGTGCGCACCGTCGTCGATCTGCCCGCCGATCTTCCGCGCGACCTCGGCGCCGACGCCGCGATTCCCGCCATCGGCGGCCAGGTCCGCCGCGCTGTCGAGGCCGCCCGCGGCCGGCTCAGCCGGGACCCTGGGCCCGTGCAGATCAATGTCCGCTTCCGCCCGCCGCTGGCGGGCCCGTCCATGGGGCAGTCGAAGCGGTCCGCACCCCGGCCCGCTTCAGCGCTCTCAGCATCCTCAGTGCCGCCAGCACCGTCAGCGCCTCTAGTACCCTCGGCATCGGCTGATACGCCCCCCGCTCCCGCCATCTCAGCCGCTCCGGCCGCCCCCGTCGCGTCGCCGGACGGTGCGCCGTCGGAGTCGCGACGCCCCCGAAATGGCGTGTGCGGGCTGGTCGTTGTCGGCGACACCGCGGACGACCTTGGCCGTCTGGGCCGCGCGCTCGCCGAGCACCTGGACTGGCCGCTTCTGGCCGAGCCCACCTCCGGGGCGCGCGGTGGCCCTCAGGCCCTCGTGCGCTACGCCGAGCTTCTGGGCACACCGGAGGGCGCGGAGCTGAGCGGGCGGGCTCAGCGCATCGTGGTCCTCGGCCATCCCAGCCTCACCCGGTCCGTGACCGCGCTGCTGGCCCGCACTGACCCGTCCATCGACGTCCTGACCAGTACAGCGCGCTGGACCGATGTCGCCGGTACCGCGGCAGCTGTTCATGCCGTCGGCGCTGTCGAGTCTGTCGAGACCGCTGAAACTGCTGAGGCCGCTGAGCCAACTGAGCCGGCTGGGCCAACTGAGGCCGCCGCGTCGCGGAAGTGGGACGTCCCCGCGCTCGCCGCGGCTCTGGGCCTGGAGGCGGCGCCGCCGTCGTGGACCGACGCTTGGCGTGAGGCCCAGGGTCGGCTCCCGGACCTGCCCGAGGAGGGCGAGGCGCTGACCCCCGATGGTGCCGTCCTGGCCGTCTACGCCTCCTGCCACTCCTGCCGCGGCCCGCGGAACGCACGGGATGCAGAGGGCTCACGTCATGTGGATGCATCTTTTGCACCTGTTGCGCCTGCGCTGGATCTCGTACTCGGCTCGTCGATGACGATCCGCCGTCTCGACCGGCTCGCCCCGCCTGCGACCGGATGCGCTCCCGCGCCGATCGCCAACCGGGGCCTGGCGGGCATCGACGGCACCCTGGCCACGGCCCTGGGAGTCGCGCTGGCGCAGGACCGGGGAGCGGGCGTGCGGGTCGTCGTCGGGGACCTCACCTTCCTCCACGACGCCATGAGCCTGGGGCGAGGGCGCGGCGAGACCGAGCCGGACCTGCAGGTCGTCGTCATCGACGACGCCGGGGGAGCGATTTTCTCGACTCTGGAGTACCCCGCCGTCACGGCGCCGCCAGTGTTCGACAGGTACTTCACCGCCCCTCAGGGCGCGGATATCGCGGCGCTCGCCCGGGCACTGGGGGCGCGGGTCCATCAGCCGCGCACCATGACTGAACTGCGCGATGTGCTGGCCGGGCCGGTGCACGGGCTCAGCGTTGTGCATGTGAGTGCGCAGGCGAGCACGGCCGGCTCCGCCTGAGGCGCGCGATCGGGGCGGTGACCGGATGACCGGACGGCGAGAATCGGGTCGAGGGCGGATGGGGAGTGCAGCCGGTGATGTAGGCGTCTGACGTCATGCACGATGGACGCTATAGACTCGCACTTCACAGGAGAGTCCCAGACTGGAGTCGGTCGTGGCTCAGACCGGCAGTGTTGGGTGAGCGTCGGGCGAGAGCCGTTTACGTTTGATGACAGGGCTGCGGCCCAGGGAGGACCTAATGAGCACATACGACGAGGACTCTGGCGCTGCGCCCTGGCAGGGAAGCGGCGGCTCGCAGGCACCGCGGACCTCGCGGACCCCGCAGGCCCCGCAAACCTGGCATGACGCGGAGGCCGCGGAGGCCACTGAGGGGCCGACGACCTCGCGCTTCTCCGCGCCGGGGCCCGAGAGGTCGAGCGCGGGAGCCGGGGAGGCCGCGGGGACCTGGGGAGCCAGGGGAGCTGCAGGGGCGCAGTGGGGCGCAGACGACTCGTCCGACTCATCGACCGCTGATCATCGGGCGGGCTCGTCCAACTCGCCCTACCGCGAGGTCTCCTCCAGCTCGCCCTACCGCGAGGCCCCGCCCAACTCGCCCTACACCGCGGCGCCGCAGACTCCGGCGGGCTACAGCTTCGCACGATCCTCCTCCGCCTCGGCGGCGGGCCAGGTTCCGCCCGGCGATGCAGCAGGTGGCCAGTCGCCGTCGTACCCGATCGCGGCGCCTCCGATGCCGGCCTCCGTGGCTTCTGCGGCCTCCGCCGGCTCCAACGACAGGCGCCGTGGCCCGGGGTGGGGCGGAGTCATCGTCACCTCCGCGGTAGTGGCGCTGCTCGCCTGCGCCGGTACGGCCTCGGGCCTTCACTACTTCGGCGCGGGTTCTCCCATGACCGCCTCGACCGCCGCCCCCACGGCCATCGCCACCGGCTCGACCACCCAGACCGTCTCCTCGACCGGCACCGCCCCCGATTGGGAGGCCGTGACCGCCGCCGTCTCCAACGCCGTTGTCTCCATCACCGTGGAGCAGGGACAGGGAACGGCGGTCGGCTCGGGGGTCGTCTACGACTCCTCCGGGCATATCGTCACCAACAACCATGTCGTCGGCGGGGCCAGCCGAATCCAGGTGACTCTGGCCGACGGCCGCATCTACAACGCGAATCTGACGGGCACCGATTCGGCCACCGACCTGGCGGTCATCGCGCTGGAGAACCCGCCCTCGGATCTGACGGTGGCCCAGATCGGGGACTCCGCCGGCCTCGTGACCGGTCAGGACGTCATGGCCATCGGGAACCCGCTGGGACTGTCCTCCACCGCCACCACGGGCATCATCTCCGCCCTCGACCGCCCCGTCGTCACGACGCAGGAGGAGGGCGAGCCGTCCGACGGCTCGTCCGGCAACAGTCAGCGCGATCCGAACAGGCGGCTGGCCCCGGACGACAAGAAGAGCTCTCAGGTATTCACCAACGCCATTCAGATCGATGCCGCGATCAACCCGGGTAATTCGGGCGGCCCGCTCTTCGACGAGACCGGAACGGTCATCGGCATCACCAGCTCGATCGCCTCGACGGGGTCGTCCTCCTCAGAGCAGGCCGGCTCGATCGGCATCGGGTTCGCGATCCCGTCGAACCTGGCCAAGAAGGTTGCCGATCAACTCATCTCGACGGGCGCGGCCACCCACGCCTACATAGGCGTCACCATCGGCAACGGCGGAGGCACCGCGGGCGGGGTGACGCGTGCGGGCGCCGAGGTCGGTTCGGTGGAGTCCGGCTCGCCCGCTGAGGCCGCGGGTCTGAAGGAGGGCGACGTCATCACCGCCATCGACGGCAAGCCGACGCGCGAGGGCTCTGCGCTCACCGGGTTCGTGAGGCAGTACTCCGCCGACGATCAGGTGACCCTGACGGTGATCCGCGATGGCGAGGAGCTCCAAACGCCGGTGACGCTGTCCGAGCGCAAGGACACCTGAGAGATGGCCGACGGCGGGGCGCCGCCAGCTGCTCTGCTCGTCAAGATCGGTTCAGTTCCGGCTCGAGATCGGTTCATCGGACCGATTTCGACGCGGAGTACGACCGATCTCGACGTTCTCCGGCTCGGCCTCGGGCTCCACCGTCAGGGCGCGCCGACCGGGTCTCCCGCTCCGCCGAGTCGGCCGGTCTGGTGGCGCGGTGGACCGCCACGATTCCGCCCGACAGGTTCTTGTACCCCACGCCGCGCCAGCCGGCCTGCTGCATGAGCGCGGCCAACTCCTTCTGGTCGGGCCAGGCCAGAATCGACTCGGCCAGGTAGTCATAGGCCTCGGCGTTGGAGGACACGAGTCGCGCGGCCGTCGATAGGGCCGTGTCCAGGTAGAAGCGGTAGGCACTGCGGAAGGGGCGCCAGACGGGCGTGGAGAACTCGGCGATGACGAGGCGTCCGCCCGGGCGCGTCACGCGCGCCATCTCCCGCAGGGCCCCGGCGGTGTCCTGCACGTTGCGCAGTCCGTAGGAGATGGTGACCGTATCGAAGCTCGCGTCGGCGAAGGGCAGCGCCGTGGCGTCCCCGGCGACGAAGGCGATGTCCGGGTGACGGCGCTTGCCCTCGGCGACCATGCCGGTGGAGAAGTCGCAGGCGACGACGTCGGCGCCGTCGTCGGCGTACTCCGCGGAGGAGGTTCCGGTGCCGGCCGCCAGGTCGAGCACCCGTGCGCCGGGCCGGGCCGCGACCGCGGCGCGCGTCACGGCGCGCCACACGCGCACCTGCCACAGGCTCATGACGTCGTTCGTCAGGTCGTACCGGGATGCGACGGCATCGAACATTCCCGCGACCTCGCGGGGATTCTTGGCAAGCGTGGCTCGGCTCATGGGCTCATGATCTCAGGTGGGGCCGTCGCGTGGGCAGCCTGCGGTCGGACCCCGGCTCCGCGTGCCGCGTCGCGCCGTGTGCGCGCCCGCGCGGTTCGTTTGCCCTCGAGTCCCCGCCCGCACGTCATATCGGCCGGTACGTGATCCTCTTCAACATGTTCAACGTGAACGTACTTTTCTCCCATCCTACTGAGCTCTATCCCCAGAAAGATGGGAGAAAAGTACGTTCACGTGACGAAGGTACGTTGAAGTTCCGGCGCGTCGCGGACAGGCGCTCCGACGCTGCGCCCGCTGTTGGGCTTTCGTCGACTCTCCGGGCCTCCGAGATCCCCAGGAGCCACCTTTTCTCCACCGTGCAGCGCCGCCTCGACCCGGAATCACTCAATCTAGAGAGGGAGGACTCACTCATGACTCGCCGCTCGCTGAGGACGCAACGGCTCCGGAGCACTGGTGGGGTGAGTCGCCTCCTGGTGCGCGGGGTGATCTGGTCGGACTGCATCGGACGACGACGAGAACCGTTGCCTCCTGCTGTGCGGGGCGGTGTGGTGTGTTGGTCTTGGGGGTCATTCGTAGCCTTTCTCCTTGTAGTAGATCTCCAGCTCGTAGGCCTGGGTCTCGTGGGGTGAGTGGACGTGAGCATTGATCAGTCCGTCCTGTCCGGTGATGGCCACGGAGACTTGGTTGGGTAGGACCCACCTGTGCTCCTTGACGCCGTCGCGCTCGCCCTTGTCCTGACCCGGCCCCCACAAGGTGATCAGGGCTTGGATGTATTGGGGGTAGGCGGCTCGGGTGAGGGGGGCTGTCTGTGGCCATTGCGGGGGCAGTGCCCGCGAGGACAGGGGGAAGTCGACGCCTGGGACGCCGTGGTCGTCAACGCGATCGATGCTGCCATCTTCTTGGCCGTCGGTGGAGAGTTTGGTGGTGAAGAAGCGGCCGTCGTCGGGGGCGGGTGTCCAGCCGAGGTGGTCGCGGATGGTGAAGGCTTCCTGGAGGGTCATGGGCCAGGAGTGGTCTGTCCAAGCCTGGAGCCAGGCCACGGCCTCCTGAATCGGCAGAACGAGGAAGTCAGTCATGAGATAGTCCTTTCCCTTGCGTGTCTGATGAGTGGCTCAGTTCTTTAAAGCTTGGCGATCTTCTGCTCCATCTTGGCAATGAAGTCCGGTGAGGGTGAGAAGCCCGTGGTGTGGACCCTGCTGGTCTGTCCCGGACCGGGGGTCTCGAAGACGTCTGCGCGCAGGCTGGTACGGCCGTTCTTGACGGATTCCCATAAGTCGGGGTTGTCCCGGAAGTATCGGGGAACGCGTTCGTCCTGCAGCATGCGGTCCATGACGTAGTCGGGCGTGCCCTGAGCCGCGGGCGGGGCGCCGAGCTCATCAAGAGCGTAGGTCTTGCGCGGATTGTAGGTTGAGGTACCGCCCTTGTACTCGGGGATGACGACCTCATCCCCGCGGGGTGAGACGGCCAGGCCGTCCACATGGCCCGGACCCGGGCCGCGTGCGGGGGGACGGACCGAGTGAAAGGCCTCCGGGATGTGGTGACCCTCCCGGTTCAGCACCTGCTCCCCACCCCGCTCGCCGGCGTACTCCGCCAGACGACTCACACTGCTGCGACCGTTAGACACCGCTTTCGCGAGATCTTTCAGTTCGTCGTGTTCCCGTTTGCTCACTCCGGACGCCCGAAGGCGGTCGAGCGTTTTATCAACCCTCTCCCGCGTGAAATCCGACGTCGTGCACCCGTACCTGCTGGCCAGCTGCTCCAGCCTGCCCTCGGCGGCCCGCGTAGCGGCCTGCGCCTGGGCGTGGGCGGCGAAGTGCATCTGCTGCTCGACGAAGTCGGCGGAGGCTCTTATGGCGCGCGCCTCGGCGAGTGCCGAGGCAGGAGCCCCCAAGGCCCAGCGGGTCGCTCGCCCGAGCGCGCTGCCGGGTACGAAGGTCAGCAGGAAGTCCAGCGTGTCAAGACAGAGCTGGCCCGGGGTGACGGTGGTGACGTAACCCATGAAGGCGCCTCTCGGGTCCCGCAGCAGGGCGGCCAGCCCCCGCCCGTGCGACAGTCCCCAGGCCGCCACACCGGTGGCGCCCATGGCCAGGGCGAAGGAACCCCCGGACGCCATGATGAGAAGGACCCCCATAGCGATCATGAAGACCTGGCCCGGCCAGCCCAGGCCGTCCCACCACTGGCTCAGCCCCTCGAGAAGTCCGGCGAAGAACGTGCTGTCGCCTTCCAGGCCCAGCATGCCGCCGATGCTCATGGCCGCCCACAACCCGTACACGATCCACAGCAGCCCCGCCGTCGTCACGGCCAGGGCGCCCAGCCGAAAACGCCATCGTGCCCCCGGCTCGCGGCCCGCGGTGACGGCCCCCATGGCGTCGGCCCGCACCCCGCGCACCTGGACCGCGGTCGCCCGGCCCTGCCACATAGCCGCTATCACGCCCGGGCGGCGGTCGCCGTAGGCCGAGCAGACCACCACCAGGTCGCTCCAGGTGAACTGCGCCAGCGCCATGACCGCGATCAGCGCCGCCTGCAGGGGGCCGGGAACGCCAGGCAGCACCGACAGGCGCACCGCGGGGGCCTCCGGCAGGGTCAGCCCGCGCACTCTCGCGCCCCCGCGCCGATAGGCGTCCACCAGCAGGCAGCACCCGAGCAGCACCACCGAGACCGGGATCGCCAGGTTGCCCTGCCCGCCGACCAGCCACAGTGGACGGACCCACCACGGGATGCCCTCGGCGTCGCCGTCCATCCAGCTGGGGGCGTACTCATGGGCGTTCCACCCCGCGTGGTCGGCGGTCGCCTGCGCCAGCGCCAGCACGGGCAGGACCACGGCCGCCACCCGCCGGACCGGGCGGAGGGAGGCGCCGGCCCGCACCGAGCCGACCCGCCACAAGGCGATCCCCAGGCCCACCGCCATGGTCACGATCATCGTGTGCACCTGGTGGCCCACCGCCATGGCTCCGTCCCAGTCCGCGTAGCTGCCCAGCGTCCACGGGTTCGGGGAGAAGGAGAACCTGGACTCCCCGAGGAGCGCCTCCAGCAGTCCCGGTTCCCGGAGACGACGGACGGAGTCCTCCGCCACCGTGAAGCCGAGTCCGGCCGCGTATCCCAGCAGCGCCCAGTCGGTCGCGGCGAGGCGCCGCACGCGCCCCGGCGCCACCAAGGCCATCACCGCCAACGGGATCAGCTTGCCGGGCTCCTCGACGAAGGCCGCCAAGGCGATGGAGGCGCCGTCGTCCTGCGGAGAGAGTCCTCCCAGTTCGCCCACCCATCCGGTGGCCACGGCCACCGCGAAGGCGCACCAGATCCCCACTCCGTACATCGTGCCCACAGCCCGCCAGCTCACCGTCCGGGTGCGCGCGAGCCCCGTCATGATCACCAGACCCATAGCGGCGAACAGGCCGGGGACCATCGCGATCGCCAGCCGGGGAATCACCAGCAGTGCCAGTAAGAGCAGAGGAATCGCCACCAGATAACACACCCAGACCAATCGGCCCAATCCATGCGCCAGCCCGGGGTGACGCGCCCACCAAGCCCGGTAGGCCGCCCCCGCGCGCTCCCACAACTCGGGCGGCCGACCCAGGTACACAGGGGGTGGTGCAGCAGCCACAGCACTCATAACCGCGACGCTATGGCGCCCCGAGGGATCACAGCAAGGACGCGGTACCCGGGGACCCCCGGTACTCCCCGGGGAGCGGAGGGCGACTGACAGACGGCTCAGGGCCGGCTCAGGACTGACTCAGGGACGACGTCAATGGGCCGGGTGGGCTCGACGGGCGGAGCGGGGCGCGGTCGCCCGGCACCCGCCATCGCCGATGCGCATGGGACCCGCATAGGACCCGCATGGGACTGGAGTCCCAGGTTGCGCTGCGCAAATTAGTCACACTGATCATCTGTAATTGGATATTGATCTGCGGGGCCGTGACGGCGCGTCCCCAAGTCGCTGCAGCGCCATGACGCCGAAAAACATGTCCGCACCCGCCCCTGCCCGGAGGGCGTCGGGAGGGTGGGGCGGCGTCGGTAGAGTCGGTGACGGCTCTCCCTGGTCGGGAGGTCGTTGAAGGCGGTCGGCGTCCTCATGGTCCTCATGGCTGTGCGCCGCCCGGGTCCCACGCAGTTGAGGAGGCACGCACTGATGGCGCACTCAAGCACCGCAAGCGACGCAGCCCCAGCCAAGGGGCCCGTCTCAGCCGACGACCTGAAAGCCGATGTCGTCGTCGTGGGCGCAGGCCCCGCCGGCTCCTCCGCCGCCTACCATCTGGCCACCTGCGGTCTGGACGTCATCCTGGTTGACAAGCAGGAGCTCGGCCGCGACAAGGTCTGCGGCGACGGGCTCACACCATCGGCGGTGCGCGAGCTCGTCCGCATGGGCGTGGACATATCGACCTGGCAGCGCAACAAGGGCCTGCGCGTCATCGGGGGCGGGCACCGCCTCCACATCCCCTGGCCCGAGCAG
>ERZ773099.1478-NODE-1478-length-17387-cov-5.380164_pt1 | contig 17387 bp, 20 predicted proteins | sample MGYA00511120_ERZ773099 | MGnify/ENA primary metagenome ERZ773099 (study PRJEB29015, sample SAMEA2738012) | human oral metagenome | biome: human oral; feature: human-associated habitat; material: dental | place: China | collected 2104 ...
TTCAATGTTAGTCAAGTATTTTACGACAATAATTCATAATGTTTTTTCTATAAAAAATTTTTATTTAAAAATATATTTAAAACTTATTTTTTAAATCTACTTATTATATGATAAATAACTAATAATGGATGGTGAAATAACATCCTAGGTCCTGAAAATTTCATAATTTGTTTTACTTTTTCTTTCATTTTAGGACTATAACAAGGATTTTTACAATTTGAACAAAAAGTTTTTGTCTCCATAAATCTACAATGATCAATCCTTTTCAAAGAATAGTTTAAAATCTCATTACATTCTTCACACAATTCATCTTTCTTGTGATTTTTCTTACAATACAATTTCACCATTTCAGTTATTACTTTTTTCTCTCTATATCTTTTCTTTTCAATATTATTCTTCATAACTTATTCTTTAAATTCTATAATTTGCTTTTCAACATCTACTTTTGCATCTACTCCAAAAGGAATAATACATCTTGGAGTGCTATGTCCAACATTTATATTATATACAATGGACAAATCTTGTTTTTTTATTTCATCAAGAAGAATTTGTTTATACTCTTCATAATACTCTTCGTTTTGTGGTTTTCCTATAATCAAACCTGAAATAACATCAAATATTCCATATTCTTGAAGTTTAAGAATCATCTTTCTAAATAGCTCAGGTTTAGGCTTTTCTTCGCTAGTTTCAAGAAGTAAGATTTTATTTTCCCACTCATTCAAACTTGGAAACAAATTATATTTTTGACATAGAGATACCGTATCTTCATATCTTGGAGTATCAAAAATGTTAAATATAGAATCTAAACAGCCACCCAATACTTGACCTTCAAATTTTGCATCTCCTCTTATCAATTCAAATCCACTATTATGATGTTCTTCCATAGAAATTCCTATAGCTTTTTCACTAAAATCTTCCCTCTCATTGTACCAAACATCGCTAGGATAAATTTCTTTAATTTTTCCATTATTAATCAATTCTTCAAAGAAATGCTTTGAATATGGTAGCATTTCATTTGACAATTCACAAACATCGGGTAAAAATGCCTGTCCATAAAATGTTTTTATCCCTACTTTGTTAAGCATTAAATGATTAATTGTAGTATCTGAAAAGCCTAAAAATATTTTCTGCTTTGCTACTTTTTCTAATTCACTATTTTCGAACAAATAAGGCAATAATCTATAAGTATCATCTCCACCTATCGCACATAATATCATATCAATTGAATCATCTTTAAAAGCTTTTATTAAATCTTCTGCCCTTTCTTTAGGATTATTTTTTATAAATTCAATACCCTTTTTTGAATTAGGTAAAAATTCAACTTCAATTCCATATTTTTTTAGTCTCTCAATTCCAATTTTAACTTCATGTAAAACAAAATCTTCTCCTAATACTCCACTGGATAAACTTACTATTCCTATTTTTCTTACTCTCATATATTCCTCCATAGAAAAAATCAGCTAAAGAACCGACCAAATGGTCGGTTATAAAGCCGATTATTTTAAATTTATTCTATTAACACTTTTTTCAATTAAGTTTACGATATAATATCCCTTTGTATCTCCCTGTCTTGGCATAGTAGTACTACCGGGATTTAAAACAGTTATTCCATCAACTTTTTCTCTTAAATGAACATGAGTATGCCCGAAAAGAGCATAATCTGCCCCTAATTCTTTAGCTTTCTCAACTATTTTGTCAATTCCATTGTTAACATTATAATTGTGTCCATGCGTCAAAAAGAATTTTTTTCTTCTAATCTCTAAAACTAAATCTTCCGGAGTGTCTTTGGAATTTTCATCACAATTTCCAGCAACCACATAAACTTCCATACCTGTTATCTGTTCTATTTTTCTTGCATCTTCTACATTATCTCCAAGATGAAGAACAACATCCACCTTATTTCTTTGCAAACTATATGCAACCGGAAGTACAATTCCATGAGTATCACTAACAACTGCTACTATCATATCTATCACCTAAAATATTTTTTAAATCTTCTAATGCTCTTTTTCTATGACTAAATTTATTCTTTTCTTCGGAACTTATTTCAGCCAAAGTCTTTTCCATATTTTCAGGAATAAAAATCTTGTCATATCCAAAGCCATTTTCTCCTCTTTCGACTTCCGAAATAGTTCCTTTTAAAATTCCCTTTGCTATAAATTCTTTTCCATTTTCATCAACAAAGACAATTACAGTTTTAAAATATGCACTTCTATCGGACTTCCCTTCAAGATTTTTTAAAAGTTTCTCTCTATTTGCTTCACTATTTCCATGTTCTCCTGCATATCTTGCAGATAGCACTCCAGGTTCTCCATTTAAAGCATTTACAAAAAGTCCTGTATCATCAGCTAAAACAGCAAAAGAACAATATTCTCTTAGCTTTTCAGCTTTTAGCTTTGAATTTTCCTCAAGTGTATCATAGATTTCTTCAAATTCTTCAGTTACACCCAATTCGCTTTTAGTTACTATTTCAAAATCATATTTACTTAAAATTGCAAGCATTTCCTTGACTTTATTTTTGTTATCCGTAGATAGTGCTACCTTTTTCATTAAACTAACCTTTCTAAAATCAATTCATTGAATTTTTGTGGATTTCCTTTACCTTTTGAAGCCTTCATACATTGTCCCATCAAAAATCCTAATGCTCTATCTTTTCCATTTTTATAGTCTTCAATTGAAGATGGATTATTCTTTAGAACTTCTTCAACTATTTCAATCAATGCGCTGTCATCTGAAATTTGAATTAATCCTCTTTCTTCAACAACTTTTAGAGGATCAAAGTCTCCTTTTTCAAATAATTCTCTAAGAAGTTTTTTACCTACATTTGCATTAATCTTATTTTCTTTAACTAATTTTAAAAGACTTGCAAAAGATTCAATATTTAAAGGAATTTCTTCAAATTCAATTTCCAAATCTTTAACTCTTCTTAGAACATCAGAAAGCAACCAGTTGGAAACAAGAGTTGCATCATAAACTTTTTTAACCACTCTTTCAAAATATTCAGATAAATATTTATTTTGAGTTAATACATTTGCATCATATTCTGAAAGTTTGTATTCAGCTAAAAATCTATTTTTCTTATTCTTTGGAAGCTCCGGCATTTTTTCATTAATGGCTTCAACAAAGTCTTTTTCAAGTTTGATATATGGAATATCAGGCTCAACACTAAATCTATAATCATTTCCCTCTTCTTTATGACGCATAATTATAGTTTCAAGCTTTGATTCATCCCAACGTCTTGTCTCTTTTTCACCTGCTATCTTATTCTTAACATTTTCTATATGTCTTTTTTGTTCATATTCCATAGCACGAAGTGCAGCCTTAAATGAATTTAGATTTTTAATTTCAGTAATTTTTGTCTTAAATCCACTTTCTTCATCAACTACATTTAAGTTTACATCACAACGAAGTGAACCTTCTTCCATCTTAACATCTGAAATTCCAAGATATTTTATAGTTTCTTTCAAATTTGTCAAAAAAGCAATAGCCTCTTCAGGACTATTCATATCAGGCTCAGATACAATTTCAATTAATGGAACTCCCGCTCTGTTATAGTCCATTAGAGTATGTCCATTTTCATTATGAATTGACTTTCCTGTATCTTCTTCAATATGAATTCTTTGTAATCTAAGTTTTTTTACTCCATTTTCAGTATCAATTTCTATATATCCATTTTTACAAATAGGAGTTCTCTCTTGAGTTATTTGATAACCCTTAACCAAATCAGGATAAAAATATTTTTTTCTATCCATTTTCATATCCATAGAAATTTCACAATTAAAGGCATTACCTGCCATTATTGCATATTCAATCGCTCTTTTATTTATTCTTGGAAGAGTTCCCGGATGACCTAAACAAATAGGACAAACATTAGTATTTGGAGGACAACCATATTCATTTTTACAACCACAGAACATTTTTGTATCAGTTTGTAACTCAACGTGAATTTCAAGTCCTATTATTGTCTTTAAACTCATATTAAAGCCCCCTTTCAAAATTCATTGCAAGATTTAATAGTCTTTCATCATCAAATCTCTTACCTATAAATTGAACACTTCCACCAATTTTTTTAAGATTTAAAGGAATGGAAATAGCAGGAAGCCCGGCAAAATTCACAGGCACATTAAAAGTATCCCCTGCATAAGATTTTAAAGCATTATCCTTTTCTGCTCCAATCTTGCTTGGTAGACAAGTTGTTGTAGGAGTTAAAATAAAATCATATTCTGAAAGCACTTTATTAACTTCTTTACTTATCAAGTCTCTAACTTCCAAGCCTTTTTTGTAAAGAGCTTGATTGTTTGAGCTTGCTAGGTAGAAAGTTCCCATTGCAATTCTTCTTTGAACTTCTTCTCCAAAACCTTCACTTCTAGTATTTGTGAAAAGTTCTCTTGTTGAGTCATAATTTTCTGTTCTATATCCATATCTGATTCCGTCAAATCTTGACATATTACTTGAAACTTCAGAACTCATAACAACATTATATACATTTGTAGAATGTTTAATATATTTAAAATCTACTTCTTCGATTATAGCGCCTTGACTCTTTAAATTTTCAATAGCCTTTTTATAATCTTTTAAAATAATTTCGTCAATTTCATAATTTTCGATATTAGAAACTGTTGCAATTTTAATACCCTTTAAAGAAAAATCTTTATCTTCCTTAATATCTAAAGTATCTCTCATTGTAACTGCATCCATTTTATCCAACCCGCCAATTGTATTTAAAACAGGCAAAATTGATTTAACGTCATTTGATAAAATTCCTACTTGATCCAAACTACTTGCCATAGAAACAACTCCATATCTTGAAATCATTCCATAAGTAGGTTTATATCCTACACAAGCACAAAATGATGCAGGATTTCTAACAGAACCACCTGTATCGGATCCTAAACTAATCATAGCTAAATCTGCACTTACACTACTAGCAGAGCCTGAAGATGAGCCACCAGGAATTAAAGTTTCATCAAGAGGATTTTTTGTCGCTCCAAAATAAGAAGTCTCTCCAGAGCCTCCCATAGCAAATTCATCCATATTAACTTTTCCCAGAATAACAGCGTCTTCTTCCAAAAGTCTATCAATAATTGTGGCATTAAAAATTGGAGAATAATTTTCCAAAATTTTTGAACCGCAAGTACTCTTATATCCTTTAACTAAAATATTATCTTTAACGGAAACTGAAACTCCAAAAAGAGAGCCCAATTTTTCTTTATTTCTTAATTTATTATTTAAAAATTCAACTCTTTCCATAATTTTTTCTTTAGAAAAATCAAGAAAAATATTCAAATTCTTTTTGTCTTCAATTTTCTTTATAACATCAGTATAAAATGAAATCAAATCCACCTTACCACTGATAAAATCTTCTCTTATACTTAAAATATCCATTATTTCACAACCCTTTGCAATCTAAAATATCCGTACTCTTTATCACTTGCATTCAAAAGTGCATCTTCCCTTGAAATACTTTCTTCAATCACATCTTCTCTCAAAGGACTATTATGTTCTACAACTATTTCTAGAGCTTCACATTCTGAAGTATCAAGTTCCATAATTTCATTGGCAAAAACTAGAACATCATCGAACTTTTTAGCAATAATATCAAGTTCTTCTTCTTTTACATTCAAGTTTGCAAGATAATAAATTTTCTTTACTTCTTCCTTACTAACCATAAAAATCTCCTATCTGAAATATTAATTATCATGTATTATTTTAACATATTTTGACCAAAAAAACAAAAGAGGCCGTTTAAAAAACAGCCTTATTTTAACCTAAATAGTAGATTTAATCTTTCTATTAGTCATATTTAATCTCTTTATCTTTTTTAATTTTGTTTCCTTAACTTTAGGCTCATCAATCTTTTGACTCATTTTTTTATATTCCGTTTTGAAATAATTTAAAATAGACTCAAAACTTTTATTTAAAACTTCATTATCTGATAAATTCAAGTCCTCTAATGCTCTATCAATTAAATTTTCATGGAATTCATCATGAATTTTTAAAATATCTCTAGCCTTATCTGTTATTTCAACTCTAACAACTCTTCTGTCATCCTTATCGACATATTTTGTTAAATAGCCTTTTTTTATTAGTCTGCTCGCATTAACTGAAAGAGTTCCTTTTGTAACTAACATCGCATCAGCAATATTTCCAATTGTATTATTTTCAATTTTTGAAACATTTTCAAGCAAATGAACTTCATACATTGTCAAAGGTACTCCCTTTTCTTTCATATATTTTTCTTGTATATATAATATAAAATTAAATAAATCAACTAATAATTCGTTTAAAGTTTGCCTCGTTCTACTTTCAGCCATTCTCTACCTCCTAAACTGTATAAAAAGTATATAATAGTATTTCACTTTAGTCAATATCAAAAATCATTATAGTTGTTTTTTTTATAAAATTTATATATAATTATCATATGGAAACTTTACAAAACAACTTAAATATACAAGAAATTCAAAAAAATCTAAAGTATCAACATAATATTGAAATTTTTGACAGTATTGATTCAACAAATAAATATCTAAAGTCAAAGATAAATGAAAAAAAATATGGTACTATAGTAATTAGTAATGAACAAACAAATGGTTATGGTAAAAAAAATAGAGAATTTATATCCAATAAGGATAAAGGAATATATATGTCTATTTTAATTAATCCAAATTGTCTAATTGAGGATTCTTTAAAAATAACAATTTTAACCAGCGTTGCTGTTCTTTCTGCAATTAAATCCATTTGTAATTTAGATGTAAAATTAAAATGGGTGAATGATATAATTTTAAATGATTTAAAGGTTGGAGGAATTCTCTGCGAAAGTCAAATTAACCTAAATACCAATATAATTGACAATATGATTGTCGGAATAGGAATAAATGTAAAAGAATGTAACTTCCCACCAAGTTTAAAAAACATTGCCACATCTATTGAAAATAATACAAATATTAAAATTTCAAGAAATAAATTAATTTCTGAAATAATAAACTTTTTTGACTTATATTTTATAGACAAGGAAAATTACATCGACATTTACAAAGAAAACTCTTATGTTCTTGGAAAAGACATTACCGTAATTCAAAATGATAGACAATTCTATGCAAAGGCATTAGATATTGACGATAACGGTGCTTTAATAGTCCAAGAGCAAGAAAAAATTATCAAATTAATCAGTTCAGATATAAGTATAAGATAACTTATACTTATATCTTTTTTTATGTTTAATTTTTTAATTACCAACAGAACAGATTATTTCTCCACTACAAACTACTTTATTTTCGACTGTTGCACAAACTTCTGCAATATAAATATTTGCTTTATTATTTACAAGTTTTACTTTTAAAGTAAGTACATCTCCGGGTAAAACCATTTGTTTAAATCTCATTTTATTAATACCTGCAAAATAGCCAATTTTCCCTTTGTTTTCTTCTTTGCTAAGCAATAAAACACAACCTGTTTGAGCCAAGGCTTCAACAATTAAAACCCCAGGCATAACATGTTTGTTTGGAAAATGCCCCATAAATTGCATTTCATTGGCACTAACACATTTTGTCCCAACTATTTCAGTCTTATCTTCACTTATATAGTCAATTCTATCTACAAGTAAAAACGGATATCTATGAGGTATTATTTCTTGAATTTCATTTGAATTATAAACCATATTAGTCCTCCCATTTTTTCAAGATTATACTTGCATTATGTCCACCAAAACCTAAAGAATTACTCATTGCATATTTAATATTCTTTTCTATTCCTTTATTTTCAACAATATTCAAATCACATTCTTCATCAATTTTTTCTAAATTCAATGTTGCAGGAATGAAAGAATTTTTTAATGCCAAAGTTGTAATTAGAGCCTCAACCGCTCCACTTGCTCCAAGTAAATGTCCTGTAGCTGATTTTGTAGAACTAACTAATACATCTTTATAATTTTCTCCAAAAGCATATTTTATAGCCAAAGTTTCTGACTTATCATTTAAAGGTGTACTAGTACCATGAGCATTGATATACCCAATATCTTTTGTTTCAAGTCCGGCATCATTAATAGCATTTAACATTGCCTTTCCTGCTCCACTACCATCACTTAAAGGAGCAGTTATATGATTTGCATCACAAGAATTTCCATATCCAACAACTTCAGCATAAATTTTAGCATTACGCTTTAAGGCATGTTCCAATTCCTCAAGAACTAAAACTGCACTTCCTTCTCCCATTACAAATCCATTTCTTTCCTTGTCAAAAGGAATACTCGCCCTGTTTTTATCTGTACTTTCACTTAATGCTCTCATACTTGCAAAACCTGCTACTGCAAGTGGAGTTATAGAGGCTTCACTTCCTCCTGTAAAAACAATATCCAAATATCCGTCTCTAATCTTTAAAAAAGATTCTCCAATTGCATTAGTTCCCGCAGCACAAGCAGTTACAACACTACTGCAGTATCCTCTAGCATCTAAATCAATAGCAACTGTTCCTGCTCCTATATTTATCAATGCCATAGGAATAAAATATGGAGAAACTCTACTAGGACCTTTTTCATTTAACACATTTTCACAATTTGAAATAGTTTCTATTCCACCTATTCCACTTGCTAAAATAACTCCAGTTCTATCTCTATCAAAATCTTCAAGATTTGAGTCTTCAAGGGCTTGTTTAGTAGCAATTCTTGCAAATTTTACAAAACGATCATTAAATTTTAAATCTCTCTTATTATAATATTTTTCAAAATCTAAATCTTTGATTTCAGCCGCAAGTTTTACCTTGTGTTCGCTTGTATCGAATAATGTAATTTCATCAATTCCACATTTTCCGTTTTCTATTGCATTCCAAAGTTCTTCTTTATCATTTCCAATTGGTGAAACAACTCCCAATCCAGTTATAACAACTCTTCTTTTCATATCACACCTACATTAACATTCCACCGTCAACATTAATTACTTGACCAGTTATATATTTTGATTCATCACTAACTAAAAATTTAACAACATTTGCCACATCTTCAGGACTTCCCATTTTATTCATAGGAATTGATTTTAGGACATTTTCTTTTACAGCATCAGAAAGAATATCTGTCATTTCAGTTTCAATAAAACCCGGAGCAATCGCATTACATCTTACATTTAGTGAAACTAATTCTCTTGCAACAGATTTTGTCATTCCTAAAATACCTGCCTTACTTGCTGCATAATTAACCTGTCCAATATTTCCTGTAAGTCCAACTACGCTTGAAATATTAACTATAACACCTGATTTTTGTTTCATCATAATTCTTGAAACATTTTTTATACAGTTAAAACAACCCTTTAGGTTGACATCTATTACCTTGTCAAAATCTTCTTCACTCATTCTTAAAATTAATGTATCTCTTGTAATTCCTGAATTATTGACTAAAACGTCAACTCTTCCCATTTCTTTTACAACTTCTTTAAACATAATTTCAACTTCTTCAAATTTTGAAATATTACATTTGTATAACATAACTTTTACATTATATTCTTCACAAATTCTTTTTACATCTAATGCCTTTTCATAATCGGAATGGTAGTTTATAACTACATCATATCCCTCTTGGGCAAGTTTTATAGAAATAGCTCTTCCTATTCCTCCACTTCCTCCAGTAATCAATGCAACCTTATTCATTTAATAACTCAACCACCTTTCCAATAGACTCAAGACTTTCAACAGGATAAATATTTACATTTGGATTGATTTGTTTAACCAAGCCACTTAATACTTTTCCAGGTCCTATTTCAACAAAAGTATCAACTCCATTTTCAATCATAAACTCAACACTTTGCATAAATTTTACACTTGATTTTATTTGATTTTTCAAAAGAATTTTAATATCTTCATCAGAAGTCTTTCCAACAGTATTAAAAACTATTTTTTTATTAGGCTCTTTAAATTCAACTTCTTTTAATACAGAAAATAATTCTTCACTTGCATTTTTTAAATAACTTGAATGAAAAGCACCACTAACATTTAATTTTTTTGATTTATATCCTAAATCCTTTAATTTCAAAATAGCTTCATCAATACCATCCATACTTCCTGTAATTACAATCTGTTTAGGACTGTTATAATTTGCTATCTCTACATTTTTTATATCTTTAATTACATCTTCAATTACTTTTGCCTCACAACTAAAAATCGCAGCCATACCAGTATTTTTAGGAACAGCATTAGACATTATTTCACTACGTTTTCTAACTAGTTCTAAAACATCTTTTACAGAAATAGCTTCGCTATATGCCAAAGCTGTGTATTCTCCTAAACTCAATCCTGCAGCATATTCACAGTCAATTCCATGACTTTTTAAAACTTTAGCTATTCCTAAAGATACTGCGACTAAACAAGGTTGGGCATTTAAAGTATTATTTAAGTCTTCTGCAGGACCTTCAAAACAAATTTTTTGTAAATTTGAAGGTAAATATTCAAATACTTCTTTAAATGCCGAACTATCTGATAATTCTTTTCCCATTCCTACATATTGAGCTCCTTGACCGGCAAATAAAAATCCTATCTTCATATAATCACCTCAATTCATTATTAGCTTCAGAAACCAATTCTGAAATTAATTCTTTAACAGTTGTTATCTTATCAATTCTATAAGCATTAGTCCCTGAAAATATTAGTCCATTATCAATATCACCTTTAACAGCATTTATCAAAGCTTCTGTTATACAATAAACTGTATTTTTAGGATTACATGGTAAAATACAATCAACACAATATCTAACAGGAATTCTCCCATCTTTATCCAATCTTTCTGTGAATTTATTTCTTATTGCCCTTCCAGGAAATCCTGCTGGGCTTTTAACAATAACAATATCTTCTTTTTTAGCTTTTACAAACATATCTTTGTATTTTTCATGAGCATCACATTCTTCTGTAGCAATAAATCTAGTTCCCATTTGAACACCACTTGCACCTTGCTTCACATATTCTGCAATGTCCTTTCCAGTATAAATACCACCAGCCACAAAAATTGGAATTTTTTGATTATATTTTTCTTCATAATTAACAACTAATTTTAAACAGTCTTCTAAAATCTCATCAATACTTTCACAAGTATCATTTAAAATATCATCTTTTTTAAAACCAAGATGACCTCCAGCTTCACTTCCTTCAATAACTACAAAATCAGGAATCTTATTATGATGTTGATCCCATCTTCTTAATATTAGATTTAAAGCCTTTCCACTTGATACGATTGGAGCGATAAGAACATCACTCCCTTTAGTTAATTCTGGTAAATTAAGAGGAAGTCCGGCTCCAGAGATGATTGCATCCACACCTAATTTAACACATTCCTTAACATAAGACGCATATTCAGTTGTTGCAACCATTACATTAACTCCAAGTAGTCCCTTTCCACCGGAAATTTTTCTTGCCTTATCAACTTCTTCTTTCATTGCAAGAAAATTATCTTTAGAAGTTTCTTTTAAAAATGTTTTACAGCTATAACCAGGATGAGCGAAACTTAGTACTCCCATACAATTTTCTCTCATAACATTTCCTACTAAACTTGATAGGGAAATTCCAACTCCCATACCACCTTGAATAATAGGTACTTCTAAAATTTTATCTTTTAATTTAACAGACTTAAGCATAGTCTCCACCTATTAATTTTTTCAATCTTTCAAACTCTTCCTTACTTTCTTTCATTATATTTTCAAAAATTTCATTTAGAGTCTTTTCTTCTTTTATTAAACCAGAAATTTGTCCAAGCATAACGGAACCATTTTTAACGTCACCCTCAACAACTGCTCTTTTTAAAGAACCCAATGTCAATTTTTCTAATTCCTCTCTTGATGAAATTTCTCTTTCCAATTGTAAAAATTTTCTACTCATATCATTTTTTAAAATTCTAACAGGTGTATTTATAGTTCTACCTGTAACTACAGTATCAATATCTTTTGCTTTAATTACAGCATTTTTATAATTTTGATGTACTGGACATTCTTTAGCTACAAGTAAACAAGTTCCAACTTGCACCCCAATAGCTCCTAAAGATATAGCTGCATTAAAACCTCTACCATCAGCAATTCCTCCTGCAGCAATTACAGGAATATTAATCGCATCTACTACTTGTGGAACTAATGCCATTGTTGAAAGTTCTCCAACATGACCACCTGATTCAGTTCCCTCTACTATAACCGCATCAACGCCAACACTTTCCATTCTTCTTGCAAGAGCAACACTTGGAACTACAGGAATAACTTTTATTCCTTCAGCTTTTAATTTTTCAACATATGCTCCGGGATTTCCCGCTCCAGTAGTTACAACAGCAACTTTTTCTTCTAAAATGACTTCTATTATTTCATCACAATAAGGATTCATAAGCATTACATTAACCCCAAAAGGTTTATCAGTAAGTTCTTTACATTTTTTTATAGACTCCCTTACCATTTTAGAATCCATAGCACCGGTTCCAATAATTCCAAGTGCCCCTGAATTACTAACATCCGCCGCAAACTCTGCAGTTGAAATATTTGCCATTGCTCCTTGAAAAATCGGATATTTTATTCCTAATATTTCATTTATCATTGTATTCTCCTATATTTCAATAATAGTAGAGCCCCAAGTCAATCCCCCTCCAAAGCCGACTAAAATTACTTTATCTCCTTTAGCAATTTCATTCAACTCAAAGGCTTCACAAAAAGCCATTGGAATACTTGCAGCACTTGTATTTCCATATTTTTCTAAATTAACAAAAAATTTATCATTACTTACATTAAGTTTTTTTGCAACATTATTTATTATTCTCTGATTTGCCTGATGTGGAATAATTAACTTAATATCTTCTAATGTTAAATTTGTCATATCCAAAATATTATTTATTGATTTTTCCACAGCATTTATAGCGAATTTAAAGACTTCTTTACCATCCATCTTTAGAAAACCAGATTTAAGAACTTTGTTTTTCATTTCAAAATTCATCTCTACATTTTCAGCAAGTAAAACTTCATCATTTCCTAAACTACAAGTGTAAAATTCTTCATTCTTTTCATCTTTTTCAACTACAATTGCTCCTGCTCCATCTCCAAACAAAACACAAGTATTTCTATCTTCAAAATTTATTATTCTACTAAGCGTTTCACAGCCTATAACCAAAGCTTTTTTATGATATGTATTAAGCATAGAAGCTACAATTTTTAAGGCAAAAACAAAACCTGTACAAGCAGCATTAACATCAAATGCTGTTACATTTTCTCCAAGTCCTAATTTTTCTTGTACCATACATGCTACAGATGGAGTATAATTATCAGCAGTCATAGTTGCGCAGACAATCAAGTCAATTTCATTTTTATCAATATTTGAATTTTTTATTGCATCAACAGCAGATCTATATGCTAATTCACTCGTATTTTCATCAGAAATTCTACGTTCCCTTATTCCTGTTCTTTGAAAAATCCATTCATCACTTGTTTCTACAAATTTAGAAAGATCATCATTAGTAACAACTTTTTTCGGAACGGCTTTTCCAAAACCCAAAATTTTCATTAATAAACTCCAATATTTCTATATTTTTTATATCTATTAGAAAGCAAACTACTCTTACTAACTTTTCTCAATTCTTTTAACTTTCTATAAATACAATCATCTAACAGTTTTATCACTTCAGAAAAATTATTTTGAGCTCCACCAAAAGGCTCTTTTATAATTTCATCAACTATTTTTTTCTCTCTAAGATCTGAAGCAGTAAGTTTCATCATTTCACTTGCTTCTTTACATCTAGTTTCATCTTTCCATAAAATAGAAGAAAAACCTTCAGGAGATAAGACAGAATAAATAGAGTTTTCAAGCATAATAATACTATCTCCAATACTAAGAGCAAGAGCTCCTCCACTTCCACCTTCTCCGATTACAACACAGATTATTGGTGTTTCAAGAGTTGAAAACTCATATAGACATTTTGCAATAGCTTCTGCTTGACCTCTTTCTTCGGCGTCTTTGCCCGGATATGCTCCGGCAGTATCAACAAAAGTTATAATTGGTCTTTTAAATTTCTCTGCCTGTTTTGCAAGTCTTATCGCTTTACGATAGCCCTCAGGATTACTCATTCCAAAATTTCTTTCAATATTTTCTTCTGTAGTTTTTCCCTTAGCTTGTGCTATTATAGTAACGGGAATATTATGGAACATTCCAATTCCTGAAATTATTGCCTTGTCATCTCCATAATAACGATCCCCATGTAATTCAACAAAATTTGAAAATAATCTTTTGATGTAGTCTTCTGCTTTAGGATGTGCTTTATTTCTTGCAATACAAACTCTATCCCAAGAAGTTAGATTTTGATTTGCTTCATAGCAAAGCTTTCTTATTTTAGTTGTAAGAACTTCTCTTTCTTGCTCATCAGTTGTATCATTCTTTTTCTCTATAAGTTCTCTTATTATTTTTTCATAATCTTTATATTCCATTACTTCGCTCCATGTAAAATTAAAAGTTTATGTATTGTATCTTTTAATCTATTTCTACTTACAATAAGATCTACAAAGCCTTTTTTCAACAAGAACTCGCTTCTTTGAAATTCTTCAGGCAATTTTTCATTTATTGTTTTTTCAATAACTCTCTTTCCTGCAAATCCAATAAGAGCATTAGGTTCTGCAATAATAATATCTCCAAGCATTGCAAAACTTGCACTTACTCCTCCTGTAGTAGGATCTGTTAAAATAGTTATATACAATAAACCCTTATCACTATGTTTTTTGAGTGCTGAACTTGTCTTTGCCATTTGCATTAAAGAAGTAATTCCCTCTTGCATTCTGGCTCCACCACTTGCAGTTGCAATAATTAAAGGTAATTTTTTTAATGTTGCATATTCGATGGAACGTGTAATTTTTTCTCCTACAACTTTTCCCATACTTCCCATCATAAAATTACTATCCATTGCACAAACAACAGCTTTAATTCCTGAAATTTCTCCAATGCCACAAACAACAGCCTCATTTATTCCACTATTTGCTCTAGCTTTATCAAGCTTTTCATCATATTGATAGAAGTTTTCTTCATTATATGTAGTAATTTCTGCATCAAATTCATCAAAGGAGTTAATATCACAAAGTTCTCTGATTCTTTCTGGTGCTCCTATTCTCAAATGATGTCCACATTTATTACAAACATATAGATTAAACTCCCATTCCTCATTGGTACTATTCTCCTTACAATTAGGACAAGCCTTAAAAAGATTATCAGGAATTTCCTTTGGTAAAAATGTAGTATTATATTTTCTATAAATTTTAAGTTTAGTTATCTCATTTTTTCTATGATTAAATAAATTCTGCATTTTCACTCAACTCCTTTATATATTTTGCAACATATCCAGTATCATATTTTCCACTAATAAATTTCGGACTATGTAGTAGCAAATATTGAAATTCTATATTTGTACTAACTCCATCAACAAATAGTTCTTCAAGGGCTGTTCTCATCTTCTTTATGCAAGATAATCTCGTTGGTGCATAAGTTATCACCTTCATTATCATTGAATCATAAAAAGGTGGAATTGTGTATCCATTATATACTGCAGTTTCAATACGAACTCCATTTCCACAAGGAATATTCAAAAATTGAATCTTACCAGGAGAAGGAGCAAAATTTTTCTTAGGATCTTCAGCTGTAATTCTACATTCAATAGCATAACCCTTAATTTTAACATCTTCTTGCTTAATATTAAGTTTTAAACCAGATGCAATACGAATTTGTTGTCTTACTATATCGACTCCAGTAATCATCTCTGTAATAGGATGCTCTACCTGAATTCTTGTATTCATTTCCATAAAATAATAATTGCCGGTTTTATCAACTAAAAATTCAATAGTTCCTGCTGAATAGTATTTTAAATGCTTACAAATTTTAACAGCGTCTTCAATCAACTTTTCTCGAATATCTTTTTCAAGAATGTGACAAGGCGCCTCTTCTAAAATTTTTTGATTTTTTCTTTGCATTGAACAATCACGTTCATAAAGATGAATTACATTTCCAAACATATCTCCTAAAACTTGTACCTCAATATGCTTTGGAGCTTCGATATATTTTTCAATATAAACTCTATCATCATTAAAACTAACTTTTGCTTCAGATTTTGCAGTATTATAATTTTCGACAAAGTCAGAACTGTCCCAAACAATTCTCATTCCCTTGCCGCCACCACCACTAGAGGCTTTTATAATAATCGGATAGCCAATTTTTTCCGCTTCTAAAAGTCCGCTATCTGAATTCTCAATTACATTTTTTGTTCCAGGAATTACAGGTATTCCAATATTTATCATTTGTAATCTGGCTTCATTTTTATCCCCTAACATACTTATTAATTCATGATTAGGGCCTACAAAAATTAAACCACATTCTTCAACTAATTTTGCAAATTTAGGATTTTCACTTAAAAAACCGAATCCCGGATGAATTGCATCACATCCGCTACTACAAGCAGCCTGAATAATATTATTCATATTAAGATATGATTGTAGAGGATTATCAGGTCCTATACATATTGCCTCATCCGCCAAATTAACATGTAATGCTTCCTTATCTCCAACTGAATGAACTGCAACTGTCGTTATTCCCATTTCTTTACATGTTCTAATTATTCTTACCGCTATCTCTCCACGATTAGCAACTAATAACTTTCTAATCATTCTAATCTCCTATTAAGATAAGTTCCTCATTAAACTCAACCATATTTCCATTTTGTGCTTTAATTTCAAGTACAGTTCCGCTCTTATTGGACTTTATCTCATTCATAACTTTCATAGCTTCCAATATGCAAATTATATCGCCCTCTTTAATCTTTTGACCGACTTTTACATAAGGAGCTTCATTTGCACTAGGTGCAGCATAAAAAGTTCCAACAAAAGGAGCTTTAATCCAATCTCCTTTAATATCATCGAGTTGTTCTTCTACTTTTTCAGACTTTACAGGATTACTCTTTTCTACAATATTTACAACTTCTTTTGCAACATATTCAACTTTATTATTCTTAAGATTAATCTTTAAATCTTTAAGCTCTAAAGTCATTTCATCTAATCCTGAATTTTTAAACAACTCAACAATACTACTTATTTTATCAATATCCATAAATTTCTCCTAAAAATTAAGTAAGCTATTGTTTCTAGCTTACTACTTTGTTTTTGAATCTATTATATCTATTACATCTTGTACAGTTTGTAATTTTACAAGTTCTTCATCTTCAATCTTTATATCAAATGCTGACTCTAATTCCAAAGCAAGTTCAATTGATGATAAAGAATCTATTCCTAAATCTTCATTCAATCTTGCAGTAGGAACTACTTCACTTCCTTCGATATTTAATGACTCAACTAAAATTTCTCTAACTTTTTCTAACATAATTTTATCCCCTTTATTATTTTGATTATCAAATCTTTGACAGT
>ERZ773099.1479-NODE-1479-length-17371-cov-11.177986_pt1 | contig 17371 bp, 16 predicted proteins | sample MGYA00511120_ERZ773099 | MGnify/ENA primary metagenome ERZ773099 (study PRJEB29015, sample SAMEA2738012) | human oral metagenome | biome: human oral; feature: human-associated habitat; material: dental | place: China | collected 2104 ...
AATAAGAGTCAGAATTGCATACAATGCGATAAATGCTCTAGAAAAAATATTAAGTGCAATTTTCAATTTTCTTCCTCCTTTTGAATAAAATTATAATATTAAGCATTTGCGAAACGCCAAAAGCCGTATAAATACAACACTTTTTGTTACTAAATATAAAAATCGCCTCTAGGTCTGTGATATAATGGAGTTGCACAAAACCATAAATCACATCCCTAAAGGAGACATTACTATGATATCACAAAAACAACTCTCTTTGGCAGATATTTTTAAAGATTGTAAAGATATTTTTGAATCTGACAAACCTCAGTTTCTGACTCTGCTCGAAAATCACATTGACCTTGATGAATTTATTTCAATTTCTTTTTACAATCATTATTATGCAGCCACCGGCAGAAATCGCAAATATCCTTTGACTGCTATGCTTTGGGCTTTGATCATTCAACGCCTGTTTTCTATTCCTACAGATTTTCTTTTGCTGATCTTTCTTCATTATTCCAAACATCTTAGAGAATTCTGCGGTTTTACCAAAGTTCCTGATGCTTCTAAAATCACTCGTTTTAAGCAGGATTTTTTATTGGACTTACAATCTGTTTTTGATAAGCTTGTTGATATCACTGAACCGATATGTAGGGATATTGATAACAACCTTGCCTCTATGCTTTTGTTTGACACTTTCGGTATTGAAGCTTATGTAACTGAAAACAATCCTAAATATGCCAACCGTATTATAAGACAGCTAAAAGCCTATGCAAAATCCATGAATTTTGATACTTCTTATGACCCTTATAAGGCGGTATATACTTCTATGCCTACATCAGCTTCGTCAAACCATGAGGTCAAACAGCGGTACATTAACGGACATTTCTGCTACGCTTACAAGTTCGGCATTATTACCAACGGACTTGGAATTGTTCGCTCAATTGATTTCTACAACAAGAATTATCTTGCTTCCCATCCTGATATTGTAGTTGAAAAGAAAGCAAAATCTCCGGATGAATATAAATCTCTTGCTGATTCCAAAGCTTTACTGCCTACCTTAAAGGATTTTAAAACAAGACATCCGGGTATTAAACCATCTATATTCCTTGGTGATGCAGCCTTTGATACTATTGAGATTTACAAATCACTTTTTGAAGATTTCAATTTCACAAAAGCATTTATTCCTTTAAAAGTTAAGCTCTCAATGGATAGTGTTAAATATACATTCAACGAAAATGGAATTCCCTTTCTACCTATTTCATATCAAGCTCAATTTCGTTTACTTGTCTTTGTTTTCTATACGAAGCAATCCATTATCATTTAATCTTTCTAAAGATAGAAACTGTGTCCTTGCCAGTTTTCTAAGCTCCACCATTCTCTCTTTTTGCTCCACACCTCTTTTCAATCAGGATGGCATTATAGCTTTCCATATTTACAAGTACCAAAGGCTCATTAAGGCTTGCATAATCTCTAATATTACCTTTTAAGCTCGGATTTTCCTCTCGCCACTGTTTTGCTCTCTTACCAAAAAGTGCTACATTGAGCATATTCGCTTCACTTGCATACTTGCATGATAATTGTTCGCTCGTAAGATCTGCCAAAAGATAAGTTTTAATCGCATCGGTATGAATTCGATAATTGATCTTTGAAATCTCTCTGTGTAAGTTCCACGGAAGAGACAGTTTTGAGTTTTCATCACTTTTTAATCTTTTGTAATCTTGAATAATATATAACTTAAATTCAGGAGAAATCCAAGAGGCAAACTCCATAGCTATATCATAATGTGCATAAGTTCCACCATATCTCCCCGACTTGGATATGATGCCGATAGCATTTGTAGAATCAATCCATTTTTGAGGAGTCATGGTGAACCGATTAAGCCCTGCCTCATTTCTAAACGTGTCGAATTGCACACGGTTAAAATCAGAATTGTTCAGAACCTCCCATAAACCTATAAATTCCAATGTATTCCTATTTCTCATCCAGTTCTGAATGACAAATCTCGGATCATCCGTATTCTTATACCTCGCAATATCTGTTAAACTGATATAGTCATTCTTAAAATCTTCTGTATAAATTTGTATCGAAAACCCCTTTGCTTCTATGGTATCTTTCTTTTGTTTCGACATCATATACTCCTTTCTACCTTAGCACTCTTTACAGCAATCTATTCCTGAATAAATCACTCTAAAGAATACTAAGGCTCATATATTCTCGTGTTCCGAACATTGGTAGAGCATCCGGAACCCTTGATTTTCTAAGACTATTTGCCACTGTCATTATTATGACACAAAACCCGCAGACAGGGGCATAAAGAGTACCTTCAAACGGCTCGATCATAGCAGCAATAAGTTGAACAACATCATGTGAAGTATAGAATTCACCTTCTTCTTTCGTTGTATTTACTGCAAACTCTTTAAGAAAATATTCGTATACATATCCAATCAAATCCTTTTCTACTCCAAAAGCCTTATGACTGATTTTATTTACATCATCAACAATCTTTTTAATATCATTAGATGCTAAATTTCCGGTAATAAATGTACCCTTGATAAAACAACCTTTGAGCTGAGGATCTTCCTCTTCAAGTCTTGTCAGTGTAGTGTCAAGTGCAACATTAAGCTTTGGTGCCGGCATATTAATAATTGTTGACTATCTTGCTTCCATCGGAAGATTATATGTTCCATCCGCAAAAAATTCCGCTCTTATATTCTCATCATCTGGGTCAAGTCCTTGTTCGATTAAAGTCTTACGAAGTACTTCTTCCATCTTCGTATTTTTCTCCGATAAATCTCAAGAATACAAGAGTTAGCATCATATCTTTCTTTTCAAATAACGAACCGGAATTATGTGCAACACGCAAATGATCTCTACAAGAGAATAAAATACTATCTATATTCTATGCTTTTTCATCAGTTTTCTTCTTAGCTATTATATTATTTATCCCACTCTATTTCCAACGCACTAAAATCAGATTCCTGTGCCTTACAGAATTCTTTGATTTTTTTTCATAGCAGACATGGCTTTATATTTCCACTTACCCCATATGATTGATATAGGAGAATGACACTCCAAGTTCTCTACCGAATGCCTCCTGCGATAGAAAGCATTTTAACAAATTTTTTTATTTCTTCTGAATATGTCATATTATTTCATCTCCATATGTATCTATGTCAGTGATATAGCATAATTATAGCATATATTCGATAAAAATTCGCTCTCTCCAGTCCATATATAACTTTTGCAGATGATTTTTTTATTTTCCTTTTAAAAAATGTCCTTTTGATACCCCTTTCAAGGCTAATAGATAGAGAAAAAGCAATTTTTCAAATGTATCCGTTCTCTTTATCACTTATTTTCCAAAAGAATCGGAACTTTACCGGTACAGTTAATATTCCGTCGGAACATAAAAAAAGGCACGACCTACATTGTAGTAAGTTATACCTTTTTTCATAGATTAAAAATCCCTAATTGAAGACCGCTAACAGTTTTTTTATGCAAAAATATGTTTACATTACCTCATAACCTGCCTCTATAATTGCCTCATGTATCTTTTCTACACTCAAATCATCTTCATGTGTAACCACAACTTCCCTCTCGCCTACATTGGCCTCTACCTTAATTACCTTATCCAGGGCTTTTATAGCCTTTTCAACACTTGCTTTGCAATGTGAACACATCATTCCGTTTACCTTTATAGTTGTAATCATATTTTCTCCTTGTAATATTATTTTCTCTATATTATTTACAAAATATTATAAAGTGAAGCTTCTGCCTTATCACAATATATTTTATAAATAATTACAGATTAAAAATAATAATCATTTTTATAGTCAAAAATATACTATATTAATAAAAAACCGGCAAGGTATTTTAATTAAATCTCTTTAACTCTCCTATCCTGTAGCATTATTTCATAAACCTTCATAACTTCCAAACCTAAGCATAAAACCGCTATCTTAAGTGTTAAATCTACTAATTTCTTGCTCTGTTTTTGATTCTAAAGTCCTAAGTTCCTACTCCTATGCTTTCGGCATACGAACCTTCCTAATTCCCTGCCTTGATACTATAAATCCCATATCTATGCTTGGCTTATAATTTCTTATATTAGGGATTCTAATCATATTCTGATCTTCCGGAGAGCCGAGTATTATCAGGTTGTTAGCCGCTCTGAATATTTTGGTAAGTTCATCAAAGCCCTTTAACTTATTAGGTACAGTGCTTACTACTATACTTAAACCATACTCCAAAGCCTTGGCAAATGCCCTTTCAGTCTCAGCCTTTCTAAGTTTTACAAGCTCTATAAAATTATCCGCATCATCTATAATTATAGCAGCTTTTTCCTGCTCCTTTACAAAATCTTTTAATCTTTTTACAGAGGCTTCTTCAATATACCTGTTTTCTCTTTCGTCAACATAAGCTATAAGAGCATCTATAAAGCTATCCACACCTGCCGCACTGTCCACGCAGGTATCATTAGAACCGGTTTCCATATCGAGGAAATCACCACCTCTGATATCTGCAAGGAAGAGCTTACTTCCCCTTAGCTGAGAGTATATGATTTTTAGTACATTGGTTTTTCCGGTCTGTGATAATCCAAGTATTAGATTCACCGTAGCTGTAAGCTCTATCGCCTGTATGCTTACATTTTCTGTATCCAAACCTATAGCTGCCTTTCGCTCGGACAAGATGTCTTTATTAAATATATCACCAAACATTACCATATCCGGCATAACCTTTATCTTATCCGGCTTTTTAGCAGTATTGATACTATCTATAGTTTCCACAAGGCTAAGCACATTCTTAGAATAGCCCACACCTTCACCGCCTACCGCTTTGTAAACCTGCATAAGATTGGTATCCTCAAGCTTTACCAAGGCTCTGCCCTTAACTTCAGGTATCTTATACTTTGATCTTCCCATAAGAGAATTAACATCACTTGCCTCAACTAAGAATAAAGCAATCTTAGTCTTAAAATTATTAAGTGTGGCATACCTTAGCACTCCGTATCTTGCAGCACTTATAACGAGGTAAATTCCAAGACCGGCTCCGTCTCTTGCTACCTTATTGATCCACTCTTCCATATCAAACTCTATCTCTTTGATAATATCAATATTGTCTATAAAGATGATTTTAGCCGGCAGCCTTTCTTTGCTGATTTCGTTATACATGGTAAAATTCATTGCCAGTGCCTTGGATAAAAGCTTTTTCCTTAATTTAATTTCATTTTCTATACTTACAATAAGCTTTCCGAGTCTTTCCATATCATCAAATACTATATAATCGGCTACATGAGGCATGCTTTTAAGCTGTATAAGCCCCGAGTTACCAAAGTCCAACACATACATATGCAGATTAGGCGGAGAGTTATTGATAGCCAGATCCAAAATAATATTCATAATACAGGTAGACTTACCGAAGCCTTGTGATGAAAATATTGCAAGATGCCCCTCTTTAATAAAATCAAATTCATATTCAAGCTGCTGTTGCTTATCCGGTATATCGGCAAGTCCTATATGAGTCTTCATGCTTAAATCAGGCTTAAGTGCCACATCAAAAGGAGCTTCCAAATACTTTGTTACATAGGGATTTAATATATTATCCTTCAAAGGCTCAAGCCAAGGTCTTTCAATGTCTTCAATATTTAATTCATCATAAACCTTCCTTATATAGTCTACGCTTACATCAAGTTCAGTACTCGGCTTAGTTTCTTTTTTATACTCTTCTTCTTCCAAATCACTTAGCAAAACCTTTTGACCTATTTTATTGACCCTATATATGCTGCTGTCAAAACTTAATTCTTTCTTCTCAAAGTAGGGTGCACCGCTCCAAGCCGACTGAAAAAGCTCATAGATCTCATTGTTACCTACTTGCAGATACGCCCTTCCCGCCTGAGTTATATGGGCGGCATCTTCAGTTTTAATAACTTCCTTACTGTCCGCACTGTTTTGCACCTTTAATGCAAGCTTGAACTTGGAGTTTGACCAGATCTGGTCATTGACCACACCTGAGGGTTTTTGTGTGGCAAGTATTAAATGTACACCCAAGCTTCTTCCGATTCTTGCGGTAGACACAAGCTCCGTCATAAAGTCCGGCTGTTCCTGCTTAAGCTGTGCAAACTCATCCGAGATTATAAGCAAATGAGGCAGGGGCTTCTTTAGTTTGCCTGCCTTATACAGCTTCGTATAATCATTGATATTATTGACCTCGGCTTCATTAAACAAGGTCTGTCTTCTTGCAAGCTCACTTCGTATAGAAGCAAGCGCCCTTAAACTCTCGCTTTTGTCAAGGTTTGTTATAGTTCCGAGCAAATGAGGCAGCTTTGCAAATAAATTCGCCATGCCTCCGCCCTTATAGTCTATAAGCAAAAATCCTATATCGTAGGGATGAAAATTTATTGCAAGTGAGAGGATAAAGCTTTGTATGATTTCCGACTTACCGGAGCCGGTAGTTCCGGCTACCAGTCCATGAGGACCATGGGCTTTTTCATGCAAATTAAGATATACTATATCCTTCTCGGCTCTTAAACCAAGCGGTACAGCCATAGACTTATATATAAGGCTTTTATTCCATCTATCAAGGATCTTTAACTCTTTAGGACTTCCTACCTCATACATATCGAAAAAGCTTAGGCTCTCAGGTATACGACTGCTGCTACCCTTTATATGCTCAAGTGCATTAAGCCTTCTTGCCATAAACTCCGTATCAACTTTCGAAGAGTCCTCAAGCAAAAGCTCCTTGGACACCAAGCTTCCCTCATTAAGTAACAATGTAGCAAATCCTTTTCCTTCTATTACAAGAACCGTTTTTATATTCTCCGCAAGTTTACTTTTATCATCACTTGAAAAGATTATAGAAACACCCATTCTTTTATCAAACTCCTGTATATACTCCATAACGGAATTATCCATAATGAATTTGGGCTCATCTACGATAAATACATAGTGCGGTAAGAACTTTATATCCTTTTTTTCTTCATTTAACTTATTTTTCCTGCCCTTTAATATACCGCTCATACTTGAAAGCACCTGCTCACTGTGATTATCGGCATATACCAAGGTTCTTACATTTACATCTTTTAATTTAAAATGAGGATAATAAGAAAAGGCTTCAAATTCCTTCTCAAACTCTTCATCTACAAACATGATTATTTCAAGGTCATGGTAACTGTGGAAAAAACAAAGCTGAGTTATAATGCTTTTGATAAGTTTATGCACATAGGGCTTTTCACCGACCAAGCCCAAATTGGCATTTTTAAGATCCACCACCATAGGCAAATCATCTATATAAGAATACTTTTCATATAGACTTTTTGCTTCATCTTTAAGCCTTTCTTCTTCCAGGGACTCTATATCTTCACTGTAACTTATATCGTAGCTTGACTTCATCCCGGACTTTCCTAAAGAGATATGTAAAAAATCACTGTCATCAAAACCTCTTTCATAGATCCTGTCAGAATACCCAGCTATCATTTTCTCTATACTCTGTATACTTGGATAAGTAAACTCAAGTGCTTCCTTTTGCTTTAAGTATAACTTATGCAAAGTCTTTCTTTTTTCAAGCAGATACTTTTCATAGTTTTTTACCCTCTTAAGCTCTCTTTCCTTAAACTCCTTACCTTCCTGTATGGAGGTATATACGGAAAATACAATACTCAAAATAAAGGTACTTATACTCATAAGAATATACATACCCCTTTTTAAAACTATACTTACAGCCACTGTCATAAGCATGGTAAGAAGAGGCATTGCTATACGCTTTGCCATATCAAACTTAGGCTTTTCTTCCTTGGTTTTAGGATTTTTAATATCCTCACTGTCAGTTGGTAAGGATTTTCTTATTCTGGGGGCTTTTTTATATACGGGAAAACCGTCAAATACAGAATACTCCTCAAGTACAGCCTGTAGGGAGGTTTTGTAGCTATTAGAAGAAATCTCTATAAAAGAATCATATAGATTTATCTTGACCTCAGGGAAAAAAATCATTGTACCCTTGTCAAGCTCATAAATTCCCCTTTCTTTAATAACAGCATTAACATATACTCTTCCTGATAAAATATTTAACTTAAGTCCTTCAAGAATCAGGTCTATACTCTTATCTTTTATTACTATATCGGCATCTTCATCAGCCGATATTCTTATGATATTTTTTAGATAATATCTTTGATACGGCACATTCTCAAAAAGAAGAGGCATTATTTTATCAGGATTTGACTTTGAAAAATCTTCCAAACTTAGAGAATTGATACTTATATCTTCTACCTTTCGAGTATTACCGGACTTTATATTTTCCTCACCCTTTGTATAGCTGTCTTTTTCTAAAGCAGGACTTATGCACAAATCTTCCTTTGAAGCAAATACGGCTTTGTCAACCGTTATCTTACTCTTAATTGATAATTCTATATACTTTTTATCATTATATAATATAAGGCTTGTCATCTAAAAAACTTCCCTTTACTATTGATTTACATTTTCTGTAGTCTTTTTCATTTCCTCTATAAGCTTTTCAAGTTCAGATATACGAGCCGCCTTATCCTCACCGCTTTTACTAAGATCCGCTTTTAAATAGTTAAACTCTTTAATATAGGCAAAAAGCAGCATTTCCTTATCTCCAAGCCTCTTTGCCATATCTATAGCCTCCGCAAACTGAAGCCTGCCTATTAAAATCCAAAAATCATACACATGGCTGTCAATATTAAGGCTCATAGCCGACAGGACATTCTCCCTTTGCCTTGGAGTAAGTCCCTCCGTAGATACATAGGCTCTTGCAAGTATGTACTTAGATTCTGTGGGAAGTCTGTCAAGTTTTATATTCTGTAGGGTATCTTCAAGATTTACATAATCCATAGAAAGGTAGAGTTGATATGCCTTTATAAGTCTGTCCTTAAATACAAAATCATATTTATATAAATATAATGAGTAGACAAAGCTTGATATAGTAAGCCCCAGCATAATAGGCATAAAAACTTTTATAAGTTTATAATTTCTTATAGAAATGCTCTTGGTTTTAGTATTTATATACTCTTCCCGGGACTTATACATTGACAAAAGCCATGCTCTTAAATCTTTGGTACTTTCTATACCTGCAAGCTGTTTAAGCTCCTTGTGCTTTATATAAAATTCATTTCCGCCTACATAATAATCCTCAAAACCTAAATTCGGTTTTAATACATAGGCTACCAGTGCCTTGTAACGGGGTAAAAAGCTATCTTCCTCATTAGCTCTTGTCTTATCCCTAAAAAGTAATGAGGGAATCAAGTTTACATCGTAGACCAGATTATCGGGACTTATATCTACAATATATCTGTCACTTATGCTGTTAAGCTCTGCTACATTGTAAAGCAGCCTGTACTTATCCTTTAACTTTAGGTCTAAAGCTTCACTGAACTTACTTTGTTCACTTAGATCAAATATAAATATACTCTCATCTTCAGTCTCTTCTATGCTACAGTCTAAAAGATGTTTGCATGGAAAGCTGAGTAAAAACCTTTTATCTTTTTTTATATTTATCTGCGAGTTTTTTATCATAAGTTTATATGTGCTTTCCATTTAATACCTTTCCGTTACATACCGCTATTAACTTATCTCCCGAGACTATACCTGCCTCTTCCAAAGTAAAATATGCACTTACAAGTCTCTTTTGCATATATGAATAATAAAAATCTATACTCATCATTTTCAGTATTTCCTGCTGCTTTACAATTTCCTTAAATGCACAATCTATTATATTATTGCTTTCCATACATAATTCAACATTTATAGAAGCTATTTGTAAATTAAATGTTATCTGCATTGCTTTTACTCCTCGACCTTAGATAAACTGCAAAAAGAATAAGAAACACAAACCACAGCGAAAAAATAAATACATAAAAGTAGCTCTTTTCATCCGTATTGGAATTAAGTACATTTATCCTGTAGTACTTGGGGCTTGTGGTAAATAAATTGCTTTCTGCAACTTCCTTTTGAAAGTTCAAGCTTACATTGATTTTGTTATCTAAAGTACCGCTCCAAAGCCCCTGTCTTAATAAATCCATACTTTCAACCTCTTTAGCCTCTGCACTCTTAAATATCTTTCCTGCATCCTCTGTCAGTATATCTACATCAAAACTGTCGGTAAAAGCCTGATTATTATTATAATTTTTCTGATTTAAAACATCTGTATCAAGATTTAGTTTTGAGTTTGTGTTTATATAGGACATATTTGTATGTAGCTCTTTAATAGCCGGACCTTTCTTTATTATGTATTCTATAAAACTAAACTTATAAATATAATACTTATGCTGTTTCTGTTCCTTGAAGATTTTTTATAAATCTGTTTTCGGTTTCTTGGCAACAGGCTTTATATTGGTTTAATAAGTCTTTGTAAGTTTCAAGTCCTGTTTTTATGTTTTTATAGTTTTGTATAACAGTATTTAATTTACTTTTGGCACTACCTGTTTCAGTTATGCTTGAAAGAATATCTCGGTTATGTTCCATATATTGTATAAATCTTCTATCCACTTTCGCAATATAGTTGTCAAGTTGTTCAATTAGCTCGTCTACTTTGCTGTAATTGATTGTTGCTTTTCCGGTTTTGTAACTTTTATATTGAAAAGAATTGTATACTTTCTCATCAAGGGCTGTCGAATAATCAGCGAGTACTCTGGGACCTTCTAATATTTTTTGCCAAAAACATATTGCTTCAACAACATCATCGATATTTTTCATCTCCATAACATCAATTTCAATTTCAAGACCTATTTCTTTACAATAAGCGAGCATCTCTCGACCTTCTTCTTCTTCAAAGGTCCTACCCAGCACAGATATTATATCTAACATTGCTGCCGTCATTTGTTGATTCAGTTTATTTTCAAAATTATCTTTTTTCCCTATAGGCGGTTTTTTATTTACCCCATATTGTAGGAACGACATAACTGCATAACTGGCAGGTTTTCTGAGTTGTGGAGGTAGCTTCTCTATCTTTAAATATACTGCTCTAACAAACTTCCATACCACTCCGGGTCCACTTCTAAATGGAGCAATTTCTCCTGTTTTTAAGTTATAAATCGATCCGATATAATGAGCTGACATAATAGATTTGGGGTCATAATAACCTTCGCACCATCTTGTATTATTATCACTATAAAGTGACTTCCCAAAAGGACTTACATAGTCGTTCACCTCAATTAATTTAAACATATATTTTTGTAATTCTTGAATTCTCTCAATACCTATAGCTTTAACTAATTCTTCATATGTCTCAGGTGATACTCCCGGTCCGTCTATTCCAAAGCACCTATCTATTTGATCGCCATTTAAAATCATTGCCAAAGCAGCTAAGGAATCACCTTTTGAATGTCCTCCTACAGTAAGGATTTTATCAGCCCATTCATCACCATGTTCTTTAAGTAACTTATCCATATATTCCATCGCTTCTATTTGCATTGGTGATAAATAATTATAAGTATTACCATACTTATCTACATAGCATTTGGAATAATCACTTGTTCCTATCTCCATCTCCGCATTATCTATCCATGAGCGATCAGGCGTTCCCCTGTAGACAACATTTACCTCATCCCCTTTCGTAAACACTGCTGCTTGCATACCGTCATAAGGATGATCCTCCTTTGTGTCATTATCATTATCCTGCCAGCTCATGTTGCTGATAACAACATCTTTAAGTTCACTGTTGTTTTTTATCATTCCTTCTATATGTTCAACTTGATTTTTTAAGGCTTGTCTTTCTTCTTCTGTTTTTAATGTAGGTATTAATTCTTTAGTTTTATCTATAACATCATCCATATTAGCACTATCTGATAAATCTATTTGATTTAGTGGTAAATATAAAACTTCATTATAAAATACCTCATTTGTCATAAATTCTTTACTAGCATAATCATCATTAATAGTCACGGTTGTTTCTTCTGCCATTACAACACCTCCACTCAGTTATTCTAAATCTTTCTTAAAATCTCCATATTTCCAACGGATTTCTTGATCCTTTTTATCAACAATTATAAATGTACTTGCATTGTATATACCATTTCCTGAAACTAAATTTATTTTATCTTCTGACATTTTATTAAAATCTTTTTCTCTTAAATAAATAATATCAACTATGCAATACATTTGCTTATCATTCATTCCCTGCTTTATTTTTAAAACATCTTCTTCTCTATTTGATATATCTTTATCAGTATATACATAAATATTAAATGTCCCCCATTTATATAGTTCGATTATATCCGTATTTAAATCAAAGTTATTTGTTATCTTATTTATATGTATATATATCTTACTGTTTTCATATACTGTATCAATTACTTCCTTTGTGTCTTTATATATCTCATCCATATGAAGATAGTATATATAATTATCGCCCCATTCAATTGTACCATCGTCGCCAAAATCATTGTATTCAGCTACAACTCTAACTGCTGCATTTCCATTTCTGGACATTATAACTTTATTTCCATCATACATATATGCATCACTAAAGTTAGTTCCATACTTTGATTTCATATGATTTATTGCTTCTTCTACAAATATTTCTTCTTCACTTTTACAGGAAGTAATTATAACACTTATCAATAAAACAACTATAAAGAGTATGTAGGTTCTTTTCTTTTTCATAGCCACCTCTACGCTTATTTTTCCTTATCTTTCTTAAAAGCTTATTATAATTTTGGGGTTCTTATTAACTTGTTTTTTTATACCTCTGTAATTTCTAAAGCATTAATTCATATTTGACTTTCAAAACTCAAATTTAACTTTATACTATATTGTAAGAGGCTGTTGCAAAATAACGATTCTTCACAAGACTAGTGGCATTTTAACATAATGTCATCATATATCTTGTTTAAAAATCTTAAAATGCAACAGCCTCCATTGTAAGCTAACAGCTATATTTTAACTTTGTATAAACTTCTCTTTTCATATATATTATCTACCTGCAATTATAATCGACTCTGCTAAACCTATTAAAATATCTGTGTCTTCATCAAGTCTTGTAACTGCCTTTTTAGTAGTTTTCATCTCAGTTTTAACATCTTTCAAACTGTCAGCCCATTCATTTATCTTAGTTTTAAATGCATCTCTGCCTTCGCCCGACCAGTGCATTTTCAGTATTCCATCATCAAGCTCTTTGATTTTTGAAATACAGTCTACCAATTCATCAAATTGCTCACCATAAACATTGATGAACTCTTCTATAAAAGACTGCATCAAGTGAAGGTCCATATCAGAAGCTTCCATATATCCTCCTAACTACTTTTAACTCCCATTTGATTAGCCATATCAATATCAAGCCCTAAACTGGTTTGATTAGCAATATTTACATTATCTATAATATCAGTTAGGGCTTCTATTTTTTTATTGAGCTCATCTTCTATTTCCTTAGTCTTTTCTTCAAGTGCGGTCTTAGTTTTACCTACAAGACTCGTGCAAAGTTTTTCATCAACCGACTTTATAGTATTTAGTACAGTCTGTAAATTATCCCTTTGCTCATATAATCCGTCTTTTAGGTTATTTAACTTACTGTAACTGTAATTGATTTTTTGATTTCTATCAAAACTCAAATAAGTAGGATTCATAAAGCACCCCCCTCCTTAATTATCATAATCATCATGATAATTTTTATCTATTTCCTCAAGCCTATCAAGTTTTATCTCCTTTGCGTCTAAACATAAATGAAGCTGTCTAATACAAGATAAAATATCTGATATATTTGAACTTTCATTATCAGATATTTCATTTTGTATTTCACTAACCCGATCCTCTTTTATATAAAGAGCTGCTTCTGTCGTACTAATTATATTTGCATACATATTATGTATACCATTATATGCTCTTATTAACTTTCCTACATCCGGTATAACATACTTTCTAAGTTTTTTAATTTCAGTTTCTACAAACGGAATTTGACTACATTTGCACCCACTTGAATCATAATAACGAAAGCTTGGATCAAATAATTGTTCAGGCATTTCTCCCCTTTCTAAACCTTACAAATCCCATTCCGATTCCCATACCTAAAGTCATAACTGCCGATATTATCATCACATATATATTGACCTTCTCATAAGGGGATTCGGTTTTTATAAAGTTATTAAAGTTATTTTGTCTAACATTTTTTATTTCACTGCTTTGTACCGGAGCGGATATAAATTCAAATACTTCTTTATTCGCAATGCTTCCGACCTTTGTATAGGATAGTTTGTTATTGAAGTCTTCCAGCAAGGTTTTATTGGCATCTGTATTTGACTGTCTGGCATCTTTTAGTCCATCTAAGGTCTTACCCACCAGATCTTCAGTACTCTTATTGGCAGTGTCCATATTCTCTCTTAAAGCTTTTGTATGCTCGCTTTCTTTAGCTCTTACCTTGGCAACTTCCTCACTTTGTTCGCTTGCATACTCGGCACTCTTACCTGCAATATCTCGTACATTGGAATTGATGCCGTTTGCCGACTGCTCCAATACCCTTACATCTATACGAGCAAAGGGATCGAATTGGTACAGGCTGTTTTGATAGTCATCAAAGCTTTTATTAAGTTTGCTTATAACATCTTTAAGATCCGCATACTTGGCACTTGATTTTGACTTTATCGATCCGACCACCTCATTTTTTACAGTCTTTTCTATATCTACAGTGGAGATAGTATACATTCTTTCAAGCCCTTCTATAAATCCGGCATACCAAGCGCCTTGACTTTCAGGAAGTACTATACTCGCCTCTCCAAGTAAATAACTTATATCAGGTATATCAAATAAATTGCCCCTTCTTTCAAGGTCTGTATCTTGAAAGTCGGCACTTGCATTGAGCATAGGTGAGTTAAAATTGTTTCTGTCTATAAAATCCACCTGAGCATTTCTAAGGCTGAAACTTTCCGCATTGGAATATGTGGCAATCCTTATATCGGCATTGGAACTGCTTGCTATAATGGCATATATAGGGTCGGTTTCATCATCATCTATATAACCTTCCTCTATAAGTTCGTTTATCAGATTTTCCTTATAGCTTTCTACTTCTCTTTTTGCCTCTTGTTTATAATACTCATGTGCAGCTTGAAACTCATCCCTTACATAAAGATCAAGTTCATCATAGATCCTTTCCTGTATAGCCAGCAGATTTTCCAAAGCCTGCGTTACAAGCCTTTCTATATTTTGATTAGCCGCTCTCAGTGCCGTATCTATATTGTTTTGCCACGAGTTTTTTATATTACTCAGACTGTTGTCTACATATTCTTGGCTTGAGCTTCTTGTAGCATTGGAGTTACTTGCCAGTTCCGATGAAATCCATGTTCTGTTATCAATGAGCTGTGCATTGTACTTATTGACCTGTGTTGCCAGCTTATCTATACCTGATTGATATACCGGTTCACCGTTATCGTCAGACTCTATATCAAGCCCTCCAAGTATATTAAGAAAGTCTTTGCTGCCCTCATCAAGCAAGCCCTTGTCTTTGCTTACGCTCTCATAATCATCTTTTCCAAGTTGTATCTTTTCCAGCAAACTATTCTTCATGGCATCTATCAACTCAAGATTGGATGAGACTATAGGCTCTATTTCAAGTCTGTTTCTTGCAAATTCGACAAACTCTATCTCTGGAAAGTCTATAGGGCTTATTACATCTCTTACCTTGATCAATGACATACTCTCAAGTTCTTTTTTATCATTATCAAGTACAAGCTTGGAATTATCCTGTGCATTATGAAATTCATCCATAACTGCACTTACATACATATAGCTTATATCATTGCTAAGCTTTAACTTAAAGTCCTCTATGCCTTTTACTATACCTGCTTTTGATTCAGGAGCAAGCTTATCGCTAAGCTCATACTCCAACTCAACTTTTACAGGCTTTTCATTAATACTCTCTATGGAAGCGGAAAATGTACTTGGAAGCAGTATATATGCGGCATAAGTACCGTTCTCAAGACCTATTTTGGCATCATTAAGACTTGTAAACTTAAGATTCTCACCCTGATTACTGAGCAGGTTTTGTGCATAATACAACTTCTTACCTTCAATTTCCACACCCTCGTCCAAATTTATCAAAGCTATATCTGAGCTTTTATTTATCTCTTCAATTACTCTTTCTTGATTATCCTTATTTAGTTTTGTACCACAAAACACTCCTATGGAAAATACGCTGATTGAAAGTACAAATAAAAACGCAACTCTTATCAACTTATTCATATCAATATTCTATTATGTTGGATGATATAAAACTATTGCAAGCAAAGTGCAGTATCTTTTAGGTAAACAAGCTGATTATAATATCCTTACAAGATATCGCTATTATCAGTTTACAGTTCTGATTTTTCACCTTGTATTTATAAAATCAACAACAAATTGCTTCTGTTTTCAGAATACTGCACCGACATCAGTCTTAGCCGCTCTTAGCTTGCAATAGCCTTAATCAAACACCCTATGAAAACTTGCTTGCTATATCATCATCCAAGGTCTGCATAGCGTCTGCTACATCATGACACTGCTGAGCTATAGTAGCTATAAGGTCATTCATGTTATTGAATGCAGGGGATAAGGATTCATACTGCTCGGCAAATTTTCTGCTGGCATTTCCTTCCCACTCTTCCTGCAAGGTAGCTATAAGCTTGGTCATAGTATCTCTGACCGCATTAAATTCTTCTCTTGCAGTGGTAAATTCATTACCTCTTGAATGCATAGTTTCCGGTGTAATACGAATTTGATTGTCCATAGATATGTCCTCCTAAATAGATAAATAGAATAATACAGAACATAGTATATTTATACAAAAAATACACTATTCTTTAGCGACACCCTCATTTTAACATATCACAACTACTTGTCAAGTAGAAAATAATTTATTGTGATATTTGCACTGTTTATGATTATATTTAATTGTTTTTTTATTGAAATCAACATATATTGCTTTGAAATATAAATTTTTTATAAAGTACGGTTTAATTAAAAACCATCTTGCTTAGCTTGGCAACTTTCCTAAGCATTTTTATACCTATTCTGCAGGCAAATAAAAACAAATATCTAAGAAACCGATTACAGTTCCGGTAGTTTATTAATATTTGTCAAAACAACCTAAAAATGTTTAATCTTTTTATAAATTAGACGAAGATGAATGTTGGCAGTAGCCTGTCAGATATATATGTATAATATGTATCCGACAGCAAGCTTTCATTTGGCATATTATATATATCCGGATTACCTTAACTGTAACAGAAACTATTATAAATACAATGATTCTATAAAAATATTATTGAAAATATAAGTTTATTCATATAGAATAATAAAAAATATATTAAGTGAGGACAGAATGGAAAAACGAGCAATTATAGGTATTTCTTCAAGTTTGATCATAGACCATGACGGTCTGTTTCCCGGATATGAAAGGGCTTATGTTAATAAAG
>ERZ773099.1480-NODE-1480-length-17360-cov-14.907194_pt1 | contig 17360 bp, 18 predicted proteins | sample MGYA00511120_ERZ773099 | MGnify/ENA primary metagenome ERZ773099 (study PRJEB29015, sample SAMEA2738012) | human oral metagenome | biome: human oral; feature: human-associated habitat; material: dental | place: China | collected 2104 ...
CTTCCGCTTCTTTAACAAAATAGTAATAACTATTGGGACGCTCAACCAATTTCCATTTGATTCGTTCGCGATCCTCTAGATAAGGGTCATACTCATCTTGGTATTTCTCATAGACAGCCTTAAAGCTAGCTCTCTGAATAGCAATAATGTTTTCTAAATCCTCTGCTCCCGCTCGGACAATATGAATCAAAATAATTCCTCCAAACCTCTCTCACTCTCAACCGTCACTTCTATGCTCTTCCACACACAATTTTACCGTTCCTTACATTCTTCAATCACATCTGCATAGTGTCTAGTCATGGCGCTATGTAATTGGTGCTTGAAACGACTAAACATGAGATAATAGGCCAAAAAATATACTGGAACGATTGTAAAAAGGAGTAACAAGATAGAAAATAAGACTGGTACAAGCTCTTGCCCTCTTTGAAGAGCCCCTACTAAAGTCAAAATCGGAAGTAGGATGACCGTGAACATCATGATAAGTCTAACAGTTCGAAAGCTTTTTTCTCGCTGTTCTTTGACTTTTAAGTATTCCATATAGATAGCCGTCGCTTCTTCTTTACTGTACTGGTTAGTCTCTAATTTTCGTTTGACTTCTTTATTTAGTGTAGTTGTAGCTATTGTGTAAATCATTTCTCTTTTTCCTCCAAATAGTCTTTTACGCGCTCCTGAAACTGTGGTACTACACCCTCAGTAGAGATAAACTCTTCAATAGGCATCAATTTGTAGCCCTGTCCCTCGTCTCCAAAAACAATGCTATCAATCTGTTCCTTAGTCAGCTTGCCAACTAGAAAAACCGACTGCTTCCCTTCTTGCAATGTACTGGGATAGATTTTGCTCCAAAGCAGACAATCTTCAGTCAGATGAATTCCTAGTTCTTCAAAAACTTCACGCGCTACGCACTCAAAAGGAGTTTCTTGACCTTCACGACCACCACCTGACAATTCCCACATATTAGGATATGGTATGGTAGGAATATCATCCCGTAGGATAGCCAGAAGCTTGTCGCCATAAATCAGAGCAATCTTGCAGCCTGTGAAATCAGAAATTTCTAGTTCCATTTTAAATCCCTTCTGACAATTCCTCTTCTAGTTTGGCTAGCCAGTTTTCATAGTAGCGTTTCTCATCCCGTAACAAATAACTAGCATTCATTTTCTCTTTGGCGATCTGAATCGCTTTGTGAGTTTTTGCTAAATCTTTTTTAACCTTATATTGATACCATGCCTGCATCGTCTGAATATGAGTCATTTTCAGAGATAAAAAAGGTTTGAGTTTTAGGATAGAGGCATACTCTTCTGCTGTTTCAACCTTATCTTCAAGCAAGGCGATATGAAGAAGAGACATTTGGACGATTGCCTGAATAAGTGAATTGTCTGTCTGTTCTAGTATGGATTGAAACTGCTGTTTAGCTTCCTTTAGTTTTCCTTCCAACAAGAACACTTGCCCTTGTTGGACAAGCATATTTTCAGCAAAAAATCCTTGTGCATTCTCAGAGACAGGCATGACAAAATCTTTTAAGTCACACTCTTCGGGAGCCAGTATGGTCTGTGCTGAATATCTGAGGCTCATATATGCATAATTCACATTTTCAGGAGATTGCCATAATTCCCAGATCTTTGCTCCATCGGTAATCCCAATTGGCAAAGCATTTGTTAAGAAAAGAGATAGGTTAAGAATGATCCAAATCGCTGCAAAATACCAGGTTTGAGTGAGAAAACCAAAAAGTATTGCCAATAACATCAAACAGAGATGCACTAGCAAGCCACCTGATAACATCAGGATTATCCGCTGATCACTTTCGTCTTCTTTTATACCAATATATTGAGCACTTACATTTTTAAAAACAGCTGTTCGACTAAAATAAAACTTGCCAGATTTTTTTACCAATAAAAACCTGCCTATCCCCAAAGAGACTAAACGATAGCCAGTCAAATAGCCGCAAAAAGCATGACCTAACTCATGAAGAATGAGTGTTAGCTTGATACTTAGATAAACAAAAGCACAACCAAAAACAAAGGCCCAAAATAGAGAATAGCCTAACTCTCCAAATGCAATAATCCCACATGCAAAAGACAATATCAAGAAAATGATAGCTATTGTATACACTAGGTTAATTACTTTTTTCCCCATCTGATCACCTTTTACATCCTAATACCTCGGATAAGGGTAAAATTTCCCTTCTTCCAAGCCTGCTTTCCCTTCTTCAAAAACTTCTTGGTTCCATTCCATGACAAATTCTTCTGCTTCTGGATCTTCCATAAAGTCCATAAGGGCATCTAGGCCAATCTCAGCTGTATCCTTAAGAAACAGTGAAAAATAGTTTAAAAATTCACGAGAGAAGCCTTTCTTTGGTAAGTAAGGAATGACAGTCAGATAGTCTTCCGCATTGATGGTTGATTTGGCAGGATTGTAGAAAAGGACTGCTTCTTCAAAGAGAATGTCGTCTGATGACACCTCTCCGTCCTCGTCCAGCATCTCTACTCCAGCAGCATTTTGCGCCTCTAATAGAAAACTCACTTCAACCGCATGATTGCGCTTGTCCCAGCTAATCTCAAAGTCAAAAGGAAAGTTCTTGTCCAATTCTTCCTCTAAAACATCTAAAAATCCGTATGTTGCCATTTTGTCCTCTTTCTATGCGACTCTTTAATCGCCCCGAATACTCGGAAATATGCTAAAATAGATACTACCATCTTACCACATATACATCAGAAAATCCATGTTAGAAAGGACTGCTATGCCAGACAATCTCGCGCTTCGCATGCGCCCTAAAACCATCGACCAGGTCATTGGTCAGGAACATCTGGTCGGACCAGGAAAAATCATTCGCCGTATGGTGGAGGCTAATCGCCTGTCCTCTATGATTCTCTATGGTCCGCCGGGAATCGGTAAAACCAGCATTGCCTCAGCTATCGCTGGAACTACCAAGTATGCCTTTCGAACCTTTAATGCTACTGTTGATAGTAAAAAACGCCTGCAAGAAATCGCTGAAGAAGCTAAATTTTCTGGTGGCTTGGTGCTGCTACTAGACGAGATTCATCGACTGGATAAGACAAAGCAAGACTTTCTTCTGCCACTTTTGGAAAGTGGTCTAGTCATTATGATTGGCGCTACGACTGAAAATCCCTTCTTTTCTGTCACGCCAGCCATCCGCAGTCGGGTTCAGATTTTTGAATTGGAACCTTTGTCCAATCAAGATGTTAAAAAAGCTCTTCAAACAGCTCTCAGCGAACCTGAGCGCGGTTTTGATTTCCCAGTAGAGTTGGATGATGATGCGCTAGATTTTATCGCAACCTTTACAAACGGTGATCTGCGTTCTGCCTTTAATTCACTAGATTTAGCTGTTCTCTCTACTCCAGAGGATGACAAGGGCATTCGCCATATCACGCTGGATATTATGGAAAACAGTCTGCAACGGAGCTACATTACCATGGACAAGGATGGGGACGGCCACTACGATGTCCTCTCAGCCTTGCAAAAGTCCATCCGCGGCTCGGATGTCGATGCCAGCCTCCACTACGCTGCTCGCTTGATTGAAGCGGGAGACCTGCCTAGCCTCTCTCGTCGTTTGACTGTTATCGCCTATGAAGATATCGGCTTGGCCAATCCCGAAGCACAAATTCATACCGTCACAGCCCTTGATGCAGCTACAAAAATTGGTTTTCCAGAAGCTCGTATCCTGATTGCCAATGTCGTCATTGATCTGGCCCTTTCTCCAAAGTCCAACTCAGCTTACGTCGCTATGGACAAGGCGCTTGCTGACCTCAAAACATCTGGTCACCTACCAATCCCTCGTCACTTACGAGATGGTCACTATAGAGGGAGCAAGGAACTGGGAAATGCCCAAAACTATCTCTATCCCCACAGCTATCCTGGAAATTGGGTCAAACAAGATTATTTACCTGAGAAAATACGTGACCATCACTACTTTCAAGCAGAGAATACCGGTAAGTACGAACGAGCCTTGGCACAAAGAAAAGAAACTATCGACCACCTGCGTGCAGATTGAAACCTTTTCAAAAATTGCATTTTTCTCTTGATTTTTTTCGAAAAAGTGGTATTATATAAACATAGAAACGCTGTGGTGTACGACTTCACACTTAAGTGTTGACCGACTATTTTTTGTATTATTAGGGAAACAAAAGACTTCTAACAGCGTGCAAGCCGTGTCACGCGGAAGCAGCTTCAGTTAGAGCGAGTTGCCCACCTGCTTAATTGCGCGGGTTCAATACAAATCGTGAAGGTCCGGCACCAATACAGCTTTTTCTCTTGCCTCCTTAGCTCAGTTGGTAGAGCAGTAGACTCTTAATCTATGGGTCGCAGGTTCGAGCCCTGCAGGGGGCATCTAAATACAACAGGAAAAGCCTTGACCTCAAGGCTTTTTTTGCTTATCTGAACGAAAATTCTAGCTCAGTGTCTTCTATTTTTTAAATAATAGAGACTCTAGTTCGATTATAAGGAATTCCACTTTTTTAACTGTTCAGTTTTTATCACCTATAGCCATTCTTAGTTTACTAGGAAAGAATGTAAGATACTTGACAGGCTGCCTCTTTTTCAGTAAAATCAAACTGAACATTGTTCATCAAGGGGTAATCAAATGAATACTGTAGTAACATCAAGGGAGAAAATCTTACAAACTAGCCGAGAGCTGATTCAACAGCAGGGCTGGTCTGCTGTCAGCATCCGTTCAGTCGCAACTGCCTGCGGAGTCTCTGTAGGATCCATCTATAATTACTTTGACTCCAAGACAGAGTTAATAGCTGCTACAGTGGAGAGCGTTTGGTGCGAGATTTTTCACCGTCCAGAAGACGTTGCTGTATTTGAAGATATTCAGGTTTGTATTACTTGGATTTACGATCGAATGGCTTACGGTTGCAAGCAGTATCCAGGATTTTTCACTCTACATTCCTTAGGTTTTCTACGGGAAGAAAAATCCGATGGCAAACGGCGGATGCAACAGACTTGGCAACATATTGTAAACGGTTTGTGTTCTGTCTTGAAAAAAGATACAAAAATTCGTTCAGATGCTTTCACAGAAGACTTTACTCCAGAGAAATTTGCAGATGTCCTATTTTCCCTTATGCTCTCTGCTCTTCTCCGACAAGACTATGACCCATCTGCTGTCCTGGAAATTATTCGCAGAACACTTTATTAGACTTCCCACTCACTTGTGGGAATTTCATATACACTTAATTGAACATCGTTCACCAGGAGGTATTACATGAAGGTTAAACGGAATACATTGCTACTGCTCGCTTGCCTTGTATGGAGTGTAGCTGGTTTCAATGTTCTTCGCATTGGACTTTTAGCCTATCCGGCCCATCACAGTATAGTGAATTATCTACTAACCGCACTGGTTTTTACGATATTTCAATTCTTTATTTTTGGCAAGCTAGTAAAAAAACACACGGCAAGGATTCAGACCTATCAAGAAGAAAAACATTTTTTCCTTAAATTTTTTGACAGCAAATCCTTTGCTATCATGGCAACGATGATGACCTTTGGCATTTGGCTACGATCAAGTGGATTTGCATCAGAACAGTTTATCGCCTTTTTCTACACAGGATTGGGAGCGGCTCTTCTCCTGGCAGGCCTACAATTTGGTCTCAACTTCAGCCAAGCCGTCTTTGCCAATGAAAAATAGCAAGCATAATCCAATACCGTCTCAATCTAACCGCAGTGATGCTTGTGATTCGAGGCGTAAATCAAGTGCTTGGAATGGTTCTCTCCTCTAGTATAAACGCCACTATCTCTGGGATTGGATATATCCTCCTTGGTGTTCGTTTGATCCTCTTACTCTTGCAGATTAAGCGAAGTCTATCAGACAATCGCTAGTTCGAGATGGAAACTAGTCCTTTGCTTTACCAGAGAAAATGACACTTGGACATTTCTAAAAAATATACGCTTATTCAGCATTGGCCAGACAGTCTCCAAGAAGAGGCTGTCTTTTCTTCCAAGAAAGATCAGAGAATACAGAGCAAACTTCCCCATTTTAGTCTTTTTGTTTCTGTCGAAACTTTTTATCATGTATTTTCATCCAGAAGCTCAATGGTTTGAACTATTTCAAACCCTAGTTCACGGTAGATTGTCTTCACAATCTGGTTAAACTCCAAAACAATCAAAAAGATGTTAGAGAGGCTTGTATTATTCAAACTGATATTTACGAAATTTTTTTCGAATAGATAAGTATGATTGATCTTTACTTTTTTCTTGTCGGGAGCGTCCTTGCTTCCTTTCTAGGTTTGGTTATTGACCGTTTTCCTGAGCAATCCATTATCCGTCCTGCCAGTCACTGTCATTCCTGTCAGACCCATTTGAAACCTCTGGATTTGATTCCGATTCTCTCTCAGGTATTCTATCGCTTTCGTTGTCGCTACTGCAAGGTTCGCTATCCTGTCTGGTATGTCCTCTTTGAAATGGGCTTGGGATTTCTTTTCCTGTCTTGGAGTTGGGGCTTCCTGGCTATGGGACAAGTCATCCTGATCACTGCTGGCTTAACCCTAGGCATCTACGACTTGCGCCATCAAGAATACCCTTTGCTAGTATGGCTAACTTTTCATCTGGCCCTCATGGCTTTCTGTAGTTGGAATCTAATCATGGCCTTTTTCCTAGTTCTTGGAACTCTAGCCCATTTTATCGATTTTCGCATAGGAGCAGGTGATTTTCTATTTCTCGCCTCTTGCTCTCTCGTCTTTAGCCCAACGGAATTACTGATCTTGATTCAGTTGGCTTCTGCGACTGGTATTCTATCTTTTCTCCTGCAAAAGAAAAAGGAAAGGCTCCCTTTTGTACCTTTCCTGCTAGTTGCTGCTTGTATGATTATTTTCGGTAAGCTACTAATTCTCTGATAATCCTGCTCTCTTTTATGAAGGGCTTTTCAGTTGGGTAAAATTTCCCAGTTAAATTACTTTCTCAATAAAATTTCGAATAGTGGACAAACCATCTGGTGTTCCAATACTTTCTGGATGGTACTGGAAACCGTAGATAGGCAGGTTCTTGTGCTGAATTCCCATAATGACTTGGTCATCAGTCGAACGAGCAGTGACTTCAAAGTCTTCAGGCAATTCTTCCACCATAAGACTATGGTAACGCATGACAGAGCAATGATTGTCAATTCCTTGATAAAGAATGGATGGTGCTTCAAATTGAAGCTGGCTTTGCTTGCCATGCATAACTTTTGGTGCCAAGCTTAACTTGCCACCGAATGCCTCAGCAATAGCCTGATGTCCGAGACAAATCCCTAAAGTCGGTTTTCGGCCTGCAAAATCTCGTATCATATCCTCCATTTCCCCAGCATCTACTGGCCAACCAGGGCCGGGTGAAAAAACAAGAGCATCCGCCTTTTCTGCGAACTCATAAAGACGAGAATCGTCATTTCTCAGCACCTCGACAGGAGCAAAATTCCCTATATACTGAGCGAGATTATAGGTAAAGGAATCATAATTATCAATCAATAATATCACTTTTTTCTACTCCTGTTTGATTAGTTGCGGAAAGTATTGTTTATTTTTCGCTTCTAGGTAGTCTGCAATGGCAGCTACAACCTTGCCTCCACGACCTGACTTCCCCTTCAAGCGGGAATGGTATGCTGCTGAAATTCTGGATTATTTTTATATTTATCAACAGTTGTTTTCAACTCATCTCATAAATTTGATGCAAAATCATCACTGCATTTCTCAAGATAATTTTTAGTTGCTGTTATATGACTTTTATATATTGCAGACCTTTTTCGCTTTTAGTATAAATAGCCTGGGCAATTATTTCAGTCTATCGTCTAGAAATTTAGGAATGATAGGAAACGAGCTATAAACATAACTAAAGTGAGCTAACGACTAATAAAAGATAAACGAGAAAGAAAAAATGCCCACACACAGAAAACTACTCTATGCAAGGGCACCGGAGACGTGATACTGCATCAATTGTAAAGAGATTATCCTTTCCAGATTTTCACCTTGTCTAACAACAAGTTGCACTGTAAGGTGTGCACACTGAATTTTTATCGTTTCAAATTCATTTTATTAAATCAGTCCACTTTTATTAATCTAATTACTTGATAGCATCAATCACAAACTACTTGAAAATCACGAAATATTACTTTCTCTGCCAAAACTTTTTTACTACTTCTTTGAAGATCCGATAATTTTTTCAGTAACTGTCAGCAAAGTCTCAATAATATAGTCTACTTCTTCATCGGTTAACTTAGTATGAAGTGGCAGCGTAATCTCATTTTCAAAGAAAGCATAGGCTCTTGGATAGTTGGCCATATCAAAGCCAAGATTTTTATAGGCTGTCAAGAGCGGAAGCGGCTTGTAGTGAACGTTACTTGCAATTCCTGCTTTGGCCAATTCTTGGATGATGAGGTTACGCTCTTCTAGGTTTGCTCCTTCTACATGGGTGATGTAGAGGTGACGTGAAGACTCAACTGTGTCAGTTTCATGAGCCAATGGATGAATGCGAGTACCTGCAAAGCCACGATCATAGCGATCCACGATGTCCTTACGACGTTGGAGTAAACCAGGGTAACGATCCAATTGTACTAGACCAAGTGAAGCCATGATATCTGTCATGTTGCACTTGTAGGCAGGGGTTACGATGTCATACTCCCATGAGCCCAGTTGCATCTTGGCAAGAGCGTCCTTGGTTTGACCATGAAGAGAAAGGATCTGGAATTCCTTGTACATAGCTTCATCGTCAATAGCTGGATTGGCTTTCCAAGTCGCGCTTCCTCCCTCAGCAGTTGTAAAGTTCTTCACTGCGTGGAAAGAGAAGGAAGTAAAGTCAGCAATTGATCCAGCCGGCTGTCCTTTGTAAGTAGATCCCAAAGCATGGGCACTATCTGAGACAATCACAATGCGGTTAAAGGCCTTTTGCCACTTGCTTGAAGCGGTAAAGAGGTCCTGTTTTTTCTCCACAACTTGGAACAAACGGTCATAGTCGCAAACAATCCCTGCAAGCTCTACTGGGATGATAACCTTGGTCTTTTCAGTGATAGCTTGCTCAAGTTGGTCATAGTCCATCTCAAAAGTATCTGCTTGGATATCCACCATGACAGGTGTCGCCCCTACATGGGTAATCACACTACATGAGGCTGTATAGGTCATGGCTGGAACGATGACTTCATCACCAGGTCCCACTTCCAAGACACGTAAAATCAACTCAAGAGCTGCAGTCGCAGAGTTGAGACACACAGTCTTAGGTGTCTGTGTGTAAAGAGACAAGCGACGCTCTAATTCTTTTGTCTTAGGACCTGTTGTGATCCAACCAGAACGAAGGGTGTCCGCTACTTCAGCAATTTCTGCTTCTGTAATATCGGGCGGTGAAAATGGAATATTGTAATTTGGCATTGATTTGCTCCTTTTATCTGTACTCATTTTCTCATGACTACTTTATTTTAACACTTCAAACACGGTTTGAAACATAATTTTGATGTCTCCAAGGAAACTAAAATCTCGGAGATAGGCAAGGTTATAGCGCATCTTTTCAGGAAGGACATGCTCCATATAGGCTTGGTCAACTGACAGGCCTTTTTCAGTCATTTGACTGATGATAGTGTCCTCATCCTTGTAGTTGATGCTGGCTGGAGAGGTAATCCCTGCTGGTAAGAGCAAGGTTGCCATCATTTCAGGGCTATACTGCTCCGTGTAGCGTGGAACTTCAGGACGCGTACCTACAAAGGACATCTCTCCTTTAAGGACATTGACCAGTTGAGGTAGTTCGTCCAAACGCACACGGCGAATGAAATTTCCAACCCTGGTAATACGGCTATCATTAGCAGAAGTCACCAGACTCCCTTTTTTATCCGCATCCGTCACCATAGTGCGGAATTTCCAAATCTTGAAAGGTCGGTTGTACTGGGTCACGCGCTCTTGCTTATAAATAACTGGTCCCTTGCTATCCAACTTGATCCAAATGCTCAAGATAAGAAAGACTGGAGAAGTCAAAAGTAGTAAGATCGCGGCCAGAACCCAATCCAGACAACGCTTGAAAATCAGCGAACCTTTCCTTTTAGAGACAAGCTGGTAGTAAGACTCAACCTCGCTTGATTGCATTTCAACGGGTAAGTCTTCCCATTTCAGCATGCTGTTTCTCCTTTGTTTTATAATAAATGAATGGTCTGATACTAGCATTCTGGACTTTTTCTCAAGAATGCTAGACTATCAACATTTTTCATTATACCACAAAATAGAAAAGGCGGTGAAAGAAATCTATCATTTACAGGAATTCTTATTTGTCGCATGCACCTGCTTGCAAGCTATACATCTTGTGATAGGTCCCTCCTAGGGCCAAGAGTTCCTCATGCGTTCCACTCTCAATGATGCGTCCCTTTTCTAAGACATAGATACAGTTGGCATCTTGGATCGTAGAAAGGCGGTGGGCGATGGCAATGGTTGTCCGCCCTTGTCTCATCTTAGCGAGAGAATTTTGAACCAGAGCTTCTGTTTCAGAATCAATATTGGCTGTCGCTTCATCCAAAATCAAGATTTTAGGCTGACTGGCGACAGTTCTAGCAAAGGCAAGAAGCTGGCGCTGCCCAGTCGAAAAACTAGAGCCACGCTCAGAAACAGGGGCATCGTAGGCCTCTGGCAACTTTTGAATGAAAGGATCTGCGTCCACAAAAACTGCTGCTTCTCTGACTTCATCGTCACTAATATCTTGGTACATAGCGATATTGGATTTGATCGTTCCATGATAGAGAAAGGGATCCTGCAGGACCAAACCGATGTTTTTTCTCAGTTCTTCCTGACTGTATTCCCTAATATCTACATCATCTAAAAGGACGCACCCTGCCTGAAATTCATAAAAGCGCATTAGGACATTGATGATAGAGGATTTCCCTGAGCCTGTATGACCTACAAAGGCAATGGTTTCTCCTTTCTTAACTGAAAAGGAAATATCATCCAAAATCTGGTGTTCGCCATCATAAGAAAAAGATACATGCTCAAAGCAGATATTGCCTTCTTTAATCTCAGCCTTGCTATCCTCTTGTAGGGGTTCGTAGTGTGTCTCATCAATCAAAGCAAATACACGTCCAGCTGAAACCATAGAAGTTTGTAAAGTAGAGAAATTCTGCGTCACCTCAATCAAAGGATTAAATAGGCGGTTAATGTACTGGATAAAGGCATACATGGTCCCTGCTGTCATCCCGATATAGAGACCACGATAGCCAAAGTAGACCATCAAAACTGCATAGCCCAAAAGCTTTAGCAAACTCATGGCCGGACGTAAAAATTGGGAATCCAAGGAGACGGAACGATTGGCATAAGCAAGGTGTTCTTTATTGATTACATCAAATTCTTCTTGTAGTCGTCTCTCTTGATTAAAAGCTTGGATAATCCGAATTCCCTCAATACTTTCCGCCAGCTTGCTGTTAATATCCGATAAGAGACTTCTTGTTTTTTCGACGATTTTTACTGATTTCTTACGGTAGAGATTGACCAGAAGAAAAATCAAAGGTAGAAAGAGGCATATCAGGCTTGTCAGACGAAAATCCAAGACCATCATGGTGTAAAGGGTAGTTACAAAGATAAAAACTGCTGAAATAAAACTAGACAAAATCCCTGAAAACATATCACTAATGGTCTCTGTATCATTGGTCAAACGAGAGACGATTGAACCTGCAGGTGTCTTGTCAAAATAGGACATGCTGAGTCTTTCCATATTTGCAAAAGCATCCCGTCGAATATCTCTGACAATACTGTAGGACACGTGCGCAAAGAGTAGATTGCCGACATACTGGATCAAGGTTTGCAAGATATAAAGTCCATAATAGACCAGCAAGACCATGATGGATAGCTGGTTGAGATTGCTGAGATACTGGTCGATGAAGTGCGAAGCGACAAGGGGAATGATACTTTTGATAATAGTCGTCGCTAGGAGAAAGGTCAATGCCAGAATCGTTAACAAACTATAAGGTTTGAGATAGGCAACCAGACGTTTCAATACAGCCCACTGTTCTTGCTTATTCTGCATCTTCTTCCCCTTTCATTTCTAACTGTTGGGATTGATAGGTTTGCGCATACCAGCCATCCAGAGCCAACAAATCTTCGTGTTTTCCACGCTCGATGATCTGACCATTTTGCAGAACCAAAATCAGATCTGCATGGACAACTGCACTGAGACGATGGGCAGTAATGATGGTTGTCTTGTCCTTACGTGTCTCTTTGAGATTGTCGATAATAGCGTACTCTGTCTTGGCATCCACAGCTGATAAGGAATCATCTAAAATCAAAATATCAGGGTCTAAAATCATAGCCCGACTCATAGCCAGACGCTGCTTTTGCCCACCTGAGAGACTGACTCCCTTTTCACCGATAAGTGTATCAAATCCCTTAGGCATGGCAACAATATCTTGGTAAACTTGAGCTAGCTTAGTCGCTTCCTCGACTACTGAGAGAGACAAGTTAGGATTTCCAAAGCGGATATTGTCTAAAACAGAGGTCGAAAAGAGGAACTGATCCTGAGGGATATAGCCCATGAGACTACGAAGGTCTGTCAGACGGTAGTCACGAATATCGTGACCGTTTAAATAAATGGCTCCCTTATCCACATCGTATTCACGCAAAAGCAGTTTGATCAAGGAAGTTTTTCCAGATCCTGTTTGCCCGACCAAGCCTAGCGTTTGCCCTCTTTCTAAAGTAAAGTGAATATCACGAAGCGTCTCCTCATTTTCAAAGGCAAAGCTGTCAATGGCATACTCCAAGCATCCATTTTCAATGTTGAGAAGAGGGTATTCAGGGTCTTTGACATCAGACTTTTGAGATAAGAGCGCCTCAATTCGTTGATAGGAAACATTCCCTCTCTGAGTGATATTAAAGAGAAAACCGATAGCCATCAGGGGCCAAACAAGCAAATCTAGATAAGTGATAAAGGTGACTAGATTCCCAACTGTCACATTTCCGGCCTGAATCATGAAGACACCAACAAAGAGGGTTAAGACATAGGAAGTGCCGACAAATAGTAAGACCATCGGGTCAAAGAGACTATCGTATTTCATGGTTTGCAAGTTCTTTTGGAAGGTCAATTCATTAACTTCCTGAAAGGACTCCAACTCGTTAGCTTGATAATCGAAAGACTTGGTCACTTTGATGCCTGATACGGACTCCTGAACCTTGTTATTGAGTTCAGAAAAGGCTGCCTGCGATGCACTAAAAGCTTTGTGGGTCTTTCTTCCTAAACGACTGGTCGCATAAGCCATAAAAGGTAAAGGAAGTATTGCTACTAGCGTCATTTGCCATGAAATGCTAAGGAGCATGGTCAGTAAGGTTACAAGTGCTGTGATGGAAGCATCGACCGCTGACATGACTCCTCCGCCTGCTAGACGAGTTAGAGAATTGATGTCATTGGTTGCGTGAGCCATCAGATCCCCCGTCCGATAAGTTTGATAAAAAGAAGGGGACATCTTGGTAAAGTGTTCAAACAAGCGTGAACGCATGATCTGTCCTAAACGATAGGAGGTTCCTAGGATATACATTCGCCAAACGTAACGAAGATAATACATGCCAAAAGCTGCGAGGAGCAGATAAAGGAGTTGCAAAAACAAATCCTGCTGGGTTAATTGCCCTGAAGTGATGGCATCAATCACCCGCCCCATGACCATGGGAGGAATGAGGTTGAGAACAGCGACTAGGATAAGAGCCACTATTCCCACAAGATAACGGCGCTTTTCTAATTTGAAAAACCACCAAAGTTTTTGGATGATGGACATTATTTCCCTTTCTTTTACATAAACCGAAACCTGAGGTAAACTACCTCAGGTCTTATCTATTCGTAAGTCACTACTGTCACAGCACCTTTGTCGTACTCAGCGATAAAAATGTTAGCAAGATTGTCATGTCCTTGTTTGCTGAGATTATCAAGAAGCCACTCTTCACTGCGTCCGATAGAATCCAAAACTTCTAGCTGGATCACACCATCTGTCACGACGGGATACTTAGGATTTTCATCGCCCATTTGCACAACGATCAGCTGACCATTTTGCTCCTGTACCGCGCGTTTGACCTTCTTGATCTGAAAAATCCCTTGGCTACGAAGTTTAAGCGCTACATCCGCTGCGGATAAGCCAACCGAACGACAGGCTTCTGGATCAATCTGCCCATTTTTGATCAGCAAGGTTGGCTTCCCATCAATCAGTTGTTTGACAAAGCGAACATTGTTATTGAGCCATTTGAGGGTCAAGACCAAGATAGTCCACATCATCAAGATAACTGCATACTGAAGAATACTAATGGATCTATTGTAAATCACCCCACCGATAATACCACCCAGTACATAGTTCTGAATTTGGTCTGTAGCAGAATTGGGCGCAAGGTTGCCCTTCCCTGTCACATTGATAACAAAAACAAGTGAAAAGAGACCCAAGGCCAGCTTAATTAAAATTTCGAGATAGTTGAGCGTCATTTTTTCACCTCCACCAGTTCGATGTCATCTGTTTTATACAATTCCAACTTCTCTAAAAGATATTTGTCCGATTCACTCCCACTCATAGCACGGTAGAAGTTCGCACCCACTTTGAGAATAGTGCCATCTGTAGCTGCAGAAGTATTGACATAGACTTCAGATTTATCCACTCCCAAATCTTTGGAAATTACCTCTATAAAATGAAGTGAAGTTTGAAATTGGTTGTTGGAAGCTTGGTTGGTCTGAAAAGTGGAAATAGTGATGAGAAGCATGGCCAGTAAGGTCAAGGCAGAAATCATGACCAATTCACGAAATTTGGTTCCCTTTTTATCATGGTAAGCCTTAAAAGCAAAAAATCCTGTAATAGCTAATAGGACAACCCCACAGCCAATCATAATGCCATTTTGCTGACTAATCTGACTCAAGACATAATCATAAGAGTAAAATTTCATCTATTTTCACCCCTTTTCCATAAAATCATTTTTATTATAAACAAAAGCTACTGAATTTTCAAACCATACGCTGGGGAATCAACTCTTTTTTTGGTATAATATGTTCTATAATCTGAATGAAAAAGGTAACTTTATGAAACTCATCTCATGGAATATTGATTCCCTCAATGCAGCGCTCACTAGTGACTCTGCACGCGCCAAACTGTCACAGGAAGTGCTACAAACTTTAGTGGTTGAAAATGCTGATATCATCGCCATTCAAGAAACCAAGCTCTCAGCCAAAGGTCCTACAAAAAAACATCTGGAAGTGCTGGATCAACTCTTTCCAAACTATGAAAATACTTGGCGTTCTTCGCAAGAACCTGCTCGTAAAGGCTACGCTGGGACCATGTTCCTCTATAAAAAAGAGCTCACGCCCACTGTTAGCTTTCCAGAAATTGGTGCCCCTTCTACCATGGACTTGGAGGGACGCATCATTACCTTGGAGTTTAATGAGTTTTTCGTGACCCAAGTCTATACACCGAATGCTGGTGATGGTCTCAAACGCTTGGAAGAACGTCAAATGTGGGACATCAAGTATGCTCAATACCTAGCCCAACTAGACCAAGAAAAACCAGTCCTTGCGACTGGAGACTACAACGTAGCTCACAAGGAAATCGACCTTGCAAATCCTACCAGCAACCGCCGTTCACCTGGATTTACAGACGAGGAACGTGCTGGATTTACCAACCTCTTGGCGACAGGATTTACGGATACCTTCCGTCATGTCCACGGTGATATTCCAGAACGCTACACTTGGTGGGCACAACGCAGCAAAACTTCCAAGATTAACAATACAGGCTGGAGAATTGACTACTGGCTCACTAGCAACCGCATCGCTGACAAGGTTAGCAAGTCTGACATGATTGACTCAGGCGCACGTCAAGATCATACGCCAATTGTATTGGAAATTGAACTCTAAGGATTTTTTATGAACTACAATGCAGTTATTCCCGAGTTTATTGTAAGGAATTTGGAGCAGTCCCGTTCCTTCTACTGCGATTTACTCGGTTTTACGATCGAATACGAACGTCCAGAAGAAAACTTTCTCTTTCTTTCTCTTGAGGATTGTCAGCTAATGCTAGAGGAGGGGACAAAGGATGAACTGGCTGAACTGACCTACCCCTTTGGCCATGGAGTCAATCTATCCTTTGGCATAAAGGATGTCCCTAAACTTTATCAAAAAGTAATAGAGGCCAACTATCCTATTTATCGTCCTTTGACCAAAAGAAAATTTCGTGTTGGGGATCACTATATCTATCCTCACGAATTTGCCGTTTTGGATCCAGATGGCTATTTTTTAAGATTTAGCGAATAGAATGATAGAACCCTACAATACTGTATCGTGTTGTAGGGTTTTGTTCGTTCGCTTTTTTTATCCAAATCCTAACAAAAAATTTGATTTCTAAAGCTATTTAGTGTAAAATAATGACATTAACTCTTTGATGTTCCATTATAGTACCATTTTACTTGTTTATGTCGTGAATTGGCACGACGTTTCTACAAGGTGCCGTAACACCTAACAATGAGTAAGTCTGTTGAGGGTATGTTTTTTGCCATACCTATTTGGAGGGCTTGCTTATCTGTTAAGTAGGTCCTTTTTTAGTATTTTGCTAAGGCTAGCCTTCAAGGTTAAATATAATATTTTTAATATTTCCCTTATTTAGTGCGGACGGGAGCAACTTCCTTCGGAATTTCATCCCTAATTTTTGAGCCCAAAGTCTCAAAAATCCCGTCATATACAATAACAAGATTATTGTATATGATACCACTACAGCGGGAAATATCTAGTAAAACTCGCTTCGCTCGCACTAGTATTATACATATACATTATTAGCAAACTAAATCACTATAGAAACATTTAAACAAGCAAATGAAGCATCTTTTAGACTTTAGGAGGTCTTATGAAATTATTAGAAGAGCGCATCCTTCAGGATGGGCATATCTTGGGTGACAACATCCTCAAGGTAGATTCCTTTTTAACCCACCAAGTTGATTATCGTTTGATGCGGGAGATTGGTAAAGTGTTTGCGGGAAAATTCGCAGCTGCTGGCATTACCAAGGTTGTCACGATTGAAGCTTCCGGTATCGCCCCTGCTGCTTTTACAGCTGAAGCCTTAGAGGTTCCCATGATTTTCGCAAAGAAAGCTAAGAACATCACCATGAACGAAGGCATCTTAACTGCTGAGGTCTACTCCTTTACCAAGCAGGTGACGAGCACGGTTTCCATCGCTGGAAAATTCCTCTCACCTGAGGACAAGGTCTTAATCATTGATGATTTCCTAGCCAATGGACAAGCTGCCAAAGGTTTGATCCAAATCATTGAACAAGCCGGAGCAAAAGTCGAAGCCATCGGTATCGTGATTGAAAAATCCTTCCAAGATGGTCGTGATTTGCTCGAGAAAGCTGGCTATCCAGTCCTATCACTCGCTCGTTTGGAACGTTTTGAAAACGGTCAGGTCGTATTTAAGGAGG
>ERZ773099.1482-NODE-1482-length-17333-cov-8.406586_pt1 | contig 17333 bp, 10 predicted proteins | sample MGYA00511120_ERZ773099 | MGnify/ENA primary metagenome ERZ773099 (study PRJEB29015, sample SAMEA2738012) | human oral metagenome | biome: human oral; feature: human-associated habitat; material: dental | place: China | collected 2104 ...
CGCACCCCCACAGAAGCATTCAACCAACTCATTGCTACCACCCATTGACACCGCCGAGTACTGCTGTCAGTGGCCTTGTCGTCGGCGCGTGTTTCTCGGTCGCGAGTCGCCTCTTCAGTCGTCGCTGAGCTGCGTTGCCTTGCGCTTTGACTGGCGAGTCGGGGCGGGTCTCCGCAGTGCGGCTTGTTACCAAGTGGTGTTACACCACTTAGCGGGGTAGTACACCAGCTCGGAGGTGGTGTAATGCTCCCTAACTGGTGTAATGCTCCCTAGCTGGTGCAGGGCTAGCTGCTGTGGTTTGGCCGAAGGGTCGTTGTGGGAGCTAAGGGCGCGGGGCGCCGCACGAGGGCTTGTTTCCAAGTGGTGCAGCGCTGTGCGGCCTGGACCTGCCGTATGCTTGTTGGAGCTGTTATGGAGCAGCTTGTCCACGATGGGGCTTGTTGGCCAGTGGTATTGCACTAGTTAGCGCAGCGTTGCACTGGATAGCAGGCAGTGCAACGCTCTCCTATCTAGTGCATTGCTGCTGTATCTAGTGCAATGCTGCGCGGCCTGGGCCTGTTGGATGCCACCGGTACCAGCTATCTATCGTCTGCTGGGTGCAATGCTGCGTGGCCTGGGCCTGTTGGACGCCGGCATGTGCAGTGTCAGCGAGTAAACCCGCGCGCAAGCTTGTTACCGATGAGGTGTTGCACCCGATCGGGAAGATTCAACCGCTTCTGATCGGGTTGAATCTTCCCTAACGGGTTGAATGTTCCCGATCAGGTTGAATCTTGCCGCGCCCTGAGGCCCAAACGGGGGAGGGGCCCAAGCCTTTCGGCTCGGACCCCTCCGCATGTCGTATCAACGCGGTGCGCTAGCGCCTCACTCGCCGCCCTTGCGGCGGCGGATGCGCTTGCGGGCGCGGGGCGCGCCCTCAAATGCCTCACCCGCATGCTGCGAGTGCTCGCCGCGGCCACGGCCACGCGTGCCGCGGTCGGAACGACCGCCCTTGCCGGCGTTCAGCGTGCGATCGCCGTCCTGGGAGCCGCGACGCGACCCGCGCGAACGCGACGCGTCAGAAGAAGACGACGAACCACCACGCGACGAACGCCCGCGGCCACCACGCGAACCCGAACGCGACCCGGAACGGCCGCCCCGGCCTCGTCCCTCGGAGTGGGGAGCGGAGCCGCCCAGGTCTTCGAGGACCTCGGCGTCCAGGCCCGCGCGCGTGCGCTTGGCGCGCGGCAGGCGACCGGTCGTGCCCTCCGGGATGTCCAGGTCGGTGAACAGGTGGGGGGAGGTGTGGTAGGTCTCGAGCGGATCCGGCACACCCAGGCCCAGGGCCTTGGAGATCAGCGACCAGCGGGGCGTATCGTCCCAATCGACGAAGGTGACGGCCGTGCCCGAGTTGCCCGCGCGACCCGTGCGGCCGATGCGGTGGATGTAGATCTTCTCGTCTTCGGGGCACTGGTAGTTGATGACGTGCGTGACGTCGTCGACGTCGATGCCTCGCGCGGCGACGTCGGTGGCGACCAGGACGTCGACCTTGCCGTTACGGAAGGCACGCAGGGCCTGCTCGCGGGCACCCTGGCCCAGGTCGCCGTGCAGCGTGCCGACCGCGAAGCCGCGGGCGGTCAGGTCCTCACCCAGGCGGGCGGCGGTGCGCTTGGTGCGGCAGAAGATGACGGTGCGGCCGCGACCTTCGGCCTGGAGGATGCGGGAGACGACCTCCACCTTGTTCATGGCGTGAACGCGGTAGATGACCTGCTTGACCGTGTTGACGGTCTGGTTCTGGTCGTCGGGATCCTGTGCGCGGATGTGGGTGGGCTGGACCATGAAGCGGCGGGCAAGAGCTACGACGGGGCCGGGCATGGTCGCGGAGAACAGCATGGTGTGGCGGTTCTCGGGGACGCGGCTCAGCAGCGTCTCGACGTCGGGCAGGAAGCCCAGGTCGAGCATCTCGTCGGCTTCGTCGAGGACGACGGTTTCGACGCCGGACAGGTGCAGGTGGCCCTTGCGCAGCAGGTCGATGAGGCGGCCGGGCGTGCCCACGACGATGTCGGCGCCACGCTGGAGGGCTTCGATCTGGGGCTCGAAGGCGACGCCGCCGTAGATTTCGACGATGCGGGTCGACAGGTACTTGGCGGCCTGGCGCAGGTCCTGGGCGACCTGCTTGGTGAGCTCGCGGGTCGGCAGGATGATGAGCGCCTGCGGCTGGTTGGGGTTGAGCAGGTCCTCGTAGCCCTCTTCGTCGGGCGCGATGACGTCCTCGAGGACGGGGATGCCGAAGCCGAGGGTCTTGCCGGTGCCGGTCTTGGCCTGGCCGATGATGTCGTGGCGGTCCAGCGCGGGACCGAGGGTCAGGGCCTGGATCGGGAAGGGGTGCGTGATGCCCTTGTCTTCGAGGGCGTCGACGATGGGGTCGGTGACGCCGAAGTCCGCGAAGGACTTCTTGTCGAGGTCCTCGCCCTTGCCTGTAATGTCCGGGGTGGCCTCTTCGACCTCGGGGGCTGCGGGCTTGATGTTGCCGAGGCGGACGACGCCTGCGGAGTATTCGACGGACGAGGCCGGGGTGGCCTTTTCGGTGGCGTCGACGTCGGGGGTGGGCACGGTTGCCTCAGTGCTCGTGTTGGTCACGATCTACCTTGTCTCCCGGGCTTTCCGGGGTTGGGGTCGGTGCCGATCGCGCATTATCTGGCGCGGGGATTCTCGTCCGCGCGTACGTGTTACTTATTCAAAAATGCGACCGGTCGTCCGGTGGTCGTCTTTCAGTGTAATCGTGTGGGAGCAGTTCGCGGGGGAGGGGCTGGTCACAGGGGCTGCCGTCAATCGGGAAGAACAGGGTCCCAAGGGCGGGCCGCGCGGCTTGTCAGGCACTATGCTGGAGCCATGGCACACGAGTTTGATTCCGTCCCCGCCGACGACGCCGAAGTCCTTGGTATTCTCGCCTATTCGTCGCTCGCGTTTATGACGCGCTTGGCGAAGGACGGTGAGCAGGCCCCCACGTTCGAGGCTCACGTGGAGCATGCGCGCATGGCGGCGCGGTGCTTCAAGCTGTACCAGCAGTTGGAAGTGTGGAGTGAGCATCGCGGCTTTGATCTGCTGGCGGCTGGTGACGCGTTCTCTGGCGCGTACGATGACCTGGATGCGCGCACGCGGCCCACGACGTTCGCGGAGCGCGCTGTTAAGACGTTTATTACGCGCGGCATGCTGGGTGACATGCTGATCCGCGTCGCGCAGGTGCACGGCCTGTTTGAGGGGATCGAGGACGTGTGGCCCTTCGAGCAGGGGCACTGGGTGCGCGCGCACTTGGGCCCGCAGATCGAGGCAGACGAGCAGTTGTCGTCGCGTCTGTCCCTGTGGGGTCGCCGGGTGGCAGGCGAGGCTCTTGGCCTCGTGCGTGCGACGCTGTTCACCTACCCGTCGCTGGCGGCGTCTCCGGAGAACGTCGACGAGATCACGGAGTACGTGATTAAGCGTCACGGAGAGCGCATGACAGACATTCACCTGAAGGCTTGAGGCCGCGGGATTAACGAGGCCGGGGTTCCTCGGGCGGTATCGTGACCGCTCGGGTTCCCCGGCCTCGTTTGTCTGAGTGCGATTCAGTGGATCGCGAAGCCGACGCGGCGTTCGGACTTGTCGGCGACCTGCACGTATCCGAGGGCCTGGGCGGGCACGAGGGTGCGCTGGCCCTTGGTGTCGGTGAGGTCGAGGACGCCGTTGGTGGCGGCAAGGGCCTCGTGAACCTTGGCCATGAGCTCGCTTTCGGTCATGTCGACGTCGAGACCGAGCTGACGCGTGTTGTCGCGGATGCCGATGAAGATCTCCATGATGACTCCTTGCTGGTAAATGTCGTCACGCCCATCATATGTGCCGCAGATGTGGGTGGGGTCTGCGAGTATTGCGTTATGAGCGAAATTCAGGTCAGGTTGCGCAGCCGTGGCGCCGATTGGTGGCGTCTGCCGGAGCTGAACGCGAACCAGCGCGCGGTTGTGGAGGCGGCGCGCTCGGGCGATGTGATCGCGCGCGGTGCGCCGTCGTCGGGGCGCTCGACGTGTGCCCTGGCCGTGTTTGAGCAGGCGGCCTCCCGGGGCCGCAGCGCGCTGATTCTCGCTCCCGATCGTACGCGAGCCGACGTGCTGACTCCGCGCGCCCAGGGGCTCGGTCCGGACGTGGTGCGCCCGGTGCGCACGCCCGCCTCCTTCGCCTATCAGGTGGTGGCCACGTGGCGCACCCAGCGCGACGTGCCGTTGGAGGGCGTGGAGCTGGTGACGGGTGCGGCCCAGGATCAGATGCTCGCCGACGCCCTGGAGTCGGTGGAGGTGCCGTGGCCCGAGGACATTGGCCCGCAGATGCGCGCGATGCCGGCGTTCCGCGCGGAGCTGCGCAATTTGGTGGCTCGCGCGGGTGAGGCCGGGATGGACGCGTCCGCCCTGTCCGAGGCCGGGGCCAGGTTTGGTCGGCCGGAGTGGCAGGGGGCGGGGGCGATCATCGCCGCGCTGGAGGAGGGACCCGAGCACTCCCCGGAGTACCCGCAGACCCTGCGTGTGGACCTGTCGCGCATCCAGGCGCTCGCGGCTGAGCTGATCGACGTGTGGGAGAGGGATGCGCCCTCTCGCGGGGTGCAGGCGCCCTGCCCGGTGCCCGACGTGGTGATCGTTGATGATCTGCAGGATTGCACGCCCTCGACGCTGCGGCTTTTGGAAGCCTGCCGCGACGCGGGCGCCCGGATCGTCGCTTTTTCTGATTCCGACGTGGCCGTGGCCGGTTATCGTGGAGGCGAACCGCACTTGGACCGTAGGCTTGCTTCCCTCCTCGGCGTCGAGATTGTTGAGCTCGGCCAGGTCTACGACATGTCCCGTGCCGTGCGTGAGCTGGCGCGCCAGGCTTGTGCACGCATCGCTCAGTCCGGATCGCCCGCTCGGCGCGAGGCCAGTGTCTCGGAGGATGCGCCGCAGGGGCTCCTGGTGACGCACCTGGGTGCCACGCCCTCGCAGATGGGTGCGCTCATCGCACGCGCCCTGCGAGCCCACCACCTGCACGAAGGCATCGACTTTTCGGATCAGGTCGTCATCGTGCGCAGCTCCTCGATGGTCGCAGAAACCAGCCGTTACCTGGCGCGCGGCGGTGTGCCCGTCGCGGGAGGTGGCCGGGCCTTCGACTTCGCGACCCAGCCGACGACGCGCCTGCTGCTGGACCTGGTGACTATGCCGACGGGCCAGAGTGATACGGAGGCGGCCGCGCGCCGCGAGCTCGCCGAACGCCTCCTGCCCTCGCCCCTCGTGCGCGCCGACGCCCTCGCCGTTCACCGTCTGCTGCGCCGCCTGAACGCCGCGCGTGCCCAGGCCGCCGAGGAAGCGGGCGACGAGGCTGCACCGATCCCGCTGACGATGGCCGACCTCGTCAGCGACCCGCAGACGTGGAGGCCCGCCCTGGAGCATGCCGAGCAGGCGGGCGGTAGGCGCGCCCGCGCAGTCGCCATGCTCGCGCGCCCCCTCGAGACCGCGGTGCGCCTGTGGGAGCTGGGGTGCAGTGGCAGCGCGCGCCCCCAGGAACGCCTGTGGTCCCTCTGGGAGGCGTCCGGGGTGGCTGGCGAGTGGCGCTCGCGGGCCATCGCGTCGGACCAGTCGTCGGGCTGGTACGACGATCAGCTGGACGCCGTCGTGGCACTCCTGCGCGTCGCGGACGTGTGGGAGCAGCGCAACCCAGCGGGTTCCGCCGTGCGCTTCGCGTCCGAGCTGCTGGCCGGCTCGGTTCCCATCGACACGATTTCGCGCGTGGGCGTGCGTCCCGGTGGCATCGAGGTTCTCACCCCCGCGCAGGCGATGGGCCGCCACTGGCAGGTCGTCGTCCTCGCGGGCCTGCAGGACGGGGCCTGGCCGAATCTGCGCCTGCGCGACCGGATCCTGCGCGCCGACCTGCTCGCGGACGCGGGCGCGGGTCGCGTTGCCGTGGGTGAGGATGGGCGCGAGGAACTCATCGATTCGACCAGGGCCGCTCGGCGCGCGGTGCTGGACGACGAGTATCGCCTCTTCGTCGCGGCTGTGACGCGCTCGCGCAGTATCGTGCACGCCGGCGCAGTGCGCTCGGAGGACGCGGCCCCCTCGGTGTTTTTCGACCTGGTGGCGCGCCTGGCGGGCACGCCCCGCGAGAACGACATCGTGCCGGTGGATACGGTCGAGGCGCCTCTGTCCCTGTCCGGGCACATCGCGGACCTGCGGGCGCGCGCCGCCAACCCCGATAACCCCGCAGACGCGCAGCTCGCCGCCACCCTCCTGGCCCTCATGGCGCGCGAAGACGTGCTCTCCGCGCAGCCGCATCGGTGGCTGGGCGCGGGCGGTACGCCCACGACTGACGAGGAGTACGCGGGTGAGCTCACGCTGTCTCCCTCGCAATTCGAGCGCGCGCTGGCGTGCCCGCTGCGCTGGTTTCTCACCACGATCGGAGCCGACGCGCCGTCGAACGCCGCTGCCAGCCTCGGCACCCTTATTCACGCCGTCGCCGAGGAACACCCGCACGGTACGCCGGAGGAACTCACCGAGGCGCTCGAGGCGCGCATCGAGGAGCTGGGCTACAACCTGGACACGTGGGCGGGGCGCGTCGCCGACCGGCACGCCCGCGACATCGTGAACAACCTGGCGTCCTACGTCATCGGCGTCCCCGGTGAGGTCACGGTGGAGCAGACTGTGTCGGCCGAGGTCGAGGGCGTGACCATTCGAGGCCGCATGGACCGACTCGAGCACGTCGATGAGGGCGTGCGCGTCACCGACCTGAAGACCGGAAAGAGCGGATATTCGGCGAAGACCGTCCCCGATAATCCGCAGCTGGCGGCGTATCAGATGGCTATGCTTGCCTCGGGCGAGAGGGTCGCGGGAGCACGCATCGCCCTGCTTGGCGGCGACAAGCCGAAGTATTTCGATCAGCCGCGCCTGGAGGGGCAGATCCTGGAGGAATGGCACGACAAGCTCCGGTCTGTCTCGGCAGATGCGCGAGGCCCCTACTTTGAGGCGCGTCCTTCGGATGCGGCCTGCGCGTACTGTTCTTTCGATCGGCTGTGCCCGGCGCGCGAGCGCGGCCGCAAGGTGGTGGAGTGACGTGGGAACGGACAGTGCGATGAATCTTGGCGCCCTGCAGATCCAGGCAATCGTCGACGCGACGAAGACTCCGACCCCGGAGCAGGTGCGTGTGGTCGAGGCTCCGCGCCGCCCGCTTCTCGTCGTCGCGGGCGCGGGGTCGGGCAAGACCGAGACCATGTCGATGCGGGTCCTCTGGCTCCTGGCGAACCACCCAGACTTGAGTCCGTCGTCGATCCTTGGCTTGACCTTCACACGCAAGGCGGCCGGCGAGCTGGGGGAGCGCTTGCGTGAGCGCATCCGGCTGCTCTCTCGCGAGATGCCCCAGCTGCGTGAGCGCCTCGACGAGGACCCGGTGGCGCTGACCTACAACTCCTTTGCAGAGCGCATCGTCTCCGAGCACGGGATGCGCATCGGCCTCGATCCGGACTTTTCCATGCTGTCCGAGGCCGGGGCGATCGACCTGATGACGCAGATCGTCGAGTCGTGGCCCACCGACCTGGACGATACGCTCACCCCAGCCGGCGTCGTCGGACAGGTCTTACACCTCGCGGGCGAGATCGCGGAGCACGGCTACACAGTGGAGCGCGCGCGTGAGGTCCTGGAGGAGTTTGGGCGTGAGCTTGAGCAGGTGGGGCGAGGGAACGAGAAGTCTCGTCAAGCGATGGATGTGAACTCGCGTCGCATCGCCTTCTTGGGCCCGATCACCGCCTACCAGCAGCGCAAGCGTGAGATGGGTGTCCTGGACTTTTCCGATCAGCTGGTCCTGGCGACGCGCATCGTGCGCGAGGCACCGGCGGTGCGCGCGTCCCTGCGCGAGGAGTTCCGCGCGGTCCTGCTCGACGAGTTCCAGGACACCTCGGTCATCCAGATGGACCTGCTGTCGACGCTCTTCTCAGATCACGCGGTCACCGCAGTGGGCGACCCGAATCAGGCGATTTACGGATGGAGGGGGGCTTCAGCCTCGTCCCTGGAGTCTTTCCTGGAGCGTTTCCAGACGGGCGTGCCCGACGAGGGGCAGACGCTCACGCTGTCAACTGCCTGGCGTAATGACGTGTCGATCCTGGACGCTGCGAACAGGGTGGCGGCGCCTCTGCGTGAGGTGCCCTCCTTCCAGGTGGGCAAGCAGCAGCTCAAGGCGCAGTCTCCCGTTCTGGTTCCCAGGGGTGGGGCCGGGGCCGGAGCCGTCGACATTGCTTTCACGCAGTACTACGACGAGGCGCTGGACGCAATGGTCGATTTCGTGCAGCGGGTGCGCTCGCAGCCTGTCAAGGCCGGCAAGCAGCGCAGCGTTGCTGTGCTGAGCAGGCAGCGTCGAGATTTTCCGTTCATTGACGATGCCCTGCGTGAGGCTGGCATCCCGACGGAGATCGTGGGCTTGGGCGGTCTACTCGATCAGCCTGCCGTGCAGGACGTGCGCGCAGCGCTCGAGCTGGCCTACGACGTGGAAGCATCCCCGTGGCTGGCTCGTCTGCTGGCTGGCATTGACCTGGGTGCAGCCGACCTGATGGCGCTCGGTGACTGGGCGCGTTTCCTGGCACGTCAAGAGGGCGTTCACCCTCATCAGGCAGTTCTGTTGGATGCGGTGGATTCCCCTCCGAAACCCGGGTGGGCGGCCGAGGGACATCCCGCGATCAGCGAGGAAGCGGTGCGTCGCGTGCACCTGCTGGGTGATCGCCTACGTCAGGTCCGTGAGGGGGTGGGGCGTTCGATCACCGAGCAGGTGGAGCGGACGATCCTCATCATGGGCACCCTGGACGATGTGATTGCGGATCCGCTGTCGATGGGTGGGCGTGCAGCGCTCGATGAGTTCATTTCTGTGGCTGCAGCCTACGAGCAAGAGACTCCGGGTGCGTCCCTCGGGTCTTTCCTGGCGTATCTGGACATGGTGGAGAAACGTGAGGATGGGCTGGATGCTCCGCTGGGTGAGCCGGACCCGAACGCCGTACAGATCCTGACCGTCCACGGCTCGAAGGGCCTGGAATGGGATGGAGTTGTGGTGTTTGGGCTGGCCGATGGCTCATTCCCCCTGCACAAGAGTAAGAGTCGGTCGTGGACGGATGATCCTCCCGCGAACACGGCGTGGGTGACCGATGCCGGCTCGTTTCCACATCCGTTGCGAGGAGATCGAGCAGATCTGCCGCCTTTCGAGTTCGACGTTGAGGGGGCAAAGAATCCATCGACTGCCTTCAGGAAGTGGCTGGAGGGCGAGTACGGTGCTTCCCTCGGGGAGCACGCGGAGCGCGAGGAGCGTCGCCTGGCCTACGTGGCCATGACGCGTGCGCGCAGCGCTCAGCTGTTGGTGGGCTCCTGGACGTCTGGGTTCAATAAGAAGGTGACGCATCCGTCGCGCTACCTGATGGATGCCAGCGCCCAGCTCTTCGAGCACGCGCCTGGCGCCTCGTCGGGCACGGTCGGTGCCATCGAAGACCCGCAGATGTGGTCCAACGGGCGGTGGCATGACCACGCCGTGAAGTCCTCGGTGGGGGAGGGCAGGTGCTTGATGATGCCTGTCCCTCAAGCCGAGGGGGGCAGCGAGCAGGGCGCGGGTGCGCGGGTGTTCGAGACCTTCCCGCAGGAGCCGGGTCCCTCGCGTCAGCGCGTTGCGGCTGCCGCTGCAGCAGTGCAGGCGCAGATCGACGCGATGCCTCAGGAGCAGGACGTGTACGAGGCCTTGGCGCAGCTGGGAGATGACCCCGCGGTGCGCGATACGGTCGCCCTCATTGAGGAGTATCACCTGGGGCTGGAGACGCCGGTCGTGGACCTGTGGGCCGAGCGCGTTCCCGCGACGTCCGTGTCGGCGCTTCTGCAAGATGCGCAGGAGTTTGCGCGCGACATGCGTCGACCGATGCCTGCTCGTCCCAGCTCGTTCTCTGCGCTGGGCACGGTGTTTCACGCGTGGGTGGAGCGAGAGCTTCACCTGGCCTCCGCGGACCCGGCCTCGGAGATGACTGCGGGCGCCGGTGTGGGCGTGGGGGAGGATAGCGCGCTGGATGGCGGCGACGATGGGGTGGACGAGGCCCTGCTGACGGATGGTGAACGCGAGCGCCTGGAGCGGCTGCGCGCGAACTTCCGCGCGTTTGTCGTCGGCGAGTTGGCCGACTACCGTGCCGTCGCAATCGAGGAGGCTTTCTCAGTCGAGGTGGGCGGCGTGTCCGTCCAGGGGCGCATCGACGCCGTGTTCGAGCGCGTACGCGGGAATGGGCCCCGCTACCTGGTCGTCGACTGGAAGAGCGGCCGCCCGGTGACCGCCACGACCAAGCCGGACAAGATCGCCTATTTCGTCACCCAGCTGCGCCTATATAGGCGTGCCTGGGCGGCCCGCATGGGAGTGGACGCTTCTGACGTCGGCGCGATGGTCGCCTTCCTGGCGGGCCCCTCGCACTACACGCTCGAGAACCTGGAAGACATGAGTGCTGGAGCGGAAATTTCCCTGGATGAGGCGCTGCGAGGTGTACTCGCAGACTAAAATCCCTCTTTAATCCAGCTGAATGAGTGACAGATCGGCAAGAGTTTGAAGGAAACGATTGAAAAACCATTTGCCCGCGTTCCTACGAAGTTTCATGAGATAGTCAGAGTTAATGGGTGAATGTGATCAAGGTTAAAATCAGGGTTGTGTGCCCAGGTTGGGGAATGGTATAGTTGTCCTGTCAATTTCAATGACGAGAGACGGCACTTGAGGGTACGTTCCCCAAAACGCGTTACAGAGAGGCGACGCGACCAGTGGAACTCCCGGTGCCCTGACAAGGAAGGAGCGCATCGTGCGCCCCACTATCTCCAAGTTCCTCGCACTCGGTGCGACTGCCTCGGCCTTCGCTCTGCTCGCAGGCGCGTGCGGATCGGGAAGCACCTCGTCCAGCGGTGGTTCCGGTTCCGATCAGGTCCACCAGATGTACACATGGGTCTCCACGGACAATGATCGCGCCCAGTGGCAGTCCTTCGTCGACGCGGCCAAGGAAAAGGATCCCAACTTCACCCTGACCTTCGACGGCCCGGCCTTCAACGATTACTGGACCAAGGTCAAGACCCGCATGGTTGCCTCGGATGCCCCCTGCATCCTGACCACTCAGGCTGCCCGCGCGCAGGAGCTCTCCGGCCTCCTCGAGCCTCTCGACTCCTACATGGAAGCCGCTGGCATTAAGGCCTCCGACTACAACGCTGCGATGATGCAGGGCATGACGGTTGACGGCAAGGTCCTGGCCCTGCCCTACGACGCCGAGCCCGACGTTCTGTACTACAACCGTGAAATGTTCGAGAAGGCCGGCCTGCAGGCGCCCTCCACCTCGTACACGACCGACCAGTTCCTCAAGGATGCCAAGGCTCTGACGGGGGACGGCAAGTATGGCATGGCGGTCAAGCCGCTCCTCCTGGGCAACGCGCCCGGTGACTTCGGCATTTCTTTTGGTGGACAGGTCTCCAAGGATGGCAAGAACACGCTGACGGATCCCAAGTTCGTCGAGGGCGTCCAGTTCGCGTTCGACCTGGTCCACAAGGAGCAGGTCGCGGTTGCTCCGAACGCCGCCGACAACGATGGCCCCGCGCAGACCGCCTTCACCTCCGGCACCGCCGCGATGATCGTGGACGGCCCGTGGATGTACGGCTCCTTCGAGAAGGAGCTGGGCGATAAGCTTGGCGTCGCGGTTCTGCCGACCCCCACGGGTCAGCCCCGCGCGGTCATCCAGGGTTCCGGCTTCGGTATCTCGAAGTCCTGCCCGGACAAGCAGGCGGCCTTCAACGTTCTGAAGGAGCTCGTGACCCCCGAGGTCATCGGCACGGTTGCTGACAAGCAGGGCACCGTCCCCTCCGTCGAGTCCGCGATGGGCAAGTGGGCGGCCAATAAGCCCGAGGACAGTGCCGAGGCCGTGCGCGTTCTCCTCGAGAACGGCACCCCGCTCGTGACCACGTCGACGTGGAACCAGATCAACACGTCCTTCCAGCAGTACTCGCCTGAGGGCTTCCGTGGCACGAAGACCGCGCAGGATATCCTCACCGATCTGCAGAACTCCGCTGGCTGATCCCAGCTCCCCCTGAACGAGGCCGGGGTCCGCTCGGTTCCCCGGCCTCGTTTCGTGGGTTCCTTCCCGTTAACGCTAACGACGGCGTGAGTGCGTCTGTGGAACCCACTGACATTCGACGGAAAGGTGTGCATAGCTCATGAGCGTTGACACTGTACAACCCGGCCGCAAGACGCCTTCGGGCGCGGCGGACGCGGGGGAGGCGAAGGCCTCCAAGCGCGATAAATCGTCTGCGCGCGCTGAGGGTCGGCGGGGCGATGGCCTGCGCGCCCTCGTCTATCTCTCGCCCGGAATGACGGGCTTCCTCCTCTTTATCGTCCTGCCGCTGATCGCGTCCCTCGTGATCTCCTTCTTCGACTGGTCCCTCTTCGGTGGAGGCCGCTTCGTCGGAGTAGAAAACTACCGGCGCATGCTCAGCGGTGAGGATCCCGCGTTCTGGACGGTCATGCGCAACACCGTCGTGTTCGCCGCCTGCTACACGGCACTGAACCTGGTGATCTCAATCGGCCTGAGCTACTGGCTCCAGCGCGTACCCGAATGGCTTAGCCGAGTCCTGCGCGTCATCTTCTTCATCCCGGTTGTCACGCCGATGGTCGGTAACGCGCTGATCTGGCGCCTCATGCTCTCCGACAATGGCGTGGTCAACTCGGCTCTGGCCGTCTTCGGAATCGAGCACATCCCCTTCCTGAACCAGCCGGCTCTGGCCATGGGGTCGCTGCTGATGATGAGCCTGTGGCAGGGCCTGGGCTACAACATCGTGGTCCTCACGGCAGGCCTCAACGGCCTGAACACCTCGGTGCTCGAGGCCGCGACGATCGACGGCTGCAACGGCGTTCAGCGCTTCTTCAAGGTCGTCTTCCCGATGATTTCCCCGACCGTCTTCTTCTGCTCGGTCATGACGATCATCGGCGCCTTCAAGGTCTTCGCGCAGCCGTACTTCCTGACCGTGGGCGGCCCGGGCGAGGCGACCAACACGATTGTGCTGTCCCTGTACCGCAACGGTTTCTCTTTCGACAAGCTCGGCTATGCGTCCGCGATGGCGTGGGTGCTTTTCGTGATCGTCATGACGGTAACGGCCGTGCAGTTCGTCGGCCAGAAGAAGTGGGTGAACTACGATGCATAAGAAGCGCGTATCAACGACAATTTCGGTCGTCCTCCTGGGCCTGATTGCGGTCGCGTTCCTCTTCCCCTTCGCGTGGATGATCGCAACCTCCCTCAAGCCGACCAACGAGGTCTTCACGTTCAGTCCGGTGGGCAGCGAGGTCGCGTGGAGTAACTACCCCTCGGCCATGAATTCGATTCCCTTTGCTCGGGTCGTTCTGAACTCGTTCATCGTGTCGCTGTCCGGCGCTGCCCTCGTGGTTGTCGTGTCGGTCCTGTCGGCCTACGCGTTCGCACGCTTGCGCTTCAAGGGGCGTGATCACCTGTTCATGCTGTTCCTGGGCACGCTGGTGTTGCCCCAGGAAGTCCTCGTGATCCCCCTATACATCGGCATGCAGCGCATGGGCCTGGTGAACTCCTACTTCGCGCTCATCGTGCCCTTCGCCTTCGGTGCGTTCGGCGCGTTCCTGATCCGTCAGTTCCTCCTGTCCCTGCCCCTCGAGTTTGAGGAGGCGGCACGCATCGACGGGTGCAGTGACTGGCAGATTCTCACGAAGGTCCTGCTGCCCCTCCTGAAGGCGCCGATCACGGTCGTGGGCGTCTTTGCCTTCATCGACTACTGGTCATCCTTCCTGTGGCCCCTCATTGTGGTCAATGATTCGTCGCTGGCGACGATCCCGCTGGGCCTGCAGATGTTCTCGGGTGAGCGCGGCACCGACTGGGGCCCGTTGATGGCTGCGGTGACGATGACGACGATCCCGTCGATCCTGCTGGTCGTGTTCCTGCAGAAGCAGCTGGAAAAGGGCGTCACCCTGGGCGCCTTCGGAGGACGGTGACGAAGATGAGCGAAACGATGAACGATTCCGAGCGCTGGAGCTCGCTGGCTCGCCCGACCCCGCAGTGGTTCGAGGACGCCCCGCTGGGGATCTTCGTCCACTGGGGCCCCTACTCGGTCCCCGCGTGGGCCGAGGACCACGGCGAGCTGGGCGTCGAGGAGGACTGGGAGGCCTGGTTCACCCACAATTCCTACGCGGAGTGGTACTTCAACACGATTCGTATTCCGGGTTCCCCGGCCGCGCTGAGGCACAAGGACCTGTACGGCTCGGCCTCGTACGACGCGTTCCTGGATGCGTGGGATCCTGACGCGTGGGATCCGGCCGAGTGGATGCGACTCTTTCATCGCGCCGGCGCCGGGTACGCGGTGCTGACGACGAAGCACCACGACGGCGTGACCCTGTGGGATGCCCCCGAGACGGGCGCGCGCAACACCGTGCGACGAGGCCCGTGTACCGACCTCGTGGCCGGCTTTACGAACGCCGCGCGCGACGAGGGGCTGCGAGTGGGCCTGTACTACTCGGGTGGCCTGGACTGGCACTATCGGCCCGCGCGTCCCATCCTCTCCGAGGACGACTGCAAGGATCTGTGCCGCCCAAAGGACGCCGACTACGCGCGCTACTGCTTCGTGCACGTGCGCGACCTCATTGACCGCTACCAGCCCGACGTCATCTGGAACGACATCGACTGGCCCGATGAGGGGAAGACCTTCGGTCCCTACGGCTTGGGGACGCTCTTCGAGTACTTCTACGCGAAGCGCCCCGAGGGCGTCACGAACGACCGCTACGGCGGTGTCCACGCGGATTATCTGACCAGCGAGTATCAGCACATGGGAGACTCGGAGACGAGCGGCAAGCCGTGGGAGAACTGCCGAGGCGTCGGCCTGTCCTTCGGCTACAACCGTGCCGAGAGCGAGGACCAGTACCTCAGTGGTGCGGCTGCTGTCCGCCACCTGGTGGATGTGGTCTCGCGCGGTGGGCGCCTCCTCCTCAACGTGGGCCCGAAGGCCGACGGTACGATCCCGCGCGAGCAGCGCGAGTGCCTCGAAGGCCTGGGTGCCTGGAATGACCTGTACGGATCGGAGCTGCGCGGCGTGCGTGCGCTGTCGGCCAAGGACTTCGAGCTCGTCACCGCTCAGTCCTCGCAGGACGATGCCTGGGTACGCCTCCTCGCGCACGAGGACCACGTCGCCGTGGTGGCGGACGCGTCCGTCACGCAGGTGTCGGGTCTGCCCAGCGGATTCGACTACTCGCGTTCCGCGATTCTGACGCCGGGCGCGGCGTGCTCGTGGGATGGGCAGAGTCTGACCCTGCAGGCGGGGGAGCAGCCTCCGAGCGATGCTCGCGGCGATGCTCTGCCGCTGGTCATCACCGCCCCACGGGCGTGAGATGAGGTTGTCGGCGCGGGCATGAGGCTCGCGCCGACAATTCTTTAAAGGAGCAGCGGCACCCTCGCTGCGCGAGGACACCCCACGTGAACGTCGTCAGCGTTGACAGATCCATAGGTGCCTTTCGTGGCTCGTACAGCGACAGAGGGGTGGAAGCGAACGAGTCGCTTCCACCCCTCGTGTCTCGCGCGGGAAGTTGAGGAACCGTGCGATGCTGCTCACTGACCCAGCAGCGTGCCCTTCACGTAGTCGCGCGCAATGTGCGCGTACTCTAGCGGAGGAGCGATCTTCGGATCCTGCTCGGCCTCAACCAGGATCCAGCCCTTGTAGCCGTGCTCAACGAGGAAGGCGTAGGGCTCGGTGAAATCGATGGCGCCGTCGCCGGGAACCGTGAACATGCCGGCGAGGAAGGAGTCGAGGAAGGAGCGCTTGGCTGCTCGAGACTCTTCCATCTTGGCCGGGCGCACGTCCTTGAAGTGCACGTGCTTGATGCGGTCGATCGCGCCGCGCAGCAGGCCCATGACGTCGCCGTCGCCCACGTAGGCGTGGCCCGTGTCGAAGAGGAGGGAGACCTTGTCCGGGTCAGTCAGCTCGAGCAGGCGCAGCGTCTCATCCTTGGTCTGGACGACGGTGCCCAGGTGGTGGTGGTACACCAGGTCAAGGCCGTACTCGTGGCCGATTTCGCCGAGCTTGTTCAGGCCTTCGGACAGAACAGGCCACTCCTCGTCCTTGAGGACGGGCTTGTTCTCGAAGATGCAGATGTCGCGGATGCCCTGCACCGAGCCGGTCTGCTCGGAGACGACGACGCGGGTTGCGCCCAGGAACTGCAGGTACTCGCAGGTGGCGCGGAAGTCCGGGATGACGGCCTCGACGCCGTCGCGGACGATGAAGCTGGAGAACCACTGGGCGACGATTCTCAGGCCCGCAGCATCGGCTTTTTCCTTCGTCTCTTCCTTCGAGGGATACCAGCCTGCGACCTCGGTGCCAGCGAAGCCAGCCTCGGCCAGGTCGTCGAACATGATGTCGATAGTGTTCCATTCGCCGACCTCGGGAATGTCGTCGTTGCGCCAAGCGATGGGGTGCATGCCCCAGGTAATGCCGTTGGGGTCATTGATCGCGGTTGCGGGATCGTAGACGTGAGTCATTGCAGCTCTCCTATGAGTTGCGGTGATGTATGGGTCAGTGTGTCGGTAGCGCTATTCTACTCCATCCTGTTTGATTGTCCAGACAAACTTGGGGATCTGGAAGTATTCTCAGAGGTATCTGATGAGTGTGAACGTGTGCCCATCAGCGTGTGTGCAGGACTCGACAGTGGCGCCTAGGTGCGTCCGTATGAAGAAATGAGATGACTGTTGGATGGCCTTGGGCAATGAGACGATCCCGGCAGAGAATGAACCCTGCCGGGACTTTCGAGACGCTCTCAGGACAGTGATACGGGCTTGCCAGTCTTCGCCGACTCCGTGGCCGCCTCGGCCAGGCGCAGAGCCTCGATTGCATCGTCGATGGACGGCGTGGGCTTCGTGCCCGCGACGACCGCATCGATGAAGGCGGTCAGCTCAATACGGTAGGCGTCCGCGTAGCGCTGCAGGAAGAAGTCTAGGTACGGCTCGGCCGCATCCGTGACCTCGGCATTCGACAGGCGCACGGTCGTGGCGCGGATGTTGTCCGCGTTCAGCGTGCCCGTTGACCCCTGGACCTCCAGGCGCTGGTCGTAGCCGGCCGGGCACTTACGGTTGTTGACGATGGTGGCGACGACGCCGACGGCGTTCTTCAGGGTGACCACGGCGGCGTCGAAATCGCCAGCTGCCTTGATCTCTTCGTTGAAGTTCTGGCCGAATGCGTGTACCTCAACGATGTCGCCGAGGAAGAAGCGGGCCATGTCGAAGTCATGGATGGTCATGTCGCGGAAGATGCCGCCGGAGACCTTCACGTACTCAGCCGGGG